>Ga0209810_1002648_pt1 | contig 20814 bp, 17 predicted proteins | sample Coa_R1_7_FD_187159 | JGI IMG/M metagenome (GOLD analysis project Ga0209810, IMG submission 187159) | Surface soil microbial communities from Centralia Pennsylvania, which are recovering from an underground coalmine fire - Coalmine... | ecosystem: Environmental > Terrestrial > Soil > Unclassified... | reverse complement strand
CGCCGAGGAATTTCGCCCCGGGCAGCAGCGCGTCTTCTTCCAGAAGCTGCCCGTCCTCGCGCGCGCCCATGGACGCCAGCATCTCCCAGCTCTCGAGCAGCATTTTCGAGGTGCTGTTGCGGTCCGATGCCGCGGCCAGCGAATAGGCGGGGACGGGAACCGTGGGATGCGCGGTGCGGAATGCCTTCCGAACATCGCTGCGAAGACTGCGATATCCCTGGCTCATGTCGCCCTTGCACGCCAGGCCGCCATACTGGCGAACCCAGCGGTCCGCCTGCGCCGGCAGGACATCGGCAATCGGGGAACCGCCCACCGCGCCCGCGACCGTGACGAACGCGGCCACCCGCGAAACAAGGTCCTGGTTCATGGCCAGCGCTGTCTCGAGATCTGGCGCGCCCTTGCTGTAGCCGAGCACGACGAACCGGCGCGAATCCCCGCTGGAGTGGTCGCGCACCCAGGAGGAGATCACCGCCGCGTTCGATTCCGAGCTGTCGTTCGGAACCGGGATCAGGTCCACTGTCAGGCCATGCTTATCGTGAAGGTGCTTCGTCCCCTCGGCCCACGCCGCGGTGGGAATGCACGTGTTCATGATCCCGGGCACAATCAGCAAGCGGTATGTGCTGGAGACCGGCTTCAGCGACAGATCCGTTCGTCCCGCGACCCCCACATACTTCGCGCACGGGCTCCATGACCCCCCGTCAGGGTTCTCCTGCGCCAGCACCGAGCAGAATACGTCGGCGAAACGCGCGCTGTCGTCCGACGCGGTTCCGGCGAGCGTTACGATCAACGTGCGGCCGTCGGAATGGAAGCTGCCGCCTGTCGCCGTGCGTGCCTCGCGCAGCGGATTGGACGGAGTCATGTAATCGATGCTGGCGGCCAGCCCGGTATCGTTCAGGCTGGCGGCGATGAACTCGCGCTCGACATCCACGTTGGGGTCGATCTTGTGAGTGATGCCGTTATTCCGCTGATCGCGCTCGAACCCGATATCGTGCGTGCCGGCGCCGACCCAGACGGTTTGCCCGGCGGCGGTAAACGGCGCCTTCCACAGCCGGAAGTGGTGCCGCGTGGCGACTACCGTGAGCGGATCGGCGTGCGCGAACCCGTAGTCCTGAACCCGGCCGAACAGGGTCAGCTCGCTCATCGGCATTTGCGTGTACGACTCTTTGGAGAAGCTCTCCAGCAGCCCGCTCACGATCGCGTTTTGTTTGGTTTTATTGGCCTGCACCCATCCGGCGGCATCGAGGGCCTGAAGCATAGCCGACTGCGGGCCGATGATGATGAAGTTTACGCGGTCGCCTACATTCCCCTGTGCGTCGCTGACCCGGGGCGGCAGCGAATCGAGCTGCGCCTGGGACAGACGCGGCAGGCTGGCCCTGGGGACTGCGGCCGTTTTGCGGGCCGCCGCGCGGATTGCCACGCGCACGGTGTAAGCGCCGTCCCCGCTGTCGAACTGCGACTGGTTGATGTTCAGCCAAAGCCTCCCGCCGCGCAGGGGCTGCGTGTCCACGCCGGCCCCAATCAGAAACGGCTGTGCGGCGTCGTCGTTTCCGAAACGCCCCAGCAGCGCTCCCCGGCCCGCATCGTTGTAGGGCATGACGCGCAGCAGGTCCTTCCAGCCGCGCTGCAGCCCCGCCGGACCGCACGGGTCCGAGCCGGGATACTGCACCGTGCCTTCGGCCTTGATGCTGACCGAAGCGCCGGGGTCGATATCGACGCCGCTGTCCACCCAGCCTCCTCCTGCACGAACCTGAACGGTGGTATCGGCAGCGGCAATGCTGACAAACACGCAGAATAGCCCGCTCGCTTTACGGAACATTTCCTGCCTCCTGTGTTGTTGCGCGTGAGTGGGCGAAGACCCATGCGGCGAGCCCCCGCTCGGCCCACGCGCGGTTCCACGATTGATGCATGACGAACGGATACTCGGTGTAGCGGGGCGCCCCGCCGGCTCGCTCGACAGCGGCGATCATGCGCCGCGATTCGTGCGCGGGAACGAGCGGGTCGGCAGCGCCGTGAAAGGCCCAGATCGGAACCGCCGCAATCCTGCGCGCCTGCGAAACGCGGCCGCCGCCGCAAACCGGAACAGCGGCCGCAAAACGATTGGGCCAGTTCTCGATCAGCGCCCACACGCCGAACGCGCCCATCGACTGGCCGGTAACATAAATGCGGTCGCCGTCGATCGGCAGGTCCCGTTGCAGCTCACCAATCAGATCCATCACGGTGCGCAGGTACGCGCCCGGCGCGCGCGTGAACGGGTTCACCCACAAGTGGCCGGCCGGGCACTCCGGCGCCAGCACAAAGCAGGGATCGCGGTCCTGCACATCCGGCGACGTCCAAAGGTGGGAGCCGGCGCGGTCCATGCCCGAGATCTGCCGCACGTTGTCGCTGCCCACGGCCTCGATGCCGTGCAGGAACACGACCAGCGGAAAACGCCGTGGCATATCCGTCGCCGCGGGTCGAAACAGCCGATACGGCAACACGTGACCGCGCGATCGGAACGAGTGCGCCTCGAACCCGTCAACATTGGTCCCCGGCGCGGCGGCCAGCAGCGCCATCACAATCACGCAGGTCATTGCGGCTTCTTCTTACCGGATATGGCCTGAAAAAGCTTCTGAACGCCCTCGGACACCTCGTTGCTCTTCAGAACGGCCTTCACCTCCGACGCGGCGATGCCTTTTACGTCCGGAGCAAAAACGGGGGAGGACGCAGTGCCGGTCACCAGGAACGGAACTCCAAGATCGCCGTGCTGTCCCAGGACCAGCAGACCGGACGTGTGCATTTTCGCCAGCATGCGGAATGCGAGGGTATGAGTTGGGCTGACGGACCCGCTGCCGCTCAGATCGCCAAGCGCGGGTGCGGTCAGCATAAGGCTATCCACCGTCGTTCCTTCCGGCGCGACCCGCACATTCGCCGTGAAGGATTCAATGTCGGTATCAGGCGCCGTTCTGATTCCAGCAATTTTGGCGATCCCTTTAATCCGCGAGCCGAGATCATATCCGGTCAGTTTCGTGTGAGTCACGCCGACCGCGCCCGACGTAATCAGCCCATCCAGGGGTCCGGTCAACGCGACCGAGGCCTGCGCCGTGCCGCCGCGCAGCGACGATCCGAGCGGAAGAACGATTCCGAGCGCCGGCAGCATCGACTCCAGTTCGTCCACCGACATGTTGCTGCCGCGCAGTTGCATGGCGATATTTCGCGAATCGCCATGCACGGTCCACGTTCCGGTGAGCTGCGCCGTCGCCGCGCCGATGTGAACGTCCCCGCGGCGCAGGGCGCCCGCGCCTTTCCCGAGGTCCTGGTCGGCCGAGAAGTCGAACTGAACCGGCCTGGGCGCGGGGGATCCGTTGCGCGCCAGCTTCATATGATCGCCGCGGACTCGGCCATCGGCGCGCAACGTGCGCCCGTCCGACGAGATGTTGCCGTCCACCGTCAGCAACCCGCCCAGCCCCGCCGCGGGCCTGACGAAGCCCGAGGCCAGCACATCGATATGCTTCAGCGAGACGGTGCTCCGGAATGGCGTGCGCGCCGCGTCGGTGGCGTCGATGGGACCGGCTGTGCCCTGAAGCATCGCCTCACCGTCGCCGGCCATCTTCACGGAAACGGAAAAGGGGAATGCGGAGTTCGCCGAGAAACTTCGAACCTGTACGTTAACTGCGCTGTACACCTGCGGACGCGCGTTCGCGCTCATGCCCCCGACCGTCACCGTTCCATTCACGATCCGAATGTTCTTCACTGAAAGCGCGAAGCTGCTCTTTCCGCTGCCGCCCGGGGCCGCCGCCCCAGAGGCTTTCGACGCGCCGATGCTCGAAAAATTCCAACGGCCCGCGGCGTTTTGAATGAGGTCGATCCGCGGCTGATCGATGGTGATGCCGGTGACGTTCACCTGATGTGAGAACAGGAGCGGCAGCAGCTCGACTCCGACCGTAAGAGTTTTCGCCTGCAGGAACGGCGTTCTACTGAACCCGGGATCGTCCGCGACCGACAAATCGCTGGCTCTGACCCCGCCGGAGAAAAGCGACAGTTTCAGATCGCCGATTTCCACCGCCCGACCGAGTGCGCTTCCAAGCCGGGACTGAAGGACGGGCCTGAATTGATTCGCGTTCACCAGGACGGCAAGGCCCGCGATCACCAGACACAAAATGCCTAACGTTACGGCCGCTGCACGAATCATGCGTTTCATGCGCGCTTTCCTCCTGCCCCGCCTCGGCTGCGATGTGGGTATCCATCCGAGAGTATACCGGCAACGCTGGCCCATGAAGTGCCTTACGCAAAGCGAAGAATGGAGCGGCGTTTCAATCTGGAACGGACTCTGACGGGGCGCGAACGGGCGCTACTGCGGCGAGCACAGGACGAGGGCTGGCTCAATGCTGGAACGAACGGCGGCAATCGGCTGGTCAGAGCCTACGGCCGATGGTGTTGGCGGGTGCGGATCCCGATGGTATGGTTCGAGCGCCGCAGCGCACACTCGCGGTATTGCCGGGTCCATCTCGACATGTTCACGACGGCGCACGCTGTGAGTGAGCAGGGCCTCGCGGAGATAATCGCCTTTCTGCCGGACGCGCGCACCTCGGTTCACGACGTACGCGCCGAATGGGTTCGGGGCAGTGATGCCGGGACCGTCGCCGGCCGCCTGTTCCGAGCGGCGACCCGAAAAGGGAATTACGAGCTGTGCTCACGCGGCGCGCCGGGTTCGCGTGCGGCTGGCGCGTAGGCGATCAGCAGGCCGGGCATAACCGCGCGGTGATGACGTCCTCGTTCCAACAGAATCAGCAACTTACGGACGATATGCCGCCTGCCTCGGGCGCTCCTCACGGTTTTACGAACGACGACAGAAATGATAATCTAAAGAATATGGCAATTCCCAACGTCAAGCGTTTCCGGCCGTTCTGCCCAACATGCAACGAGAATTTCACGCTCATGGCGGTCCTGCCGAAGGATGCTGACGCTGATGCGTATGTGAAGGACGCCGTCGCCCGGCACGACCATAAGGCGTTCCAGGAAGCGAAACAGGCCCACTTCAAGGTCCGCGTCGGCCAGCAGAAGCAGAAGAAGGCGAAGTAAGCCGAGTTCGGCTCGCCGCTGCGCAGGTTTCGGCCGGGAATGGACGATTTCACCGACATTCCCGGCCGTTCGTGTTTCTGCAAACGGTAAGATCCGCCCGTTACCTGGGGGCATCGGCGTCCAGCAGATGTGAAACGGGACGGCGAGGTCATCGAGAGCAACATCCCCGCGCGGCTGGACCGCCTGCCCTGGAGCCGCTGGCACTGGACCGTTATCATTACCCTGGGCATCACCTGGCTGCTGGACGGTCTGGAAACCACCCTGGCCGGCTCCTTCGTCGGCGTACTGAAGGATCCGAAAGGCCTCGGGCTGTCCGATGCACAGATTGGATTCACGGCCACCGCGTACCTCGCCGGCGCCGTACTCGGAGCACTTCTCTTCGGCTACGCCACCGACCGTTTCGGGCGAAAGAAGCTTTTTTTCATCACTCTCGGACTCTATCTCGCAGCCACCGCTGCTTCCGCGCTCGCCTGGAATTTCTGGAGCTTCTGCCTGTTCCGCATGCTCACCGGCGCAGGCATCGGCGGCGAGTATGCAGCCATCAATTCCGCTGTCGACGAACTGATTCCGGCGCGCGTCCGCGGCCGCGTGGACCTGATCGTAAACTCGACCTTCTGGATCGGAGCGGCGCTCGGTTCCCTCGCCGCCATCATCCTTTTGCACCTGCACTCGCTGCCGCCAACGCTGAGCTGGCGCTTCGCCTTCGGCATCGGCGTGGTGCTCGGCGCCGGTGTGCTGGTGATGCGCCGGTATGTCCCCGAGAGTCCACGATGGCTGCTCACCCATGCCTGCGAAACCGAAGCGGATGACATTGTCAGCGGCATCGAGAAGCAGGCCGCGGGCGACCGGGGGCGTCTGCCGGAGCCGGAGGAAACGATTCGCCTGCACGTAAGGCGCAGCACGCCGTGGAACGAGATCTGGCAGGCGATTTTCGAGCGCTATCGCACGCGCTCGTTTCTCGGCTTTACGCTGATGATTGCGCAGGCCTTCTTCTATAACGCCGTGATGTTCACCTACGGGCTGGTGCTCCTGCGCTACTACCATGTCAACGAAGCAGGCGTTCCGTATTACCTGCTGCCTCTGGCCCTGGGCAATTTCGTGGGGCCGCTGTGTATTGGCAAGCTGTTCGACACCATCGGCCGGCGGCGGATGATCTCGATAACTTACGCCGGCTCCGGAATCCTGCTCGCCGTGACCAGCTGGTTGTTCGTACACGACATGCTCACCGTGCACATGCAGGCCGCGTGCTGGAGCGTGATTTTCTTCATCGCTTCGTCGGCGGCAAGCTCCGCCTATCTCACCGTGAGCGAGGTTTTTCCGCTGGAGATCCGGGCCCTGGCTATCGCCATCTTTTACGCCTGTGGCACGCTCATCGGCGGAGTTGGCGCTCCAGCCCTGTTCGGATACCTCACGCAGACCGGGTCGCGCGCGATTCTCGGCTGGGTATATTACGCCGCGGCGGCCCTGATGGTGCTCGCCGGGGCGGAGGAGCTGTGGCACGGAGTTGCCGCGGAAGGCAAGCCTCTGGAGTCGGTGGCTGACCCGCTGAGCCGGGCCGACAACGCTGTGCCCCAGCCCGCCAACTAACCACCCCATGGCGTACAAGGCGCGGAGTGTTTCGGTTCAGGCCTATGTTGGCGCCCGGGTAGACGCATCGCAACACAAGCGGTGCGCCGATGCGGAGCCGTGATCTACCACAGTCCCGGAACAAGCCGCCAGCGCGTCTGCTGCGCGTAGTCGCTGTACCCGGGTAGCTCTGCACACAGGGTCCGTTCCTCCTTCGCGATCCGCCACACCATCAGGGCGACAATGGCGCCCACCACGGTGAAGGCCCACCACGATCCGAGGATCAGGTTCATGGCGGCGTACATCAGGATCATGCCCACGTACATCGGATGGCGCACGACCCGATAAGGGCCGCGCGAGATCACCACATGCCCGCGGTCGCTCTGAATGCGAACCGTCATTTCCGCGTGCGGATTTGCCAGCATCGCCCAGCAGATGAGCCCGGTTGCGGCAAGGAACAGCGGCACCCCGGTCCAGACCGTGGCGAACGGCATTGAGGACCAGTGGAACCGGACCGCGTCAAGGCCGGCGATAAAGGGCTGTACGATCACCAACGGAATAAACAGCCGCAGGAAGATCCGGTCGAATGGTTTCGTGCCCGTTCCCGGCCCGGCCATGCGCGCACGCATTAACTCCGGGTTGCGCCGCCGCAGTAGTACGCCCATTCCCGCCATGACCACCACAAAAGCAGCGGCAAGGATCCAGCCCCGCGTCCAGCGGATCGTGCCGGCGCCCAGAAACGGCATTGCGCTGAACAGCGCCATATTGATGATGCCGCGGACCCACTTCCTCACGGCGCCTGCCGGCTTCGGCTGCGCCGCTGCTGACGTAGACATTTCTGCACACAGTATGTCGCGTCCAGGGCGCCCCTTACAATGAGGTTTCTGCGATGCGCCTTTCTTGTTTTCTTCTGTGTGTTTCCGCTATCGCGCAGACTGCGGGCGTGGACAGCGGACGATCGTTGTTCATCCAGCAATGCGCGTTCTGCCATGGACGCGATGCCGGCGGAGGCGAAACCGGGCCGGACCTCACGCGCTCCGACCTCGTCAAGGCCGACGTGAACGGCGACAAAATCGGCCCCGTCATTCGCAACGGCCGTCCGGAGAAGGGCATGCCGCGCTTCGGTCTGCCCGACCGCGATGTCGCGGCGCTGGTCGCATTCATTCACGAGCAAAAAAAGATCGCCGACTCGCAGCAGGGCGGCCGCCGCGGAGTCGATGTATCCGATCTGCAAAGCGGCAATGCTGAAGCGGGCAAAGCATACTTCAACGGCGCGGGCCGCTGCGCCTCATGCCACTCCCCAACCGGCGACCTGGCCGGTATCGCCACCCGCCTGAAAGGTCTCCGGTTGGAGAGGCGCATGCTGTACCCGGAAGGCGCCGCCGCGAAGGTCACCGTCACGCTGCCGTCGGGCAGGACCGTGACCGGCAGGCTCGCCTATCGCGATGAGTTCACCATCGCACTCCGTGACGCCGACGGCTGGTATCGCTCCTGGCGCACGCGAGATGTGAAATACATTGTTGACGCCCCCGCGGAAACACACGCCGAGTTGCTGGCGAAATACACCGACGACGACGTCCACAACCTGATGGCCTACCTGCAGACCCTGAAATGAAGCTCTTCCAACTTGCCTTTGCATTCGCGGCCATGATCGCCGCCCAGGAACTCGACCCCGCCGCTCTGTTGAAGCCGCCGGCCGACAGCTGGCCCGGCTATCACGGCGACTATTCCGGCCGCCGGCATACCGAACTGACCCAGATCACGCCGCAAAATGTGGGCTCGCTCGGGCTGGCGTGGGCCTTCCAAACCGGCCAGACCTCCTCGCTGAAGTGCTCGCCGCTGCTGGTGAACGGCATCCTCTACATCACTGTCCCGGATAACGTTTGGGCCGTCGACGCGCGCTCCGGTCATCAGATCTGGCACTACACTTATCCGCCGAACAAGGGGTTTCATATCGGCCACCGCGGCGTCGCAATGTACGGCAACTGGCTCTTCTACACCACGCCCGACGCGCATCTCCTGTCTCTTGACGCCCGGACAGGCAAGGTGCGCTGGAACATCGTGGTTGCGGACTGGCATAAGGGCTACTGGATGACCATGTCCCCGCTGGTGGTCCGAAATCACATCATTGTCGGCGTCTCGGGAGATTTCGACAACCTGCGCGGTTTTCTGCGGTCCATCGACCCGGAAACCGGCAAAACGCAATGGCAGTGGGACAGCACGCCGCCGCTCGGTACGCCCAACGCGACCTCCGGCGGCATGACGTGGATGACCGGTACCTACGATCCGGAGCTGAACTTGTTGTATTGGGGCACCGGCAACCCCACGCCGGTGCTCACCGGAAAGCCGCGGCCCGGCGATGATCTGTACACGTGCAGCATTGTGGCCCTGAATCCGGACACCGGCAAGCTGGCCTGGGCCTTCCAGCCATCACCCCACGACACGCACGACTGGGATGCCGTGGAGACGCCGGTGCTCGTGGACGCCGATTTCGGAGGAGCTCCGCGGAAGATGCTGATGCAGACTTCCCGAAACGGCTATTTCTTCGTGCTGGATCGCACGGATGGCAAGAGCCTGCTGACCGTGCCGTATGGCCCCACGAACTGGGCCCTCGGGGTGGACGCGCAGGGCCGGCCGAACCCGAATCCGGCGAAGGAGCCGGCGCGCGACGGCCGGTTGATTGCTCCCGACGAAGGCGGCCTCACCAATTACCGCTCGCCGAGCTTCGATCCCGCAACCGGCCTGTTCATCGTGGACGCGCACCCCAGCTATGGCGTCTACTTCGCGAAACCAGCCGATGGCGAGTTCGGCTGGGCCGGAGCGGATTACGGCGTGTGGGGTAAGGGTCTGCTGGAGGCGATCGATTACAAGACCGGCAGGATCCGCTGGACACACGACCTTGGCCCAGGCGGTTCCGACGCGGGTGTTCTAACTACGCAGTCCGGTCTGACGTTTACCGGAGACTCGCTGGGCAATCTGCTGGCTCTGCGCACCAGCGACGGGAAAACGCTGTGGCATGCCGGCACGGGCGCGCACATGGATACATCGCCGATCAGCTACGAACTGGATGGCCGGCAGTACGTGGTGACGGGCAGCGGCGGCGTGCTCTTTGCGTGGGCCTTGCCGGAAGGAAGCGCGCAGTAGCGGCCATTCACGGCGTCATGAATTGCCGGTACGCCCCGCTGTTGAACGTGCTCCACGGCGTGAAGCCGCCTTTCTCGCGATACAGCTCGTACGCGAAATCGATGTTGGCGCGGCAGTCCAGCAGGTCGCGCAGGTTGACCCCGGGGCGCTTCAGGTGGACGGTGTTGATCTGGAAGTAGCCCCAGTCGAGCGTGCCGTCGGAGTTGTAATGGTAAATCTCGCACTTGCCCTGCGAATTCTCGGCGCGCTGGACGGCAAGCGCGAGGCGGCAGTCGGACCCGAACTTCCGGCACGCGTATTGCTGCCACGCCGAGAGCCGACGCCCGTGCTGGTCAGCCTGCGCCGCGGCGGCGCTGTCGGTGATCATGCGCCGCGCCACGACGAAGGGTGATTGAAAGCGGAGCCGCACGGGCGATTGCAGGCTCAGCGTGTACTCCTGGTGAAACCACCACGCCATAGGCACCGCTATCATCGCGGCCAGTGTAAGGATCGGCAGCTTCGGAAAGCGCAGCGGCTTCGCGGCCGGCGGCGCCGCGCGTCTCGCCCTGCGGCGCCGGATTCGAGTCGCCGGCATCAGCTCAGGTTGAATATATCGATGCCCGATTCCCAGGCTTCGTTCGACCGCACCAGTTCGTCCCAGGTTACCGGCCGATTGGTATATGCGGCCGTTCGCCCCAGCATGCAGGTCAGCGCGGAGTCGATGCCGTCGGCGGCCTGGTTGTGGAACTGGCCGGAGGTGATGCTGTGAATGAAATCCGCGTGCTTCTCCGAATCGGCCTGCGCCAGGTTGTCCGAGAACGAACCGCTGGCCGAGAAACCGCCGGTGGCGGGCGCCTGGCTGCCTTGCCACGTCCATTTATTCTCGCCCGAAATCCCCAGCGGCCCGGAATAAGGCGACTCGGAGCTGCCTTTTTCACCGAAAAAACGTTCGTTTACATCGAACGCCGGGTTGGCGCCGAACTGTGTGGAGCTGAAGCTGACGTGTACGTCATTGGGATAAAAGAACACCACGTTGAAGTGCGACCATGCGTCACCAGGCGACTCCGTCCGTCCCTTGCGCCCGCCGGTCGCGACAGCGCGGAGTGGATGCCCCTCGAGCACCCAGTTACAGATATCGATGGCATGGATATTCTGCTCCACGATGATGTCCCCGGAGAGCACGCGATCGTGCAGCCAGTGCCGGAGCCGAAGCACCTTCGGCGAGGCGCCCGGGTAATCGGGCATCTCGATAAAGCCGCAGTTGTAGTGCGCTTCGCCGCACGCGATCTGCCCCAGCGCGCCCTCGTGAATGCGGCGCACCAGTTCGACAAACGGTGGCGCCTTGCGGATCTGAAAGCCCACGTCGAGGCTGACGCGCCCCTGCGCCTTTTTCGCGGCTTCAGCCACTCGGCGGGTCCCGGGCACATCAACAGCCACGGGTTTCTCGCAGTACACATGCTTGCCGGCGGCGACGGCCGCGGCCAGATGCTCGGGATGAAAGTAGGGTGGCGTGGCTATGATCACCGCATCAACCTGCTTCGAGGCGAACATCTCCTCGCTGCTGCGCGGCCCGCGGAAAAGCTGTGATGCATCGATCGCCGCGTGGCCTTTGCTGGCCGCGAGTTCGTCGAAGTGCTTCCGCGCCGCGGCAAGGCGGTCGTCGAACAGGTCGGCGAGCGCCACGATGCGCGCCGGGGCACTGTTCACCATACTGGTCGCATCGGTCGTGCCCCGCCCGCCGCAACCCAACAGCCCAACGCGCACCGCTGAGTTCGCTTCCGTGCCGCGCACGATGCGCGAGTCGAGAATCATCACGCCCGAAGCGATACCCGCGTTCTTCAGGAACGTACGTCGAGGAAGGTTCTCTACGGAGTTCTGGTCCACGCTTTGCCTCCTGACCAACGGGATTCAACTAACGCTACCCATGTTCTCACCTGGGCTGCGGCAGTTCGCCAGTCCGACTTGTGGCGCAGGCCTTTGGCTTGCAGCTGGACCCTCCACATTCTCCTGAAATGCCGATTGTGGTGCGAGCCTTTGGCTTGCACGTGGCGGGCTCTCAGCCCGCCTGCCTTTCGGTCGCAGCGGGCCTCGCGGCTCAATCTCCAACCGCCGGAGCCTCGCGCGGGCGCACTTCCCAACCGCCCTCGGCGACACGTCCGCGCTGATCGTATGAGTGCCCGGTGACCAGGCCCAGCACGAACCAACCCAGCACCAGCGCGCCGGCTGCGAACAGCGTATCGCCGAACATGCGCATCCAGCGGAGCTCGTTCATGTGCCCGCTGTGCAGAAATTCGGCCGACCGCGCGTACCACGTGCCGTACTCCACCGACGCCCAGGTCTGCATCCACCCGATGGGCAGCATGCTCAGCAGCACCATCAGCGCGAGCCCGATATTGATGGACCAGAATGCGAGCGATAACGGGCGGTCTTTCCACGCGAGACCGGGCCGCAGCGCGCGCAGGCAGAAGAGCATCAGCCCGAGCCCCAGCATGCCGTAGACTCCGAACAAAGCGGTGTGCCCGTGCACCGGCGTTGTGTTCAGCCCCTGCATGTAATAAAGCGCGATGGGCGGGTTAATGAGGAACCCGAAGAGTCCCGCGCCCACGAAATTCCAGAACGCCACCGCGACAAAGAAGTAGATGGGCCATTTATAGGCGGCAAGCCAGACGTGCTGCTCGCGGGCGCGGGCAAGGCGAATGTTCTCCCATGCTTCGAAGCCGATCAGCACCAGCGGCACAACTTCCAGAGCGCTGAACACCGCGCCGAGCCCGAGCACGATGTTCGGCGTGCCCGCGAAATACAGATGGTGGAACGTCCCGATGATGCCGCCGGAGAGGAACACGACCGTCGAGAACAGGACCGCGCGCGTCGCCGTCACTACCGAGAGCAGCCTCAGCCGGGTCAGCAGGAACGCGATCACCACGGTGGCGAAGACTTCGAAGAAGCCCTCCACCCACAGGTGCACCACCCACCAGCGCCAGTATTCGGCGGTCACCAGATTGCTTCGCTCCCCGTACATCAGCCCGGCGGCGTAGAACAGGGGAATCGCAACGCTGGAGACGACGAACATCAGCAGCAGCGAGTGGCTCTCATCGCGTTTTGCCAGCGCAGGTTTCAGGGCGCGCCACATGAGCCACAGCCAGAACACCAGACCGATGAATAACAGCACCTGCCAGAACCGGCCCAGGTCGACGTATTCGTAACCCTGCGTTCCGAACCAGAACCACAGATTGCCGAGCTTGTGCTGGATGCTCATCCATTCGCCGGCCAGCGAGCCGACAACCACGATGAGCAGCGCGCCGAACAGGGCGTTGACTGCGAGGCGCTGGCCCTTCGGTTCGAAACCGCTGATCGCGGGCGCGACATACAACCCCGTCGCCAGCCACGATGTCGCGATCCAGAAAATGCCGATCTGCAGATGCCAGGTGCGCGTGACGCTGTAGGGAAGCAGGCGGTCGAGCGGGATGCCGTAGAAGCTGGAGCCTTCGACGCCGTAATGGGCGGTGATCGCGCCCAGCGCCACCTGCACGACCCAGAGGGCCGCCACCACGAAGAAGTACTTGATGGTGGCCCGCTGTGAAGCGGTCGCCTTCAATCCCAGGAGCGGGTCGCGCTCCGGCAGCAGTTCGTGCTCCACCGTGCGCGGCTGAGACGCGAAGTACCAGACCATGCCGCCGACGCCGGCCAGCAGAAAGATGAAGCTGAGGACGCTCCAGACAATGGCGCCGCCGGTCGGCTCGTTGCCGATGAGCGGCTCGTGCGGCCAGTTCTGCGTGTACGTGACCTGCGACCCTGGACGGTTCGTGGAAGCGGCCCAGGCCGTCCACCAGAAGAAGGCGCTCATTTGGCGCTGCTTCACGGGATCGTCGAGGGCTCCGCGCGCGATGGCGTAGTCTGGCCGGCCGCTCGAGAAGACATCGGCGTAGTAACCCGCCAGCCGATCGAACGCCGCGGCGCGGATTGGATCCACGGTGATGACGCCCGTGCCGGCATCCCACGTGTTCGTGCGCATCAGCGTCCGAAGTCGGGCCTGAAGCACGGCCTGCTGCTCCGGACCGAGCGCGCCGTACGCCGTGGTTCCGTACGCGGCGGCCCAGCGGTCCAAAATGAACATGCTTTCGCGATGGATCCAGTCGGCGCTCCAGTCAGGCGCAACGTAGGAGCCGTGGCCCCAAATCGTGCCTACCTCCTGGCCTCCGATGGACTGCCACACGCCCTGTCCGGCGCGGATGGTCTCACCATCAAACAGCACGCGGCCATCGCTGGTCACTACCTGCGATGGAATCGGCGGAGCGTTGTGGAGCACCTTCACGCCAACGCCGCCGAGTACCGCGAAGGAAGCAATCAGAACAATGCCGAGAGCGATCCAGAGTCGTTTGTAGTTCATATAGAAATGCCTTTCCTCGTTGGTTCAGACTGCCGTGGTCGTGCGAATGTGGCCAGCAGATTGACTGCGAACACGGTTACCGCGGTCATTTCGATGAATGCCGAGGCGGGGAGCCACCGCCACGCTGAGACTAGTACATGCTGATAGGCAAGAATCTCGGATGAAACGCGAATAAGACATCCGATCGTGAGCAGAAGCAGGCCGATGAACATCAACCGTGGGCTGAACAGCACCCGCATACCGGAAAATGCGGGGAGCACGCGCTGTCCGATGGCGAAGACCATTGTGGCCAGAAACCCGACGGTCAGCGCATGACGCGAGGCGCCCGCAATTCCTGTGCTGTCCGTCGCCAGAGCGGCCCAGATGCCGAGCACGGCCGCGATCGCGGCCTGAAGATAAGCGATTCGAACGAAAACGGGGAAGCTGGAGTGCACGCCGCGCGTCTTTGCGGGCCGCTCGGCGGGTTCGGCGATGCGCAACGCGCAGATGGCGACGGCGAGGCCGCCCAACAGCAGCAGGGCCGCGGGCATTGCCGCTCCCGCCAGCGCCGCGATCACCGCCGCCGTATTCAGCGCCACAGCCGGCAGCAGCAACCGAGTCCGAGTGGGCCGCAAGCCGAGAAACACCGGCAGCCAGCGGGCGCTGAATCCCCAAACGAACGGGACGAGGAAGCCCCACGTCTGCAGCACGAGTAGTCTTTGGTCGAAGAGCGGTGGCAGTTCGGGACCCACGCCGCGGAAAGACAGAAACACCGCAACGCCGAGGTTCAGAAACAGCGACGCGAACAGCCCAAGGCAGCCGGCGATTACCGCGAAAATCCACGGATCCAGCCTGCCTTTGCCCGATTCCCCGGGGCGATGCCCCGAAACAGACTTGAAAAAGATCAGGAAAGCAATGAGCTCGAAACCGGCGGAAATGGGCAGCGTCGCCCGCCGGCGCCATTGGTACACGCCCGCGATCCAGCGGAGCAGAACGCCGGAAGTCCACAGCGCCCATGTCGCCCAGGCGGCAACCGGCGCGTTCCATTTCACGTTCCTTAATTTCGGGATTGAGTAGAAGCCAATGCCGAGAATGAAGCTGCCGATCCAGCCGAAAATCTGTGCGTGCCCGTGGGCCTGAATCCACGCCGCAGAAACCGAGCCGGGGGCTCGATGCGTGGCAATCGCAACCAGGTTCCACACCCCGAAAAACGTTCCCGGAAACAGCATGAACGCCAGCCCGGTCGCCACATACACGGTCAGCAGGCGCGACAGCGCCGTCTCGCGCTCCGCGCCGCCGGACCCGGATTCGACGATGGGCAGTTGCGCAGTCACCGCGCTTCTTCCATCTCCACGGCGCGCGGGAACAGAACGTTGTTCTCCAGGTGAATGTGCTGGTGCAGATCGGCTTCGAAGTCAGCCAGCGCGCCGTACAGGGTTCGATAGCTGATGCACGCGTCCCCGGGGCACGTGTATCCGCCGGTGATCGCTCGGATCTCGCGCAGCGCTTCGCCGGCGTCGTCGTGCTCGCGCAGCATCATGGACACCGGATTTTGCACCTTCTCGAACGGCGGCGGCACGATGGGTTCCCCGGCGACCAGGGCTTCTTCCATCCGGATGATGTACGGGAACAGCACGGAGTCTTCCTTCATCAGGTGAGTCGTGAGCTCCTGGGCGAGACCGGCAAAGACCTCGCGCAGCCGGACCAGTTCCGCGTGCCGCCGACCGTGCACGGAGCAAACCTTGTTCAGCAGGGGCTCCAGCCGCGCCAGTTCGTCCCGCGTGTAGCGATGGTGTGTGTGTTGGATGTGCGCGACCAGGTCGGCGAGAGGCTCGCTCTGCCAGCACCGGTTTTCGAGCGCGCCAGGCGCCGCGGCGGATTCAAGCGCGTTCACGACCTCGCCGATTGACCGCCCGGCCGACTGGCAGGCCTGCTCCAGGCTCTTGTTCCCGCCGCAGCAGTAATCGATGCCCAGCATTTCAAAAACGCGGGTGGCGCCCGGAATTTCCAGAGCCAGTTCGCGAACCGTTTTTTCGGTAGTTCTTTCCATGCTGGTTCGAGGTTAACCGGCATGGCCACATACCCGCTATGACTTTAGTCACGCGCCGACAGCTCGGCTTCCAACTGCTTCAGATCGCGGATGATAACCTCCCGCCCTTCCATTGCCAACAGCCCCTCTGCCTGGAAGCGGGACAGATTTCGGGAGATCAGTTCGCGAACCGTTCCAATCTGTGCCGCCACTTCCTGCTGGTTGGCCGGGAGGAGGACGGCAATGCCCTCCGCTGTCTGCCGCCCTTCCTGCTGCGCCAGATGCAGAAGGAAAGAAGCAAGCCGGTGCCGCACCGTGGTGAACGAAAGCTCCTCGATAATGCGCACCAGGCGGCGCAGACGGGCGCCCACCGTCCGCAGCACTTTCAACGCGACCTGCGGATGCGCGAGGCACAAGGTCTGAAAATCCGCCTTGCTGAGAAACAGCAGGCTGGCATTGTCCACTGCCGACGCGGAAGCAGGATAATTGCCGCCGTCGAAAACCGGAATCTCCGCGATGGACCCGCCCGGTCCGTCAATGCTGAGCACCTGCTCGCGCCCGCTGCTCGACATCTTGAAGATGCGAATGTGCCCGCGTTCCACCACGTACAAGCCGGTGCACGGCTCGCCCTCCGAGAACAGCATCTCTCCCGGGGAGCACTGACGCCGCGTCGTTCGCTCCGCGAGGAATCCCAGCTCGGCGTCATTAAGTCCGGAGAAGATCGGTACCCGCGCAAGGATCGCGGCGGGGCCGGTTCGAACATCCGGCATCATTAGGCCACGCCCGCCTGCTCCATTGCCTGAGCGAGAACGTAGGGTCCATCGGGCATGATCGCGATTTCGGCGTGCGGCGCCAGTCCATCCACCAGCGCCGCAATCGCATTCTCCGGATTACCGAAGACCCTGCCCCACAGCGCCTGATGGTAATCCCCAGGCAACCCCGGCACGTAATAGAGGACTTCGATATCGCGGGCGACCAGCGCCAGTTTTTCGAGCTGCCATTGATCCACGACGACCGGCGCTTTCGTAATTCGATTCAGAAAGTCGGGGGCGCTGCATCCGTCCCGCAGCAGCGCGCTGAAATCCGCCGATCCCGGCCCTTCGGCGCAGGCAGCCATCAACAGGATGCGTCCGCCGGGCCGCACGATCCGGGCGGCGGCCGTCACGCCCTTGATGGCCTGATAGAACGTCAGATCGAGCGGATAGCCCGCCGCAGTGGTGATCGCCGCGTCCATTGGCTGCTCCAGCTGATGCATCATCACGTTCGACACGTAGGCCATGCCCTCGTCGTGCGCGTCGGGCCCGTGCCCGGCAAAAACACCGGAGATCTTCCGGTCGCGCGTGATGGCCACGTCCAGCATGAAATCGTGACACGCCATCTGCGCGATTTCCAGCAGCTCCCGATGCAGCGTGTTCCCCTCGATGGAGCCTTCCACCGCTTTCGGATCGCGCATGAAGCGCGGGCTGTGGAGCTCGCGAATCGTGTCCTGATAAGCCATCCCCGGAGCGATCAGCTTCCGTCCCCCGGAAAAGCCGAGCATCAGATGCGGCTCGATGAGGCCGCAGGTGATATGCAACTCCGCCGCCATGAACCGCTCGTCGATCCAGACCGAGGTTCCGGAACGCGTCTTGCCAAGACTGCGATGTTCCCCGATCTGACGCGCATCGTGATTGACCACGCGATACGATCCCGCGATTTCCGGCCCCAGGATCTCCTCCAGTTCCTGTGGCGTTGCGGACCGGTGGAGCCCGGTCGCAATAACAATCGTCACCGCTTCGCGTGCGATGCCGCCCTGATGCAGCCGCTCCAGCAGCGGCGGAAGCATCAGCCGATTCGGGACCGGGCGGGTAATATCGCAGACCGCAATCGCGGCGCTCCGCTTGCGCGCCGCGAGTTGGCGCAGCGGCTCGCCGGCGATCGGATTGTCCAGCGCACGGCCAATCGCCGCTTCCGGATGCGAGAGCGCCTCGCCCGACCGTGCATCCAGCACGCGCCAGTGGAATCCGGACGGCAATTTCACCTGCAGCCCGTCACGCCCGAAGGCAAGCCGGATGTTCATACCCGTATCATGCCACCGGATACGTCGGACGGAACCGCCTCTGTCGCGTGCGGCCGGATCACCCTGTCGCGCTCCGGCACGAATGAAACTCCCCACCGACGGCAGCGTTTTTTATGTAAACTCCTAACGTGCCCTTCGATCCCGCCTTTGCCCACGACGTACTGATCCCGCTCAATAACGCCGCTTATCAACTCTCACGAGACCAGCAGCTGGTTTTTCCGACCGGCTGGGACCAGACCGGAACGGTCACCGTGGACCAGTCACAGATCGACAAGGAAAACGCGACCGGCCTCGCAAAAACGCTCGTCACCGAGGATTGCGACTGGGGCGTCGTGGCCCGCAAGGGCGACATCTCCGTCATCGCCATCCGCGGCACCGAGACCGAGCACCAGTGGCTGCAGGATTTCAGCGCGATCATTCAGCCTGTTCCGCACCAGCAGTGGTTCATGCACCAGGGTTTCAGCGATGTCTGGAACTCGCTCGCCGGCAGTCTGCAGAAGGCGTGGGACACGGCTTCGCTGGCGAACGCCCGCGTATACATCACCGGGCACAGCCTGGGCGCCGCCGTCGCCCTCATCATGGGCGTGTTTCACCCGGAAGCTTTCACATGGACCTTCGCCGGTCCGGCGGTCTTCTCACCGATTCGCGGCGTTCCTCCCGCGGTGAATGTCATCCGCGTGGTGAATCCCAGCGATCTCGTCCCCAAGGCCCCGCTCCCGCCTCTGTATCAGCACATCGGGCAGGAGGTGGACGTCATCGGCGCCGCGGATCCGTTCGACTTCGTGCTGCAGCACAGCCTTGCGACTTACGCCGCGGGACTGGCTCGGCTCATGGCCCAGTGAGGCGTCCAGCGCCGCCCGTAACCGTGGCAGCCCTTACATCGACCAGCGCCACAAACTCGCGCCCACCGTATACCCCGCGCCGACGCCCGAAAACAGCACCAGATCGCCCTTCTTCAGCCGGCCTTCCTCCACCGCGTCGCGCGTAGCCAGCGGGATGGTCGCCGAAGTGGTATTGCCGTACCGGTCGATGTTGATCATCACCCGCTCGCACGGGATACCCAGGCGCTCCGCGGTCCCCGTGATAATGCGCCGGTTGGCCTGGTGCGGAATATACAGCGATATTTCCGAAATGTCGATGTTGTTGCGCTCCAGCAGATCGCGGCAAATTTCATACATCTTGCGCACCGCGAACTTGAACACCTGCTGCCCTTCCTGCTTTACGTAATGCAGCCGGTTCTGCACGGTCTCGACGCTGGGAGGCATGCGGCTGCCGCCCGCCGGCATCTTCAGTGCGTCCCCGCCGGACCCATCCAGTTCGCCGAGAAAGTCGATAAACCCGCCCTCGCCGTCCTCGCCGCGCTCGATCAGAAACGCGCCCGCTCCATCGCCGAACAGAATGCACGTCGTGCGATCGGTGTAATCGATGATGCGCGACATCGTGTCTGACCCGATCACCAGCACGCGCTTGTGAGCGCCGGAGCGCACCATGTTCGCCGCCGTATTGATGCCGTAGAGAAAGCTGCAGCAGGCTGCGATCAGATCGAACCCCCACGCTCCCTTCGCCCCCAGCCGATCCTGCACGATGCATGCCGTCGATGGAAAGAGCATGTCCGGAGTAACGGTGCAGACGATGATCGCCTCCACCTCACCGGCCTCGATCCCCCGGCTGTTCAAAGCCATCCGCGCAGCTTCGATGGCCATGTCGGATGTGGCCACTTCCGGCTCGGCGATGTGCCGCTCGGTGATTCCCACCCGCTGCATAATCCACTCGTTGCTGGTGTCCACCATCTTTTCCAGATCGAAATTGGTCAGCAGTCGTGGCGGCGTGTAGCATCCCAGTGCGCTAATCCGAGCAGTGTGCAAGAACGGCCTCCAGAACTCTCAGCATACAGCGGTTATACCCCGCTCATGACGCAGTGAAACAGCGCTGCCAGGCGGTTTGTTAAAATCGATGCATTCACCAACATGACCCTGGAAGAGATGGAAAGAGAGTACGTTGCGCTCCGCCAGCAGGCCGAAGCTGTGCGGAGCTATCTTTGACGCACCCGCCAAACAGGCCGAACTGACCCGCCTCGAACAGCAGATATCCGACCCCGAGTTCTGGAACCAGCCGGAAAAAAGCCAGAAGGTGATGCAGGACCGCAAGCGCCTCGAGGAAGCGGTATCCCACGAGGGTGAGGTGGCCTCGCTCACCTCCGATCTGGACACCCTGTTCGAGCTCGCGCGGGAAGGCGAAGACGTCACCGGCGACATCGAGCCGGCCATGCGCTCCTTCCGCAAACGCCTTGACGAGCTCGAAACCAGCATGCTCATGTCCGGCGAGAACGATTCCCGCAGCGCCATCCTCACCATCCATCCCGGCGCCGGCGGCACGGAAAGCCAGGACTGGGCCGAAATGCTCCTGCGCATGTACCTGCGCTGGTGCGAGCGCCACGGCTACGAAGCCACCATCACCGATCGGCTCGAGGGCGAAGGCGCCGGCATCAAATCCGCCACCGTGGAAGTGAACGGCCCCGACGCCTACGGCCAGCTTCAGTCGGAAATCGGCGTGCACCGCCTCGTCCGGATCTCGCCCTTCGACGCCAACGCGCGCCGCCACACCTCCTTCGCT
>Ga0209810_1002647_pt1 | contig 20815 bp, 13 predicted proteins | sample Coa_R1_7_FD_187159 | JGI IMG/M metagenome (GOLD analysis project Ga0209810, IMG submission 187159) | Surface soil microbial communities from Centralia Pennsylvania, which are recovering from an underground coalmine fire - Coalmine... | ecosystem: Environmental > Terrestrial > Soil > Unclassified... | reverse complement strand
CCTTTGCCAGCAGGGCATCGACGCCCGCCATGATGTCCAGCGAGTCCTTCTCGCCCCAGGCGCCGCGCACAGCCAGCGCGAAGTCGCGCCCGTAACCGATGCTGCCGCGCGGGTTGGTGTAGAGGATAACGTAGCCGGCAGCGGCCAGCACCTGCATCTCGTGGAAGAAGCCGTAGCCATACTGCGTGGCCGGGCCGCCGTGAATCTCCAGGATGAGCGGGTACTTTTTCGATGGGTCAAAGTTCTGCGGCTTGAGAATCCAGCCATCCATCGGCCAGCCTTCATAGCCGGTGTAGGGCATATACTCCGGCGTGGAGAGCGTCAATTCCGCGAAAAGTTCGTCGTTGAAGCCGGTAACGCGGCGCAGTTCGCCGGGCTGCGAAGGCGAACAGGTATAGATCTCCGGCGGTCGCGTGGCGCTGCCCAGCAGCAGGGCCAGCTTATCGGCCTCGTGGTCGGCGCTGAAATCGCGCACATGCACCTCACCCGGCGTGAGCGTCGCCGGATTCGTTCCCGCGCCGCTCACGGGAATAGCGTAGATACGCGAGGCGCCGTGATAGGAGGCCAGCGCGTAGAGCGTTCTGTCGTCGGCAGACCAGACGGGCCGGGGCATGAGGTGATCGTCCCCCATATCGCTGTTCGTCCAGTCCATCATGCTGCCCTCAAAATCGCTCGTCAGGCAGGTGGCCGCGCTTTCGACGCTGCTGGCAGGGATGATGTAGAGGTCGTTATGGCCGCCTGAGCGATATTTGGTCGAAGCAAGGAAGGCGATAGCTGAGCCATCTCGCGACCACGCGGGTGAGCCGCAGGCGAGCGAGCCGTCGGTCAGGCGGCGCAACTCGTCCGCTTTGCCATCCTGAATACGCAGGGTATAGACATCCGGCGTGGGTAGCCGCCAGCGATCCTCTTCGCGACTTGAGGTGAAGGCGATGGTTGAGCCATCCGGCGACCAGGTGGGGTCGCCATCGTCCCAATCGCCATCGGTAAGCTGCTGCGGCTCACCCCCGGTAACATCGATGAGGAAAAGATGCGAACGTCGCTCGTAGATGTAGCCAACGCCATCGAGGCGGTACCAGAGACGGTCGATGACCCGCGCTCTGGGTAGCGGCTTGCCGTCCTCGCCCTCTTCGTCCTCCGGGCCGACCTGCGCGCTGAAAAGCAGGCGCTTGCTATCGGGCGACCAGACAGGGTTCGAGGCGCCAAACGGCATGAAAGTAAGCTGGTGCGCCTCACCGCCATCGGAGGGAATGAGCCAGATTTGCGGCTTGCCCTTGCCGTGTTTTTTCTGCTCTTTCTCATCCTTAGCGCCAGCAGGAGGCTCGCCCTCGCGGTCGGTGACAAAGGCCAGCCAGCGCCCATCAGGCGACCAGGCGGGATTGTCGGCCTTCGCCGTGCCGGTAGTAAAGCGTCGGGGTTCGCCGCCTGCACTCTCCGTCACCCAGATGGACGAGCGATAATCGTGCCTGCGCTCATCAATGTGGGTCACGACAAAGGCCACGCGCTGCCCATCCGGCGAGATGCGCGGCTGGCTCACAAACTTGATACGGTACAGGTCCTCAATGGTTATTGATCGCGACATCGCAAGATACTCCGCGTTCTAGTTGCTACTCCGCAGGCTTCTGGCCCACCACGCTGACATAAAGCCAGATGCAACAAAAATCATCGCTTAAGAAATCCGCCAGCGCCTGCTGGTAGGCTGCATCGTAATCCTCTTTCGAGATGACTCCAGCCTTCAGCAGAAACGGCTCGCCCAGGGCTACGCCAATCTTGAAATCCTGATAGAAGCTGTGCCAGGCGTCCTGACCGGCGGAACATTCGAGGATGTGAGCAGTATGCTGCACCTGCTGAAATCCGGCTTCGCGCAGCAGCGCGCCGATCACCGGTATCACACCCACCAGCCTGCCATCGGGAGAAAACGTCCTGCCGCCTTTACTCATCGCCTCAGCAAGCTTATGATACAGTTTCTCCGCCGCAGGGCTGGTACCCATAGGCACTTCGGCCTCGGTCAGACGCAGAAAGCCGCCGGGGCGCAGGATGCGTATGCATTCCTTTACCAGTTGCGGCCACGCAGGCTTTGACATGAAGCCAAAGAGGAAACGGCCATTGACGAAATCGAAGGAGTTATCGGGAAACTCCAATGGCTTGAGCGCATTCATGACCACGTAGTGAGCGTTCTGCAGCCGTTGCGTCGCTGCCATAGCCTGCGCGTACTCAACGATGCGGGGGGCCAGATCGAAGCCAGTTACCTCCATCTCTGGATAAGTAAAGGCAACATCGCGCACCCAGCCACCGGGGCCGCAGCCAATATCCAGCACATCGTGTATCTGTGCGGGATCAATCTGAGCGGGCAACAACCCACCCATTCCCTTCGTCATTAACTGGTCCTGGTGCAATAAGCGAGTCATCTCCGCTGCGCTCTCTGCATCAAGAATGTACGGGTTCTCGTCCTTCGGATGGATGGTTGGCATAGAAATGGCTCCTTTTCGTTCTCAAGACTGACATGCGCCTGCTTTGATCTGTCTAACGTCAGTCTCTCTATTACCCACGCTATTATACTCTGCTGAGCCTTTTCTCGCAACAAATCTGTATCGTGATGATAATTTTTTACAGAATAGTCTCCAATAAAGCTCGCAGGCGCCGATTTCGTCGGGCGCCTGCAGGTGAGACGATGATCGTACTACGTTAGAAAAGCTCATGATTAGCGGCGGCGGCGACTGCTGCGTCTCTCATGCTCGAAGGCGATATCGAGCGTTTCGTGCAGGCGTTCAAAATCGTCGACATCGAGTTGCAGTTCGACGGCGGGCAGGTCGTCCGGGCGCGTATGGCCCTCCTCATAAAGTTGCAGCACCATCACCAGTTCAATCTCGTGGTCTTCATCTCCGTCCTCCTCCTCCTCTTCGTCATCATCATCCTCCTCCTCATCGCTGATTTCGGCCTGCACAAATTCGATCTTTGTGCGCCCGCAGCGGAAGCGACCGGTCAATTTCAGCGCGTCGGTGGCCATTTCTTCCGCCAGTTCGCGCACCACCGCCATCATCTGCAAAAATGCCTCTTGCAACTGCTCTATGGCATCTTCTTCCGTCAGCGCGGCCTCGATCTCGGCAGGGAGTTCGCCGGGCAGGGAGGGAATATTCTCACTGGTCGCGCCGCTGGATGCTTCAGGCAGTCGTTGCCGCGCCAGTTCATTGAGCCGCTCCAGGGCCTGGGCAAAGGAGGGCGAAAACGAACTGCCGTCGCGTTCCGCTGCCTTGCCCCCCTCGCCGGTAGCGTTTTCCAGCTCCAGTTCCTGCTCTTCCTCGCTCAACTCCTCCTCATCTTCCTCATCTTCCTCATCTTCATCATCATCAATACCCAATCCAATAGCGGCTTCTACCATCAATATCTGTTCGTGAAGCTGCTCGGCCACGTCATGGGTCAGGTAAGCCATGATTCTTGCCTGGCGTGAAGCGGCGAGCAGTTGAAACGGGGGCCAGTCTCGATAGCGGTCTCGGCTACGCAAGTAATTCATCTCCACCATACCCAGCGTATCCAGCCGCAGCGAAAGTTCCATAAAGCTATGCTCCAATCCACTGAAGCTCTCAGGGGCTTGTACTATAAGAAGTGGGCCAAATGCCCCTCGCATCAGCTAAGTATTCGTATCTGACATAGGCATTATATACGAACATTGGCCCTCAATCAACAAACCGTTTCCGGCTTCTTCCCGGCCCGTCCAGACGGCTTGCATTAGCAGGGAGCCGTTTTCAGGTGGTCGCTGAACTTGACAAAGGCAAGCTGATAGATTATGCTGGTTAAGCGAGTTGTGTTCGCATATAGTTGTTTCCTATTTTGTTCGTTATCGAATTACCTTCAATCAGCTGGCGTCCCTTCCCTGGCTGCTCTCGTCCCGGCATTGTACAATAGCGGTAAGGGAAAAACTTTTTTCTGGAGAGGATTGTACGGGGATATTTCTACTCGCGGCAAAGGGCGTTCAGGGGAAAGCAGGTCGTAGGCAGTGAGTATCAGCATGGAACAGGCACTGAAGCAGATGAGCCTGGCGCAACTGGCAAATCGCTGTCAGGAGGAGATGAAACGGCGGCGCAGTAGGGAAGTCTTTGACGACCGCTACTGCCTGGAGATCTTTCATCGCGCCATCATCGGGGGAAATGACCAGGCGTGGTCGATGCTCCAGAAGCACTTCGATGATACCGTGCGTATCTGGCTGCGCAGCCACCCCGGTTGCGATGTGGCCCTGCTGCGCGACAGCGAAGAGAATTATGTCTCACAGACCTTCTCACGCTTCTGGTATGCCGTGCGCGGTCAGCGCGTGGAGTTCGCGACCCTGAATGCCGCGTTGAGCTATTTACACGCCACGCTGAACGGCCTCATCACCGATACGCTGCGCAGCCACTTACGGGCCAGAGAGGTTTCCATACCGGAACTCGAACCGCACGAGGAGCCATTCGCGGAAGACCACGGCGACGACCAGACAACATGGGAGACGATTCAGAGCCTGCTGGCGGACGAGCGCGAGCGGCGCGTCGCCTTCCTGCTCTATTACTGTGGCCTTAAACCCAGAGAAATCCTCAGTCGCTGTCCGGGCGAATTTAGTGATGTGAAAGAAATCTACCGTCTGAACGTCAACATAGTAGAACGGCTGCGACGAAATAAAGATCGGTTGCGCTGGTTATTAAGCGATGAAGAGAGGTAGCTTTCAATGACAGAGAATTTCCATGCCCTGGCGATCAGCGACGAAGAGCTGATGAGCGTGGCTTACGAGGAGGATAACCTCTCAGCAGAGGAACGGGCGCATCTCGCACAATGTTCTATTTGCCAGCAGCGGCTGGCCACCTTCCAGCGCACAACCGGGACGCTGCGCTCGCACCTCTTCCTGCGCCTCTGCCCGGACGCCATCGACCTCAACTACTATTGTCTCGGCGGTCTGCCAGTCGAGGAACGCACGCATATCGCCGCGCACCTGCTCGACTGCCCGCTCTGCGCCGCCGAAGTGGCGGAAATCCGCCGCCAGCAGGCTAGCTTTGAACCATTCCCCGAAACCGAGCCGCTGCCCACGCTCTCCCTGCGCCGCCTCTTTGCCACCCGTGTTTTCCAGCAAGTCCAGCTCACCACCCGTGATGATCTCGCGCCCGCCGACTGGCCGCGCCAGTACCACGCCGACACCATAGACCTGTCCCTGCACCTCTCGCGCTCCCCGGAAGGCGACATGATGCTGCTGGGCATCATCACCAGCACCAACCCGACAAAGCAAATCAACGCCCTCGAAGGCGGAAAAGTCGAGTTGTATCTGGCCCCCGGCCTCCTGGGAGCAGCCGAAAGCGAGCAGGAAGAGACACAGCAAAGTCTGCTCTCTACAGAGATTGATGACGTAGGCGGTATATTACTGGAATCGGTTCCCGCAGGAAACTACGTCATGATTATCCGTCTTCCCGGCCAGGAGATAGTCATTGAGGGACTGGATATCCATTATGAATAATGTTGAAATAACCGGATAGGGCTAGAAAGACTGGCGAAAAGGCATGGAGAGTTCCCAGTTTTTACAATACCTGCATGAAAGCAGCCTCGAAGAAGGGCGCGTATATATCCAGGTCCACCTCGCGGACCTGACAGATCACGACGCCATCGCCAAGCTGCTGGAAGACGAGGCGCTGAAGCTGCTCTACAACCCCTTTCCCTCCCTCAAACTGGCCGAACTGCTCACCTTCTACGGCGAAATCACCGGCCATCTCCCATCCCACGCCCTCGGCCTTAAGGCCAAAGGGGATGCTTTACGCTACATAGGACATCATCGAGCAGCTATGGAGTGCCTGGATGTAGCCGGAGAAGAGTTTCTCAGCCTGGGAGACGAGGGTAACTGGGCGCGCAGCCGCATCAGTTGGATCCTTGCTGCTGCATGGTTGGGCAATGTCGAAGAAGCATTACAGGCCGCTTCTTATGCTCGCGAGGTGTTTTTACGATTGGGTGAACTTTACTGGGTTTGCATCATCGATCACAATACAGCCGTGATTTATTCACAAATTGGGCGCTACCAAGATGCGCTCTCTATGTATGAACGCATGCTGTCCACCTATCCCACATTAACCGACCAAAACGAAACATTCATCAAACGCTCTATTGCAATGGCTGAGGTCAATCAATCACTGAATCTGGCCCGCCTGGGCAAATTTGAACAGGCTTACCGTATCCAACAAAAAGCGCAGGCAAGTTTTGTTGCCCTCAATGAGATAAGCCAGATCATTAATGCGGAAATCCACCTGGCTGACTTCGATTACACACAGGGTTATTACGGTTCAGCATTACGACGTTACTATCAGGCTCAAGAGGTGATGATAGAGAACAATATTGATAATCCACGGCTACTGGCAGAAATCAAGCTACAAATGGCTGATGCACTTGTAAAGCTGAACAGAGCAGATGAGGCATGTCAGATGGCATACGAAGCTGTCGAGGTATATCGTCAACTCGGTGTATCCCTCCAGGCAAGCAATGCATTACGTGAATATGCAAATGCGCTGGTTGCTGCGAGAAGATTACAGGAAGCGCAAGCTGCACTGAATGAGGCATGGATACTTTTCAGGCAGGGAGGATTCAATCACCATGCCTCAGCTACCAGGCTTCAAATGGCTGAACTTCTCCTGTCTATGGGATCAGTCACCGAGGCATATAATGAGGCTCGCGCTGTCAAGGAGTACTTTGATGCCCAAAGCCTGGTCGTGGCACGTTCTGTTCGGGCCAGCATAGTTATGGTGAGCGCCCTTATTGAACAAGCACAACAGGCCGGAAGAAAGCGAGAGCAGGAGCAGCAAAACATACTGCTTCAGGAAGCAGTGCAGCTTTGCAAACAAACAGCATTGCAAGCGCGGCAGCACCATTTACAGGAAGAGGTCTACAAAAGCCAGTATCTGCTGGGACGCATATTTGCTTTACAGGGAGATCTATATAAGGCAAAATGGCATTATGGAGCAGCTATTACCCAGATCGAGCGCATCCTGGATGACCTCGTTTACGACCTCTCACCTTCTTTCCTGCACACAGCCTGGCAGGTCTATGAAGATATGATCGGACTCTGCCTGCAACAGGGACAAAGTGAGCTTGCTTTCGACCACCTTGAACGCGCCCGCTCTATGGCGCTGCGGCAGTACCTGAACAGGTCGAAAACGCAGGTTGCCACGGGGAATGAGCAGCAAGAGGATACCTTCTCCAATGCATCAAGGACAGGCGCCGGTATCATGCTCCAGCTACAGGACGAACTGAAAACATGGCAGGGAAGATATCGCGATTACAGCACGCTGCTTGCAAATATAGATACTTCCGTATCTTCTGTTGTTGATCAAACAGTTATCCAGGCAGAAATAAAACGATGCGAGGCAAAAATCAGCGAGCTATTTGAGCGGCTGTACTTACAACAAACAGTCGCGCAGCCCATGACGCGCCTGAAGACAAGTGAAAAGGGTGACAGAAGATATGCTGGAGTCGCAGAACTGAGACAGCATCTCCTGCCCGACCAGCTCCTGCTTGCCTATTTTCTGAGCAAAGAAAGACTGATCATCTTCGCTGCTACAAAAAATCAGCTTGTTACTGCGGAGCATGCAGATGGAGCAAAGCAGTTGAGACGCCTGCTGCCACTACTGCATGCCTCATTGCAGGCCAGGGGCTGGCCTGATCCGCAGCGACCGCCGCATGAGACAACTCGCCAGATACTGAAAAAATTGTATGACCTGCTCATCGCGCCTGTTGCCTCACACCTGCCCCCGGCAGGGAGCTATCTTACCATCGTTCCCTATGGCCCATTGCACAGCCTGCCATTCCACGCCCTGTACGATGGCTCCCACTTTCTCATAGAAAACTTTCAGGTCAGCTATCTGCCTGTCGCCAGTCTCGTACAGAGCGGCATCTATGAATACGATCAGCAAGAGCAAGGGACAGAGGCTGCTGAAAGACCTTTGATCTTTGGCTATTCAGGGCATGGGCATCTACAACGCGCCGTTGAAGAGGCGAAAACGCTGGCTAATTTGCTCGATGGACGCTGCTATCTTGAAGATGAGGCCACCATCGCCCGGCTGATTGCGGAAGCGCCCGGCAGCCCCGTTATCCACGTGGCAACGCATGGACATAGCAGACTGGACGCGCCCAATTTCTCATCGGTTCTGCTGGCCGATGGCAGATTCAATGCGATTGACGCCTTCAGCCTCGATCTGAAGGCTTGCGAACTGGTCACACTGAGCGGCTGCGAAACCGGACTGGCCTTGAGCGGCGGAGGTGACGAGCAACTGGGATTGGGGCGCGCATTCCTGGCCGCCGGAGCAAAGTCGCTGGTAATGAGTCTCTGGCCGGTGGAAGATAACGCCACCAACGCATTGATGCAACGCTTCTACCAGAATCTGCTGGATGGAGAAAGCAAGGTGCAGGCGCTGCGTGACGCCCAATACTCCCTCATCCAGCGTACAGATACCAGCTATACTCACCCCTATTACTGGGCAGCATTTCGCCTGGTAGGCAATGTTGCTCCGCTGAGAATGAACTTTCACAACCGAAACCGGTAAGTCCCTGTCATCCTTCGCTCCACTCAGGATGACAGGGGCTTACCGGTGCAGGAAATCGAAGCCTGAAAAAATATACTGCCCGGCGTCTTAAGGTCAGAAAGTTCAGGGAACGTTTGTAAGCTGTACAGCCAAGAAAGGTAGGGAGGTACGTCATCATGAGTATGAACATGGACAAACCACGTGTTTACTGGCGCAAAAATCAGGTGTATCTCAGATTTCCAACCACTGTTGCGTCTTCCGCGACACCTGACGAGGTAAACGAGGAGGTCAGGAAGCATTTAGATGATCTCAACAGCAATGTCCTCAAAGATGCCCAACTTCAGCTAGCGCCTCTTGGGCAGCAAGGAAGCTCTCAGGGAGTCGCTGCGCAGCAGGCAACAAGCGGCGGAAAGCTGCTGAATGGCGTCTATCTCTTTCCGTTGCAACCATCACTGCTTCCATCAGCCGGTCAGCCACAGTCCGAGATTGCCGGTGTCTTCCAGATTGAGTCGACGGCTACGACAGGTACAATGTCTGGCATGTCGGATATGCCAGATATGCCCGGCATGAATCCTGCTGAGACGCCCGATTACACACTGACCGTCGTCACCCATATGAATGCGGCCAACCTGGCCAGCCGCCAGGCGTCAACTCCCGCCATTCCCAATATGTTCTGGTCTGGCGCCGAGGATACAACTCATGGCTGTCCCGTCGCCCCGCCAATGCCGGTAGAGGAGTCAGCAGGGCAGTGGCATATTACGCTGCCGGGCATTCCTGAGGCGCTGCAAAACGCGACCGGTGAGGGGGTGACGGTGTTTGTGCTGGATACGCTGCCCCCGGCGCAGCAGATTCAGCAGGCGGCTCAAAACGCGGGCAACAACAATGTGCTGCTGCAAGGTCTCGTCGAAAACGCGGTTTTCACCTACGACCGGCTTTCAGATGACGAAGCGGCTAACCCGGAGCAACTGGTGGTGACGGGCAAGGATATCACCGGCAAGCTGGAGGGATTTCCTATGCCGGATCATGGGCTGTTCATCGCTGGTATCGTGCATGATATCGCCCCGGCGGCAAAAATCGAGTGTGTCCGTGTCCTCAGCAACTATGGCGTGGGAGAGCTGAAGACGCTGGCAGCGGCGCTCAGTGACATTCAGAACCGCATGGCCCCGGGAGGAAATCTGGAAGGGCAGCCGGTGGTCATCAACCTCAGCCTGCTGGTCATGCCCCCGGAGAACGAAACGTGCGTCCCCGAGTTCACCCCTGAGATCAAGGAACGTGTACGCGAGGAACTGGCTCACCTGCTTGGCAGATTGATTGGCGATAAAGCTGTCATTGTCGCCTCTGCCGGCAACGATTCTGACCCGCGAGACACAATGATGAACCCCAACGGTGTGCGCTACTGGGCGCGTTACCCGGCCTACTTCGCCTACGATACCGAGTTCCCTTTGCAGGGAATCATCCCGGTCGGCGCCGTCAACGGGCAGGGGCAGGATGCCTCGTATAGCAACTATCCAGGGCCAAAGGGCATTGCCACCTATGGCGGTGAGATTCCGACCATCGTTTCGCAGGGCGGTTCTTCCGGCACCCAGGTCGCCATGCCGCCCGACGCTCTACGCGGCGTCTATACGTCTCCGACGTACCCGACGCTTTCACCCAGCGACCCGGCGCCAATCACGACGCCGCAGGGCTTCCATGAATATCCGGCTCCCAATTCGTATGCCTGGGCTTACTGGTCTGGCACATCGTTTGCCACGCCGATCATCAGCGCCCTGGCCGCCCGCACGCTGGAAAACCAGCAGGCCCTCACCGGCAGAGCGGTACATGATGCCATCACCGCAGGCGCGCCACAGGTGGAATGGACCCATCTTGAAGATAAGACGACAGGCAGCAGTCCGGTGATCCAGGCTGTGCAGCGGGCGCAGGTATCACAGGCACAACCTGCATAGGGTGCAAGTATATCATGGAAGGGGATGTGGACGTTGAGAACGTCAATCCTCAGCGACAAAATCCGTAGAATCCCGGTCGGACTGCACCTTGAGCAGAAAGGGGCTTTCCCCGGTTTTTCGGCAGAACGAAGGGAGCGTAGCATTTCCTACGCTCCTTTTTATTGGTCAGGAATGACCCGGATCTGGCAGAGCAAGGTTAGCTCGCACAGATGTCTTACTTAGCATAACAATCAAACATTCTCTGATATCGCTTTCACCCGACCTCTTCAGCCGGGTTTCCCACAGAAATAACCCGTTTCTCTTTGATCCTGCATCTAAGGGGTAAAGCCGGGGGTAGCGGCACACGGGAGAACTGTTCTTGCCCGTGTTTCCAGCACCCCCAGACCCGCGCAGAGATGAAGGAGTTAGTTTCATATGAAATTTGTGGAGATAGAGAAAAAGGAAACGGGTAGCAGAGAACTGAGTGATCGCGGAAAAACAGAGGTCTCTTCGCAACGTTTCGTTTCCGCTACGACAGATGCGGATGAGTGGCTTCTGGCGACGCATGGACGAACGTTTCATTTTGCCACGCGCTTTTTCAGTTCGCAGCATCGACATCAGGTTGCCACGCTCTATGCCTTTTTTCGCGTTCTGGACGACCTGGTGGATAAACCGGCGGAGGGTTGCCGCCCTGAGGATATTCGTAAAGAACTGGATAGCTGGAAAGAATGGTTCACGGCGGGCTTCTCTTTTCCCGCGCCCCGCGAGCCGCATGGCACCAGACTTGCCGCCGTTCTGGACGCACACCCCGTTCCCATACCTGTCTTTCTCGATTTTCTCGATGGGATAGCCTCCGACCTGGAGCCACAGGAGATGGGCGATTTCCGCGCATTGTACCGCTACTGCTATTGTGTTGCGGGAACAGTGGGCCTGGCTATGGCTCATATGCTCGGCGCTACCTCGGCTCAGGCGCTGGAGGCCGCGCAAAGCCTGGGCATCGGGATGCAACTAACAAACATCCTGCGCGATGTCGGCGGCGATCTCGCATCCGGGCGCATCTACCTGCCGCAGGAAGACCTGGCGCGCTTTGGCAGTTCGCCCGCGCATCTCTACCGGCTCTACAAAGAGCAGCGCGGGCCGGATGAGCGTTTTCGCGCTTTGATGCGTTACGAGATTGCCCGCGCGCATCGCTACTATGCTGCTGGCATGTCGGGTGTCTGGCTGCTTCCCCACAACTGTCGCCTGCCTATCCTCATTGCTGGCCGTCTCTACCGCCGCATCCTGACGGTGATAGAACATAACGGCTTCGATGTCATCCGTTCGCGTGCGGCGACCGGCTTCCCGGAGAAGGTATACGAGGCGTCCATTGCCCTGATGCTCCACCGGCTCTGGCATCGTGGAGAAGCCCCCTGCCTGGAAACGGAGGTCTTGCTTGAAAGTTAAGTGGAACACCCCTCTTCTTACATCATTGATGGCCTTGCAGGCTGTCCTGGGCGCGCGTGTGGCCCTGCGTCTCTTGCAGAGCGCCGGGGGAGAACGCATCTCGCTAGCAGAGGCGTCGGCAGCGGAGGGAGAGCGCGTCTCGGTGATCGTGCCGGTTCTGAACGAGCGTGCGCGGCTGGCTCCCTGCCTGGAAGGGTTGATCGCTCAGGGGCCAGAAGTGACCGAGATTGTGGTCGTAGATGGAGGCTCAGACGATGGCACGCAAGAGCTGGTCTGTTCCTACGCAACCCGCGACGCACGCCTGCGCCTGGTGGATGCCAGCCCCGTTCCCGCGAACTATAACGGCAAAGCATGGGGGCTGCAAGCAGGGTTCCGCGCCATCCGCTCCGATGCGCAATGGCTTCTCACCGTAGATGCCGATATTCGCCCCGCTCCAATGCTGGCCGCCGCGCTGCTCGGACGGGCCAAACGAATGGGTCTCGCGGCCCTGAGCATAGCCACTCTCCAGGAGATCGAAGGCACAGGGGAAGGAATGCTACATCCCTCACTGCTCACCACCCTGGTCTACCGCTGCGGCATTCCCGGAAAGACCTTTCGGCGCATCAGCGAAGTGCAGGCAAACGGGCAGTGCTTCCTGTTCAGCCGGGAAGCTCTGGAAGCATGCGGCGGCTTTCTGGGAACGTATGACTCCCTCTGCGAAGACATCACGATTGCGCGCACCCTGCTCTCAAAAGGCTATGCTCCCGGCTTTTACGAGACTGACAATCTCGTGCGCGTCAAAATGTACACGGGCTGGCGGGAAACCTGGCGCAACTGGACGCGCTCGCTGCCAATGCACGACCGCTTTTCAGGTAGACATACCCTGCTCGGCTGGCTGGAAGTCACCCTGGTGCAGGCGCTGCCACTGCCATTGTTTCTCTTGCTGCTGATAGCGCGCACACCGCATCGCCGCTTCCTCGCGCTCAACGGCTTTCTTGCCGCTATGCGTATCGGTGTCCTTTTCGGCACGGCGCGGGCATATGCCCGGCGGCCCTGGTCTTACTGGCTCTCTCCGCTCTGCGATCTGCCGGTGGCAATCCAGCTGGGGAGAAGCGCGCTGCGCCGCCGCCATGTCTGGCGTGGCCGCGTCCTGCTTCGTGGAGGTTCATTATGAGACTGGTTAAAATCCTTTTCTTCGGTCACCTGGCAGCCCTGATATTTGGTCTCGGCGGCCTTCTGATCGCGCTGCCGCATCCCGAACTGTGGAGTAACAGTTCTTTCGCGGTAGACGTATTCAACTTTGGCATCACCTATGCCGGCTCTCTGCATATCGTACTCGGTGCGGCGGCGGTGCTGCTCTTCGGCCTGATCTCCATCGGCGTCCGCAAGAGTATGATCTTCTTCCTTGTCGCAACAACCATCCCTTTATGCATGGAACTACTGGGAACCAGTACAGGGATTCCCTTCGGGCCTTATTCGTACACCAGTTTTCTCGGCTTCAAGATCGCCGGCCTCGTCCCCTACTCCATTCCGCTCTCCTGGTTCTATATGGGGTTCACCTCGTATCTGCTGGCGAGCGCAATTGCCGCCGGGGTGGGAGAACGATATCGCACGGCCTGCTCCCTGGCGCTGGGCGTCTACTTCCTGACCGTATGGGATCTCTCTCTGGATCCGGCCCTTGCCAGCCAGCGCCTGCCCATCCATTTCTGGGTCTGGCAGCAAGGCGGGCCTTACTTCGGCATGCCGATTAGCAATCTCGTCGGCTGGTCGCTGACCGGCCTGATCTATATGGGCCTCAGCCGCCTGCTCTGGCGCTCGAATCTGGAGACACGACAGATCGCGCAGTGGTTCCCATTCGGCATCTATGTCGCCAATACCGGCTTCGCCATCGCCCTGAACCTGAGCGCCGGTCTCTGGATTCCGGTGGCGATAGCCATACTGCTCGGCCTGCTGCCCGCCACACTCGCGCTGCGCCGCTCAGCCAGCGAGAGGCGGCAGGTCGCTCCAACAGCAAGGGGCAGATCAATTGCAAAGCGCATCTCGCTGTCCACGATATTACTCGGCAGCCGGGCGCTTAGCAGGCGTAAGGTACAGGTGGTCGTCAAAGGCCTGGAATACGTACCACGCTCGGGTCCGGTGCTGATTGTCGCCCGCCACTTTCACCACCTCTACGATGGATGCGTCCTGCTCAACACCATTCCGCGCCCGCTCCATATCCTCGTTGCGTTGGACTGGATACAGCAGGGCTGGCTGCGCCGACTCATGGAACTGGCATGCGCTATGGCCGATTGGCCCATCATCCTGCGCAGCGAACGGCTCACCGGGAATGCGGATGCTCCCAGACAGGGAGCGGGAGGAGGCAGCGCATACACATCCTCAGAGGCGCGGCGTTACCTGCGCCGGGCGGTCATGAACTCGGTTCAGCTCCTGCGCAATGGAGAGGCGCTTGTCATCTTCCCGGAAGCGTATCCTGTCATCGACCCCCAGCCTACCCCTGAGAACAGGAGCGAGGCCTTCCTTCCATTCCGACCCGGCTTCGCCAGACTGGCAGCGTTGGCCGAGAGAGATGGACACAGCCGGGTAGCTATCGTTCCGGCAGGCTTCACCTATCTACAAAACGGAGGATGGCAGGTCGCTCTGCGCTTCGGCCCACCGCTCTTCCGACAGGACTTTGCCGGGGAAAATCAGTTAGTGCAGGCTCTCGAAGAGCGGGTCCGCGCACTCTCAAACGAAGTATCCCATCCCATCGAGGAGGTTATTGAGTTATGACACAGGTCATCTCTGCTACTACTGCCATACCGGTGAGCAAATCTCGCCGGGGGAAAATCATTGTGATCGGCGGCGGCTTTGGCGGACTGGCGGCAGCGATTCGCTTGCAGGCCAGCGGCCACAGCGTGACGCTGGTAGAAGCGCGTGAACGCCTGGGGGGACGCGCCTACCAGCTTCAGCAGGACGGCTTCACCTTCGATATGGGACCCACATTGATTACCGCACCGCATCTGCTGGAGGATATCTGGGCGGTCGCCGGTCGAAACCTGCACGACGACGTTCACCTTGTATCGCTCAGCCCATTCTACCGCATCTTCTTTCGCGATGGTCGCTCCTTCGATTACTGGGGAACAGCCGCTGAAGATGAGGCAGAAATTGCCAGGTTTGACCCGCGCGACGTGAAGGGCTATCGAGCCTTTCTTGCCGATACCCGGCACATCTATCAGCGCGCATTTGCGGACCTCGCCAATCAACCGTTCCTCACCCCCGGCTCGCTGCTGAAGGTCACGCCTGAACTTGTTCGTTCCGGTGCGCAGCGCAGTGTCTACTCGTTTGCCTCACGCTACTTCCACAATCCGCAGCTGCGTATGGTCTTCTCGTTTCACCCGCTCTTCATCGGCGGCAATCCATTCCGCGCCAGCGCCATCTATAGCATTATCCCCTATCTGGAACGATTGGGCGGCGTGCATTTTGCGATGGGCGGCATGTATACCCTGATTCAGGCTATGGAACAGCTCTTCCGTTCGCTCGGCGGCGAAGTCCGCTGCGCCATGCCCGTTGAGCAGCTTCTTCTTAAAGGGCAACGCGCCAGCGGGGTGCGGCTGGCAGACGGGACTGCACTGGCGGCAGATGTCGTGGTTGCAAATAGCGATGTAGCCGCCACCCTTCTCACTCTGCTGCCGGAAACTCCCGGCACAAAGCCCCTCGCCAGTCGCGTCAAACGCTATCGCTACTCCATGAGCTGCTTCATGCTATACCTGGGATTACGACGGCAGTACAAGCATCTACGGCATCACACTATCTTCATGCCTGACGACTATAAACAGCTGATTCACAGGATTTTCGATGGCCAGGGCATGCCTGACGACCTTGCCCTCTACCTGCATGTTCCGACCAGAACAGATGCAGCGATGGCCCCGGCAGGAGGTGAAAGTCTCTACGTTCTTGCTCCGGTACCTAATCTGGCGCATGGTATTGACTGGCTTCGTGAAGCTCCTGTCCTGCGCGACAGGATTGTCCGTTTCCTGGAACAGGATGCCGGACTGGAAAGTCTACAGGCGAACATTGTGACCGAACAGGCTTTCACGCCGCTCGATTTTGCATCTGAACTGCGCAGTCACCTGGGAGCAGCGTTCTCCATCGAGCCAACCCTTTTCCAGTCCGCCTACTTTCGACCGCATAATCGCTCTCACGAGATCGGCGGCCTGTACTTTGTGGGCGCCGGAACCCACCCCGGCGCGGGGATTCCCGGCGTGCTGCTCTCCGCCGATCTCACCAGCCGCCTGGTAACCGAGGATTTGCTGCGAAGATAGCATTGTCTATCTCCGCGCTCCTCAACACCTCGCGCAGCCGGGCAAGGGCCGACTGGATACGCTTTTTCAGCGTGTTTTGTGATATCCGCAGCATTTGAGCCATCTCAGGCAGCGTCATCCCCTGATAGTAATGGAGGTTGATGACCTGCTGCTGCTTTGCGGGCAGATTCCCAATGGCTCTGGCGAGGTCCCAGTAGCCCTCCATGACCCCTTCGGCATCGCTGGCTATCTGGAACGCGCGTTCCGTCTCTTGCCCGGCATATGCTTGCTGCAAAAACTGCGCCGACCGTGCCAGTCGCCGTTTAAAGCTAATGCATTGATTGACAACTATACGCATCAGCCAGGAACGCAGCGCACCCGCTTCCCGGAGAGTGGGAAGGCGCTGCCATGCCTGAATGATGGCATTCTGTACGGCATCCTCTGCGATATCCTGGTCTCTCACAATACTGTACGCAAGGCGCAACATCATTCCCCTGTACCGCTCAACGACATCATCAAATGCATCACTATCCCCGTGCAGGATGCGTGCTACCAGTAGATGTTGTTCGGTCAGTACATCAACCGCCGCTTCCTGCTCCTCAACAGCTGCGGTCGCAACTGCACTCTCTATCTCTTCAGGTAAACAGCCTGCTGGCTCATAAGCCATGATCGTTACCATAGGTGTTTTTACCTCTTTCTCTAGCTTATACAAAGTCTATACAAACATATAACACGAATCATACAAGAAGAAAGGTGTGCCTGCTCACCATTTCTGGCGGAGAGAGAATCAGTAAGAAAAAAGGGAGAAACACGAAACGGAGAACATACAAAAAGCTTTCCTACCCGCATTTCGCTTCCGGTGCATCTCAAACAAGAGCCAGGGAAGACGGGATTATAGACTTTGTACGTCAATTATGCTATGGTTGCTTTACTGGCAGCCCGGTCAGGAGGCAGAAAAAATAATGGGGGCAAATAAACATGGCAGAAGAACACGCTGAGTGGCCCGCCTTTGAATACTACTCTGACGTTCCTCTCTTCAATATGAAGGCAATGGTACGACAAACCGGAATCGCTGCCCCGACCTTGCGAGCCTGGGAGCGTCGTTATGCCATTCTCGCGCCGCAACGCACACATCATGCCTACAGATTGTACTCAGAGCGCGATGTCGCAATCATCCGCTGGCTCAAAGGGCGAGTTGACGCGGGCCTATCAATCAGCCAGGCCGTCGCTCTCCTGCGCCACCTGGAGGAGGAACATAACCGGCTACACACTACCTCCCGGCCCGCCACTCCGTCTGTACAGCAGGTTGACGCCGGCGCGATCGCAAGCCATGTTCCGGCAACGTATAACATGCGCCTCGCGCAGGATCGCCTGCTTGCTGCTTTCAAGGCATTCGACGAAACCGCTGCCAGCCGCGTCATGACTTCGATGCTGGCAATTTATCCAATTGAGCAAGTTTGCTCTGAACTGATGGCACCAACCCTGTGGGAGATTGGGCGGCTCTGGAGACACGAGCAGATCACCGTTCCCGTCGAACACTTTGCCAGCAACTTCTTCCACAGCTTGCTGACCAACCTGTCTCACGCCATGCCTGTCAACAGCGCGCACCCGCTGGTGATTGCCTGCTGCGCTCCCGGCGAGCTACACGAGCTGGGGCTGCTCATGCTGTCGCTTCTGCTCCGACAAAGCGGTTTGCACGTTGCCTACCTTGGTCAGAACATCGAGGCGGCGGGCCTTTTGCAAACGATCAAGCAGTTGTCTCCTGCTGTCATCTGCGTTTCCGTAACGATGCCAGCGTATCTGGAAGCGACAATAAAACTGGGGCAGCAGATGCAGGAAATATCGCCTGCTCGTCCGTGCCTGATCTTCGGTGGACAGGCGTTTGAGCAACACCCTGACGCCATTGCACAGATTCCAGGCATTTATCTCGCTGGAGAGATGCAGCATATCGTGACACAAATCCGGCAGATGGCCCTCCAGCAAGATACGCATCACGTCTAGCATCCGTGCCGTAAGCCCCCTGCCTTCAGGCAAGGGGATAGAAGTCCATTTACAGGCTTCCGCTTACTCCAGGCTTATTACCGGCGCCTGCCATCTTCCTGGAAGCCGCTGCCAGCTCAACGCTGTTTTTCCCTCTCAGAAAGTTGGGGCTAGCCGTTACCCTTCAGACGCGGTACAATAGCATTCTAAACAGGGGCAGGCCGAAAATTATAAGAGAGGTGAACAGCTATGGCAGCGACACACTATGATGCGATTGTCATTGGAGCGGGGCAGGCGGGTGGGCCGCTTTCAACGGCGCTGGCACGCTCCGGGCGCAAAACGGCGTTGATCGAGCGGGTACATGTGGGAGGAACGTGCATCAATGAGGGCTGCACGCCCACGAAAACGATGGTTGCCAGCGGGCGCGTGGCCTATCTTACAAAGCGCGGGGCAGACTATGGCGTGGAGACAGGGCCGGTTACGGTCGATATGAGCATTGTGCGCAAGCGCAAACGCGATATCGTCGAGAGCTTTCGCGGCGGCAGCGAGCGGCGTATCAAAAGTACCGAGGGGCTGGATCTGTTGATGGGAGAGGCTCGCTTCACCGCGCCACAGACGCTCAATGTATTTCTGAATGACGGGGAAGTGCGCGAACTTACCGCCAATACCATCTTCATCAACGTGGGAGATCGACCGGCAAAGCCCGCCAGGCTGGAACACATTCCCACGCTGGATTCGACCTCGATTATGGAACTGGATCTCGTGCCGGAACACCTCTTGTACTGGGCGGCGGCTATGTCGGGCTGGAGTTCGGGCAGATGTTTCGCCGCTTCGGCAGCCAGGTCACGATTATCCAGCGCGGGGCGCATCTGCTCTCCCGCGAGGATGACGATGTGGCCGAGGCTGTCGCCGATATCCTGCGCGAAGACGGTATCGAAGTGTTGCTCAAAACCACGCTGCTACACGCCGAACAGCTAGAGGATGGCCACATCCAGCTAACCGTCCTCACGCCGCAGGGAGAGCGTATCCTGGCGGGTTCGCACGTCCTGGCAGCCGCCGGGCGCGTCCCCAATTCCGACTGGCTCAACGTCGCTGCTGCCGGGCTGGAGACAGATAAACGCGGTTATATCGTCGTCAATGACCGGCTGGAAACGAACGTGCCAGGCATTTACGCGCTGGGCGATGTCAAAGGCGGACCAGCCTTCACCCACATCTCCTACGATGATTTTCGCATCATTCGCACCAACCTGATCGAGGGCGGCGATGCGAGTATCAAAGATCGGCTGGTTCCTTACACTGTCTTCATCGACCCACAACTGGGACGGGTGGGGCTGAGCGAAACGGAGGCAAGAGCGCAGGGACGCAGCATCAAAGTGGCGAAAATGCCCATGAGCTATGTAGCGCGCGCGCTGGAAGTGGACGAGCCGCGCGGCTTTATGAAGGCAGTGGTAGACGCGGACACAGGCCAAATCCTCGGCTGCGCCGTGCTGGGCATTGAGGGTGGCGAGATCATGGCCCAGCTTCAGATCGCCATGATGGGCAACCTCCCCTACACCGTTCTGCGCGATGCCGTCTTCGCCCATCCAACCCTGGCCGAATCGCTGAACAACCTGTTCTCATTTTAATTGTTTCAATCCCGAACGGGAGATTGGAAAAGGGCCTGCTTCCTGCCACCGCTGTTGGAGGAAGTACGCCATCAAATCTGAAAAAGTCAAGTGCAGGGACATCAAGCACGGAGAGCAGCCCTCTCCGTTTCTATAGACCTGTGTAGAAAGGTAGCTTGTAAGTATGTTACTCGCGGGAGATATTGGCGGGACGAAGACGAATCTGGCTATTTTTTCACCGGAACGCGGCGCGCGGGAGCCGGTAGCGCAGAAAATTTATCCCAGTGGTCAGTATCCCAGCCTGGAAGCGATTGTGCAGGAGTTTCTCGGCTCGGTTCACGTGCCGGTTGAACGGGCCAGCTTTGGCGTGGCCGGGCCGGTCGTCAACGGCCACGCCACCATTACCAACCTGCCCTGGGTGATGGACGAGCAACAGCTTCAAGAACGGCTACACATTGGCAGGGTGCGCCTGCTGAACGATCTGGCAGCCATCGCACACGCCGTCCCTTTCTTGCAGCCAGCCGACCTGCGCACGCTGAACGCAGGGCAGCCGGTTCAACACGGCCCGCTGGCCGTCATCGCCCCCGGCACCGGGCTGGGTGAGGCCTATTTAACCTGGGAGACGTCGCGCTACCATCCCCATACCTCTGAAGGCGGACACACCGACTTTGCCCCGACCAACGAGCAGCAAATTGGCTTGCTGCGCTACCTGCTGGCTCGCTACGATCACATCAGTTTCGAGCGCGTCTGCTCCGGCCTGGGCATCCCCAACCTCTATACCTACCTGCGAGACACGGGCTACGCCCCGGAACCGGCATGGTTGGCCCAGAAACTCGCCAGCGCGGATGACCTGACTCCGGTAATTGTCAAAGCGGCGCTTGATGAGAACATGCCGTGCGAACTTTGCTCCGCCACGCTCGCGCTGTTCGTCTCTATTCTGGGAGCAGAGGCGGGCAACCTCGCTTTGAAGGTTCTCGCCACCGGCGGCGTCTACCTGGGAGGCGGCATCCCACCGCGTATCCTGCCCCTGCTGGAAAAGGGGCAGTTTATGCAAGCCTTCACACACAAGGGGCGTTTTGCCGAACTGCTCC
>Ga0209810_1002646_pt1 | contig 20817 bp, 26 predicted proteins | sample Coa_R1_7_FD_187159 | JGI IMG/M metagenome (GOLD analysis project Ga0209810, IMG submission 187159) | Surface soil microbial communities from Centralia Pennsylvania, which are recovering from an underground coalmine fire - Coalmine... | ecosystem: Environmental > Terrestrial > Soil > Unclassified... | reverse complement strand
GAAGCCATCGCAAAAAACTAGCGTTGAATCGTTAAATCGTTAAATCGTAAAATCGTCAAATGCCTGATCCACTTGATTTCACCGGAAAAGTCGCGCTGGTCACGGGCAGCTCGCGCGGGATTGGCGCTGAGTTGATCAAAGCCTTTGGAGGGCGGGGCGCGCAATGTGTGGTCAATTATGTAGCCGACGCGCAGGGGCAAAACAAGGCCGATGCCATGAGAGTGGCTGCGGAGTTAGAGCAGCCGCTGGTGATCGAGTGCGACGTGACGCAGCCCGCGCAGGTCGAGGCCATGATGAACCAGATCCAGGAACAGCGCGGCGGGCTTGACGTGCTGGTCAACAACGCGGGGATCATCAGCGATCGGACCATCAAGAAAATGACGATGAACGAATTCGAGAGCGTTCTTCGGGTCAATCTCGCCGGCACGTTCATCGTCACACAAAAAGCCGCCGCGGTGCTCCGTCCCGGGGGCCGCATCATCAACATGTCGTCGGTGAGCGGGCAAATGGGCCTGTTTGGTCAGGCCAATTATTCCTCCAGCAAGGCAGCCATCATCGCGCTCACCAAGGTTTCCGCCCGCGAGTTCGCGCGGCAGCACGTCACCGTCAACGCCATCGCACCCGGTTTCATCGACGTCGGCATGAGCAAGGGTATGCCGGAAGAAGTGACGCAGAATTTCATCAAACAAATTCCGCTCGGTCGCCTCGGCGAGGCGCGCGAGATTGTCGATGCGGCATTGTTTCTCGCTTCGCCAATGGCCAGCTATATCACCGGCCATGTCTTGAATGTTAACGGCGGTTTTTACATGGGCTGATCTTCTGAGCGATTTCCCAAGGAAATGAAGCGCAGTTGAGCCATGCCCAATAGGTTTGCGGCACCTGTCGGGCACCTCCTGGTTTACCTCCCGACTAAAACAGCAGCGTTAGTTCAGTCGAGCTTTTGCACCAGCAGCCACACCAGAGCCGAGAGCATCGCAGCAAATGTGGACAACGCGAGCGTCATGCGCTTGGTCTGCCGTATCTTGAAGGCCGGCTTGGGAATGTCGTCATGGATTTGACCCGCCTCGAACAATTTCATCAGCGCAAAGGCCACGATGAAACCGACAGCGGCCCATTTGAGGCATCCCAGAGTGATCTCAAGCATCCCGGGCGGATTGTAGCGCAAGCGACCGCCTTGCTCAACTGGCGACCCGCCGCGTCCGTCGGCCGGCCCTGCCAGCGGCCCGCGCGCCGGCGCGATCCGGGTTTTCCCGGCGTCGTTTACTCCTTTACAAATGCGTTGACTGCGCCCCCGAGGGTTCGCTAGGCTGGCCTCATGACAAGAAGAATCCTAACCCTCTGCGTCGCAATTGGTCTTGCCAGTATTTGGGCCGTTGAAGCTCAGTCCCCCACGCCAGGCGAGTCGCCTGCAAAACATCGCGGACGCAAGAAAGCTGAAACGGCCGCAGCAACCAGCGGGACCGCCGCCTCGCCGGCGCCTGCGGAGTCTCCTGCCGCCGGGCGGAAGGCGAAGCGAAGCCGCAAGGAAACCCAACCCAGCGCAACAGCCAGTCCAACCGCGTCGCCTGCAGCGACGCCCAAACAAAAGGCTGGTCGCAAAAGCGCGGCAACAGCTCCCAGTCCCTCATCATCGCCTTCCAAATTCTCGCTGGGCGAATTGTTCAAGCCGAAAACTTCCGCGGCGGCCAGCCCTGCCGCTGTGAGCAACGCCCCTGCTAAAAAAGCCAGCGCCGCGACAGCGTCTAGTCCGCCGGCTCCCGGGGGAGGACACGGGCTGGTTTGGGTCAACACCGAATCGCACGTGTACCACAAAGAGGGATCGCGTTTTTACGGCAGAACGAAGAAGGGTAAATACATGACCGAAGCCGAGGCGATCAAAGAGGGAAACAGAGCCGCCAGTAAAGGCGAATAACGAAAATCAATTGGCTGCCCTCTGGCTGCGACAGAGCGGAAAAGCCGCCGCGTAGCGCCAGGTGGCTTGAGATTGTGGTCGGCGCAAGCGCCGCGACTTTGCGCCGGCCGGTGATCGCTTCCTGTCTGTTTCGGCAAGCGGTCTTTGAAACATAAGGCAAGTGGATTATGGGTTGCTTGTAGATGTTGCCTTTTGCTCCTTTATTGTTTTGGTGACGGCGACGGACATCACGATCTGGATCATTTCCGCGTTTCTTGCCGTTGGCATTGGCTGGAGCAAATACGCCAAATGGAAAACACGCGACAAGCTTGTGCGCGACCTTGCAGCCATGGACCCGGAGCGGCGCGAAAAACTGCTCAGCCGAATGAGTCCGGACCTAGCCATGGAAGCGCGGCAGGAATTAATGCGCCGTTTTCACATCAGCTGATTAAGCGTTGAGCGCGCGACGTTGAGAAAATTGAAATGTCCGGCGCCTCTTTCCAAATGGTCGTCTCGGTTTCGCCGCGGGACATTGACGAACAGAATCACGTGAACAACACCGTTTACCTGCGCTGGGTCCAGCAGGTAGCCGCCGGCCACTGGCGCGCCGTGGCTTCTTTGCCGGTGCAACAGAAGATTGCCTGGGTCGTGTTGCGACACGAGATCGATTACCAAGCGCCGGCCGGCCCGGGGGACGAAATCCTGCTTCGCACATGGGTGGGCAAGGCCACCCGGCTCACCTTTGAGCGATTCACAGAAATCCGGCGCACCGCCAATGGCCGGCTATTGGCAAAAGCGCGCACATTATGGTGCCCGGTGAACGCGCGAACCGCAAAGCCGACGCGCGTGCCGGAGGAAGTGCGCGCGCAGTTTTCAACCTGAGCGCGCCTCTGAGTTGAACATCAGGCGTTGAGCGTTGAGCGTTAAATATTGGAAAGTCAATCCCAACAATCCCAGCCGGTTGTCGCCTGTTATTGCGCGACATTTCTAAAGCCGGAGATGTCGCATATCTACCGGCAACTCACCGCGCTGAAACGGTGCGCCCCGGTGGTGATTACGCAAAAACGCGAGCAGACGCAGCGTTACCCATTTTCGGCAGTTCATGTTGTTCCCAAACCCGCCACGCACTTTTTGCGCCGCCTTTGGTTCCGTCAGTTGCGGGATGCCCCCTGGCAAATCTCGCGCCGGGAAACACATCGATTGCTGGGCCTTTTGAATGCTGCGCGCGCCCGGCTGCTGCATGTTTACTTTGGCCAAATCGCCGTTCACCTTCTCCCGCTGATTCGCGCATGGCAAAACCCATCAATTGTTTCTTTCCACGGCGCGGATGTGACCGTGGACATGCACAAGCCAGCATACCGGGAGGCCACGCGAAAAATGCTCGAAGCAGTTGAGCTTGTGCTGGTGCGCTCGGAGTCGCTGCGCCGCGCGGTGACCGAGCTGGGCTGCAACTCTGCAAAGGTTGAAGTTCAGCGCACCGGCATTCCGCTGGATCAATTTCATTTCAGGGAACGTGTGTTCCCAAACAATGGCCAATGGCGACTCGTCCAGGCCGGGCGATTAATCGAGAAAAAAGGCGTGCCAACGACGCTTCGCGCGTTTGCGCTCTTTCTGCGCCACCAGCCAAATGCCACGTTGACCATCGCGGGCGATGGCCCGCTGCTAGCAGATCTTCAACAGATGACCCGTGAGATGAAGATCGATAAGCGCGTTTCGTTCACCGGATTCGTTTCCCAGGAACAACTGAGCGAAATCTATTATCGGTCCCACATTTTTTTGCACCCGAGCCAGACTGGACGGGACGCGAACCAGGAAGGTATCCCCAATGCGATGCTGGAAGCGATGGCCACCGGCCTGCCCGTGTTCGCCACGCGGCACGGCGGCATTCCCGAGGCTGTCGAAGACGGCGTGAGTGGCGTGCTCGTGCCTGAGCGCGATCCTGAGGCGTTGGCGCGCGCATTGATCGACGCGGCGCAAAATCCGGAGCTCCTCTCCCGCATGGCGCGCAACGGCGCCACCGTTGTTCGAAAGGACTTCGACCTGCAGACACAGGCCGCGAAACTCGAACAAATCTATTTGCGAACCCTGGGCGGAACCGGCTGAAGTCCCGCTTTTGTTCTCCGCTTACTTGCGATGCCAGGTTTGCGTCACGTTTTGGACGCGCGGTTTGCAGGTGTCAGTGACCAATACGAACGCCAGCGTGTTTGAGTCGGGCCGGCTAAACTTGTAAACGCCGGGCTTTTTACAATCTTTGGGAATGGGCGTCAGGCGGCGAGTTTCCTGGACGGTGATTGTGTCGCCTGCAATCGTAAACGTGCCCCATATTTCTCGCTTGGGTGCGCTGCCAACAACGTGGAACGAGCCATCGGCGTTGATAGTCCACACAGTGCCAAGCGCGTTGGTCCATGTGCCTGCCAGCGCCGCCGGACCCGAGGGAGTGGTGGCGCAGGCGGTTACCAGCGATGCCAACGCAGCTGCAACCAGGAAGCGGAAGCCAGTTTGGATTTTCATGTCCCCATGCTGCCCCGCCGCAGCAGGACCCGTCAAGCCGCTTAAAAGCCGCTGGCACGGCTTTTTCTTTCAAGAGAAGGATTGCCAATGGCCCGGTAAACGAATTACAAGAGAGCGTGGACGCGCCTCCTGCACCGGTTACTGCTGCGCCGAAGCCAGGCTGGTGGCAGCGAAACTGGAAATGGTTCGTACCCGCCGGGTGCTTGAGCATGGCCATGCTCCTCGTGGCTTTTATCGCCTCGGTCGCCCTGCTGATTCTCAGCAGCATTAAATCAACCGACGTTTACAAAGACGCGCTAAGCCGCGCCCGAACGAACCAGGCTGTGGTTGGAGCCCTTGGCTATCCCATCAAGGAAGGCCTTCTGGTTTCCGGCAACACAAATGTGAACGGGGCATCGGGAGAAGCCAGCCTGGCCATCCCCATTTCCGGTCCCAAAGGCAAGGGAACACTTTACGTCTCGGCGACGAAATCACTGGGCCAGTGGCGATATTCCGGGCTGGTCGTGGAAGTGGCGGCTTCCGGCGAGCGCGTCGATCTTCTCCCAACCCCAGCGGTTGGCACAAAGCCGTAACTGTTCTCGTGCGCGCAGCCATAAAGAAAATCTCGGTAAGCGCTGTTCTCTTCGGGATACTGGCGGGAATAGTGGGCACGGGCGCCGGTCTGGTTCTTGGATTTACTCTGGGCGCGACGCTGGCAACGGCGTTTCACGTCTCCGGCTTCGAGGGCGAAGCAACAGCATGCCCGGCTACGTGAAGCTTTACCTGCGCACTTTCCAGCGGCTGCTTGTCTTGAAATTCCCGGGAGGCGAAGACCGCATTTTTAAGTTGCGTTTGCCGGCCAGCCCGCTCGAGCGGAAATACCATCCGGGTCCGGTTGGCAAAAGCCGGATTTTGTCGCGAAAGGCGGCCAGCAACCTGCTCGTTTCTGGAGTGGCGAGGAGCACGAGATTCGCTCCCGAGTAAATTCTGACGATCGGCGACCCGAGCGCTGCCCTCGGCAAGCAGGATTGCAATTTTGTGTTTGCGGGGCGGCTTCTGAACGGCACGAGCCTTGCAGGCGCGCAAGGAAGCTAGACCTCCCGTGCAGCGCGGGTAAGGTTTCCCCATGTCGATCTCCGAAGAGCAGGTGAAGACCGCCCTGAAATCGGTGAAATATCCCGGATTTACGCGCGACATCGTTTCATTCGGGCTGGTGAAATCGGTTCACATCGACAAGAGCGAAGTGCGAGTGCAACTGACCCTGACCACCAATGACCCCAATGTTCCCGCGGCCATTAAAACCGAGGCGGAAAGAGCGCTGCGGCTTATCGAAGGCGTCCAAAACGTCCGGGTTTTGATCGATGTCCATGCGCCGCCCGCGGGCGCCGGGTCGGCCATGGCCGCGACGCGGATTCCTGGAATCAGGCATGTCATCGCGGTGGCAAGCGGCAAGGGCGGGGTTGGCAAATCAACGATCGCGGCGAATCTGGCGGTGGCGCTTCAGCAGTCCGGGGCCCGGGTCGGGCTGTGCGATTGCGACATTTACGGCCCGAGCATCTCGCTCATGTTCGGGACTCGCGAACGTCCCATGGCCACGGAAGAAAACCGGATCGTTCCAATCGAACAATATGGCCTGCGGCTGATGTCGATGGGATTTTTGCTCGACGACACCTCGCCGGCGATTTTACGCGGCCCGATGGTCACTCGTTATACGCAGCAATTTTTACGACAGGTGGAATGGGGCGAACTGGATTATCTGGTGTTGGATTTGCCTCCGGGCACCGGCGACATTCAGCTCACCATTGTGCAGACCGTGGCGCTATCCGGCGCGATTGTGGCCACCACTCCGCAGGAGGTTGCGCTCATCGACGCGCGCAAAGCCGCCGCCATGTTTGAGAAAGTGAATGTCCCCGTGCTTGGTTTGATTGAAAACATGAGTTATTTCATTTCGCCCTCGGACGGCCAACGCTACGATATCTTTGGCAGCGGCGGCGGCGAACGCGAGGCCAGGCGCTTGCGCGTGCCGCTGCTGGGCCAGATTCCCATCGATATTGCTACCCGGGAATCGGGAGATCGAGGCATCCCAATCACAACCGGCGATGAAAAATCTCCGGTGGCTGCGGAATTCAGGCGCATTGCGCAAAACATTCGCCGCCTCCTGCCGTAGATTCTGTTTTCGAAATAAACCTGCCGGCGCAACTCGCCGCCCGCAGCCACGTTTAAATATTCACCGGACCTGTTGTGTCGAATTTAAACGCTTCGAATTGTTGACTTACGGTGATTTATATGAAAGAAGACTCTGAGATGCCATCTTCAAACGAAGACCAATCTCAATTCGTCAAGGATTCCGCCTTGTACAAGGAATTTCTGGCCGAACGCGCCGAGATCCTCAAACACAAATGGATCGAAAGCGAAAAGGCCGGCCGAGATATCGGCTTTGAGAGGGCGTTGCTCGACTGGATCGTCAAGCATCGCTCTCAATGGCGCGAACGGAGGAGAAAGGAGGCGCGCAGCGAACCCCGATAAGTTTTCGGGGTTGATTTTTGTACCTTTAAGGCGGCCCAGCGAGGTTGCCAAGGAACCGGATGAGCCAAACGAGAGAAAGTTCACCCGCTGCCGTCCCTGTGATGGACGCCCAGGCGATCCGCCGTGCTCTTCGGCGAATCGCGCACGAGATTATCGAACGCAATCCGCAGCTGCAAAACGTTGCGCTGGCCGGCATTCCTTCACGCGGAGTGGAGATCGCGCGACGGGTCGCGGCTTTTATTCGCGAGATCAGCGGCAAGGAGGCGGCCACCGGCGTAATCGACGTGGCCATGCATCGCGACGACGTGGGAACGCGCCGCGAATTGCCCCTCGTGCGCGCATCCAGTCTCCCGTTGCCACTGGACGAGCGCACTGTCATCATCGTCGATGACGTACTTTACACGGGGCGCACCGCCCGCGCGGCCATGGACGCCCTCAGTTCGTTCGGACGTCCGGCGCGCATTCAACTGGCGGTGTTAATCGATCGCGGACATCGCGAGCTGCCCATTCGCCCCGATTATGTGGGGAAAAATTTGCCCACCGCGGCGCGCGAGCAGATCCAGGTGCGCCTGCGGGAAACCGACAACGAACCCGACGCCGTGTGGCTGGAGCGACAATGAATCTGAATAGGCAACCGCCGCAAAGCGCGCGCTCGCGACGTGCCGCCGAAAGCGATCCACCGGACACGACCGCTCCGCAGAAACTCCCATGACCGCACGCTGGACACGGAAAGATCTGCTGGGCCTGCGCGAGTTGTCGGCTGACGAAATCAATTTCATCCTTGAAACATCCGACGCTTTCAAACAAGTCGGCACACGCGAGATCAAAAAAGTTCCGGCGTTACGCGGAAGAACGCTGGTGAATTTCTTCGTGGAACCCAGCACGCGCACCCGAACCTCATTTGAGCTGGCCGCATTCCGTTTGAGCGCAGACGTAATCAACATTTCCGCCACAACATCGAGCCTGAAAAAGGGAGAAACGCTCAAGGACACCGCGCGCAATCTCGAAGCCTTGCACGCCGATATTCTCGTGCTGCGCCACAGCTCCGCGGGCGCGCCGCAATTTTTGGCCAACCGGCTCAAGGCCAGTGTGATCAACGCCGGCGATGGCGCGCACGAGCATCCTACCCAGGCCTTGCTCGATCTTTACACAATTCGGGAAAAACGGGGAAAGATTGCCGGCCTGCGCGTGGCCATCATTGGCGACATCCTGTTCAGCCGCGTGGCCCGCTCAAACATTTTTGGTCTGCTCAAGCTGGGCGCGCATGTGACCCTGGTAGGCCCCAGCACGCTTGTGCCGCGCGAGTTTGAAAAATTGGGAGTCGAAATCTCACACAAAATCGAGGACGTGCTGCCGCGCGCCGACGTCGTAAATCTTCTGCGCATCCAGCATGAACGCCAGCGCAGGGAATATTTTCCGGGTCTGGGCGAATACGTCCGCTTGTTTGGGCTGACCAAGGAACGCGCCAAACTGTTGAAGCCGGATTGTCTGATCATGCATCCAGGTCCCATCAACCGCGGCGTCGAAATCGACAGCGATGTCGCTGACGGATTGCAAAGCGTCATTCTCGACCAGGTCACCAATGGCCTGGCTGTGCGGATGGCCGTTCTTTACTTGTGCGGAGGGATCTCCGCATGAGCGGGGCCGTCATTCGTCACGGCCGCATTGTCGATCCTGCCAACAAGCGGGATGAACTTGCGGAGCTTTACATCGCCGGGGGCAGGATTGTGCGGTCCGAATCGGAGGCGCGCCATTTGGAATCCGATATCGAGCAAATTGACGCCACCGGTCTGATCGTTGCCCCTGGGTTGATTGACATGCATGTGCACCTGCGCGAGCCGGGATTCAGCCACAAGGAGACGATCGAGTCGGGGTCGCGCGCCGCGGCAGCCGGCGGGTTTACCACGGTCGTTTGCATGCCAAACACTTCGCCCGTGGGCGATGATCCCGGCACCATCGCCTGGATCAAAGATCGCGCCGCGGCTGTAGCCTGCGTCAACGTTCTGCCGGCTGGCGCAATCTCGAAAAATCTTGCCGGTGACGAACTGGCGCCGATCGGTTCCCTAGCCCAGGCAGGCGTGGTGGCCATTACCGATGACGGACACTGCATTCAGAATCACGAGCTGATGCGGCGGGCTGTGGAGTATGCGCGCATGTTCGGCCTTCCGGTGCTGGATCATTGCCAGGACTACAACCTGGTCGGCAACGGAGTGGCACACGAAGGTTACTGGAGCGCGTTGCTCGGTCTGCCCGGATGGCCGGCGGCGGGCGAAGAAGCGATGGTGATGCGCAACATTTTGCTCGCCGAGTTGTGCGATCATCACATCCACTGCCAGCACATCACAACTGCCGGCAGCGCGCGGTTGATACGCGAGGCGCGCGCGCGCAACGTGAAGATCAGCGGCGAGATTTGCCCGCACCACATCGCGCTGACCGATGAGGCGATCCAGAGTTTCGATACCAACTGCAAAATGAATCCGCCCCTGCGGTCGCAGGCGGATGTCGCTGCGCTGCTCGAAGCAATCGCCGACGGAACGCTGTCGGTGTTGTGTTCGGATCATGCGCCGCACGCCGATTTCGAAAAGGAAGTGGAGTTCGATGCCGCGCCCTTCGGAATTATCGGCCTGGAGACGGAGCTCGGATTATTCATCGACCTGCTCGTGCACAAACATCGCAAGATCGATATCCGCCGATTGGTGGAAATGTACACAGTTGAACCGGCGCGGCTCCTGAGGCTCGACGCCGGCAGGTTGTCGGTCGGCGCGCAAGCGGATGTCACCCTCATTGATCCGGAGCTGGAGTGGATCGTAAACGTCGATCAGTTTCGCTCCGCGGCGCGCAACTCCCCATTCAACGGTTGGAAACTGAAAGGCCGCGCGGTGCGAACGATCGTGCGAGGCAAAACCGTTTGGAAACTTTAGTGGCGGGTTGCACTCAGCGCCGGTCGGGATACGGCAAGCTCTGCCGGTTCGCGCGCGCGGGCTGGTGAACCAACTCTCTCGCGTTCTAGTGCGCGTATCCGCCGTGAATATAATTTTCCAGATGCGCGATAGCGGCGCTTTGACAGGAGATCACGTGCTTGACCAGGTCGCCAATGGAAATCACGCCCACCACCTCGTCGCCATCCAGCACCGGCAGATGGCGAATGTGCTTTTCAGTCATTAGCCGCAGACATTGCTCCACCGGCTCATGCGGATGCGTCGTGAAAACGTTCGTGGACATGATCTCGGCAACCTTGGTTTCGCGCGAACGCTTGCCGCGCAACATCACCTTGCGCGTGTAATCGCGCTCGGAGACGATGCCCACGAGCCGTCCCTGATCCATCACCAGCAGCGCGCCGACATTTTTGCTGTCCATCGCCTCAATGGCCTCGAAAACAGTGGCATCCGGTGAAATCGAATAAACCTCGCCGCTTTTTTGATTCAATATGGCGCGGATAGTGCCGCTGACGTCCATAAAAGCTTAAACAGTTTGACCGCCTCGACCTTCCCGAAGGAACAATTACAATAGGTCACCATTGCTCCCCGGCGCAAACCAATTCTGTTTCGGCTTCAACCGACGCGTCCCCGACGCGTATCGAGGCGCAATGGAAAGAGGCGCCGCTTGGGCCGGACGGGCCGCTCCTCTTCGGAGGATACTCTCTTGCCTTGAAGCCGCAAAGCCGGCATAAAGCGAGGGTGCACGTTTCGTGGCCACTATTAAAAGCCTTTTCCGTCACGGCGCGCCTGCCCAGAGCGTTCGAAAGCGAGCCGATGCCGGCGGAAACGTTTGCCGGCAAACCGGAACCGGATTTTTTCTGTGTCGGGGCGCAGAAAGCCGGTACCACCTGGCTGTATTATCAGCTCGCCACTCACCCGGATTTCTGGATGCCGCCTCTGAAGGAAGTGCATTACTTCGACCAGCTGTCCCGGACCCGCGCGTCCGCGCCTCCTCCCAGAGATTCGCGCGATGCCTGTTTTTTGGCGCGGGTCAAAAGGCTGAGCGAACAGTCGCACATCGATCTTGAAAATTACGGGCGTTTGTTTGAGCCCAAGGGCGCGCTTCTCTCGGGCGACATCACCCCGGCATATTCGATGCTCAACGAAGAACTCATCGAGCGCATCGCAGCTCGTTTCCCAAATGCCAGAGTCATCTTCATCGCGCGCGACCCGGTGGAACGCGCGTGGTCGCAATTGTCGATGGGGGTGCGCCTGCAAAACATCGATCCATTTGATGTCACCAACGTGGACGAAGTGATTCGCAGCCTGCTGAATCCCGGCGTGCTCCTGCGCTCGTACCCCACCAAGATCGTGGCCCGCTGGAAACGTTACGTTCGCCCGGAACTGTTTCGCGTCTTCTTTTTCGATGAACTTGAAGAGAACCCCGCCGCGCTGCGTCGATCCATTCTCGATTTTCTGGGTTCCGACCAGCAAAAAGCGGCAAATCCATCTCCAGATGGCGGCAGCCGGGAAAGGAAACGGAAAAAACTTCCGCTCAACGACCGAGCGCGGGCGGCGTTGGCGCACTTTTTCAAGGACGAACTGAAGGCGTGCGCAAAGGAACTTGGCGGCCCCGCACGAAAATGGCCCGCACGCTATGGATTTTCTTTCGTGGTTTTTTTGTGGCAAATGACAGATTATTTGGACCTGTTCTTCTGGTGTGACCTGATTGCCTGAGGCTCACAAGCTCGGAATGTCGCGCGCGCTCCGATCTCAAATTTTTGTCGCCCTTTCCCCTTCAGAAAAGCAACCCATCGTGACATGAGCTGGATCTGGCTGTTGCACGACCACGCTTCCCGCGGGAGAGGCAAAAGGGAGACCGCAGCTTCTGCGGCCGTGGCAGGCCCCGACTTCTTATGCATCGGCGCGCACAAAGCCGGTACGACCTGGCTTTATCAGCAACTAACCGCCCATCCGGATTTCTGGATGCCGCCGTTTAAGGAGCTGCACTATTTCGATCAGCTCGGTTGCGTAAAACGCGCAGCTTCACCACGTCGCCGCGACGAACGCGATCTGCTCTTTCTGGAGCGCATGGAGTGCCTCAAGGCCGAGCCAAAACTGCGTCTGGAGCATTACGCGCGTCTCTTCGAGGTGAAAGGATCGCTTCTCTCGGGCGACATTTCGCCGAATTACTCGACGCTCACAGACGGCGTTATTCGGCAAATCGCGCGGTTTTTTCCGGAGCTAAAAGTGATTTACATGGCGCGCGACCCGGTTGACCGCTTTTGGTCGCACTTGTCGATGGAAGCGCATTACCGCCAGATCCCGTCCTTTAACCCAACCAATATCGAGGAGGTGAACCGCTACCTCCTTCGCCGCGGAATGCTCCTGCGTTCTTATCCAAGCGCAACCGTGGCGCGTTGGAAACGCTGGGTGCACCCAGAACGGTTTCGCGTCTTCTTCTTCGACGATCTCCAAACCGACCCCGCCAAACTGCGGCGCTCAATTCTTGAATTCCTGGGCGCAGATCCTCACAAGGTATCGGAACTTAATCCGCCTTACGATCGACCAGCGGGCGGGCAAACGACAAATCCCAATAGCTGGGCAGGAATGAAAAAGCTGACGCTCACGGACGAAGTGCGCTCGCACCTGGCTCGGTTCTTCGAAAAGGAACTCAAAGCCTGCGCTGTGCAACTGGGCGGTCCAGCCAGAAACTGGCCACGCCGATACGGCTTCTAGAGCGGCGATCTGGAGCGGGTTTCCGTTGTGAACCGGCCTCGGCGAACAAAGCCCGGTCGTTCGCTGCGGCCCCGCGCCTTGAGCCGGCCGCTCCGCCCCGATGAGAAACCGAAGTCGGCCGGCCTTATTTTTCGCCTTCCCTATTTTGATCCAGCCTGTCTTGCTCGCGCGCGATTTGCCTCCAGTTCGGCCAGATGCTTTTCCGACCACCGGCAAAGGGCCTGCAACGGCTCGATCAAAGTGCGCCCCAGTCGGGTGAGCCTGTATTCCACTTTCGGCGGCACCACCGGGTGCACAGTGCGCTCCACCAGCCCGTCGCGTTCGAGGCTGCGCAAAGTTTGGGTGAGCATTTTTTGCGAAATGCCGCCGATCTCCCGCTGCAGCGCGGCGTAGCGCATGGTGCCGCGGGCCAGAATCTGAATGATCAGCGCCGTCCATTTGTCCGCAATCCGCTGGAGCACAAGGCGCGATGGACATCGCGGATCCAGAACGGACGGGCCGGACTTTTTGCCAGACATGCTAAAATCTAGTAATCGCCCAAATCCTCACACGCAAGCAGAGTGTAACAAACCAATTCGACTGTATGGCTAAATTGATCTGTAGTTGACGACAAGTTTTGTAACTCCGAACTTGAACCATGGGAAATTTACTGTCTGAGAAGGACAGAAGCGCGGCGATCGTTTTACTGGCTGACGAGCCCGGCGCAAATTCCGCCACCCGCGACGAGCGGGACACCACCGAGCTGGCCGGCGCAGATTCGCAGCTTCTCGATGATTACTCCCGCACGGTGGTAGGAGCGGCCGAGCGTGTCGCACCGTCGGTCGTAAATATTGAAGTCAAACAACAACGCGCTACCCGGGCAGGCGGCCGAGAGATTGGCGGCAACGGCTCGGGGTTCGTGATCACGCCGGATGGCTTCATTCTCACGAACAGCCACGTGGTCCACGGCACGACAGAGATCACCGTGAACGTGCCGGAAGGTCGGGATTATCGCGCCCAACTCATTGGCGACGATCCCGACACCGATCTGGCAGTCATCCGGATCGACGCGCCGAACCTCAAGCACGTGCGACTGGCCGATTCGGAGAACCTGCGTGTTGGCCAGTTGGTGATCGCGATTGGGAACCCATTCGGGTTTCAGGCCAGCGTGACCGCGGGCGTGATCAGCGCCCTGGGGCGCTCCATGTATTCGCACTCGGGTCGGCTGATCGACAACATCATTCAGACCGACGCGGCGCTCAATCCCGGCAACTCCGGCGGGCCGTTGGTCAATGCGGCGGGCGAAGTCGTGGGTGTGAACACGGCCATGATTCGCCCGGCTCAGGGGATCTGCTTCGCCATCGCCAGCAACACGGCAAGGCTCGTTGCAGGGTGGCTCATTCGCGACGGACGGATCCGGCGCGGCTACATCGGCGTCGCCGGTCAGAACGTGCCGATCCACCGGCGCATTGTCCGCTTCTACAATTTGCCGCTGGAAACGGCGGTCCTGGTTGTGTCTGTGGAAAAGAGCAGTCCTGCCGAGCGCGTTGGCCTGCGCGAAGGCGACCTCATCATTGCGTTTAATGGCAAACCGATCGGCAACGTGCACAATCTGCACAAGATGCTGGCAGGCGAGCAGGTTGGGGTCGCCGGCATGCTCACAATCATCCGGCACACTGAGAAACTCGATTTGCCCATTCTGCCGGCGGAATCGCGGTCCGATTAACTCCGAATGCTTTCAGAGTTGATGCGCCGCTGGATCTCCGAACAAATCCGTGGAGACGCTGCTAACCCGGCCTTGGTCGCGGAGTAGCCCGCGGCCGCGGAGTCGGGCGCGGCCGAGGCGTATGGATAGGCGTTGGCGATGGCGTGGCGCTGGGCGTAACCGTCGGCGTTGCACTCGGGGTCATGCTGGGTGTTGGCGTTGGGGTCACCGCTGGCGTCGGCGTCACCGTCGGCGTGGGCGTGGGCGACGAGGCGCCTTCGCCGTCGAGGTATCGGGCCAGCGCAAAGTTGGCAAATTCCTTCAGGCCGGTGCCCTGAAAACCGACGGCCACAATTTTCCCGTCGGATTGCAAAACAGCGCCGTTGGCGCCGCCGTTCAGATCGCCAAACGAAGTGCGCACTTTGCCGCCCTCGCCAAAAGTTGCGTCCAGCGAGCCGTCGGAAGTCAAACGTGCGAGCAAAAAATCCGAATCGGACGACTCCGTGTTCGGATAGCCAGCAGTGATAATTTTGCCGTTGGGTTGAAGCAGGACTTTTTTGGCGCTCTGGCAACAGCTCCCGAAATCAATCTGGGCGAGCCCGCCGTTGCCGAAGCTGGTGTCCAGCGAGCCGTCGGATGCGTATCGCGCCAGCGCAAAGTTCTGAAATCCGCCACCAAAAATAGTAAAACCCGAGGCCACTACTTTGCCATCCGGTTGCAGCGCAGCAGACATTGCCCGGTCGAAATCGTGGCTTCCAAAGTCGGTGCGCACTTTCCCAGCGTTCCCGAAGCCGGTATCGAGCGACCCGTCGCTCAGGTAACGCGCCACGGCAAAGTCGTAGAAGTTTGCCGGGTTTTTCGCCGAACCCACCGCGACGAGTTTGCCGTCGGGCTGCAAAAGGATGGAAAAAATCTCGTCGTTAAATCCGTCGAAGTCCGTGGAGACCTTCCCGTCCAGCTCAAAGGTCAAGTCCGGCGTGCCATCCGGGTTGTAGCGCGCCAGGCCGAAATCGACATTGGAAATGTCATCGTTAAAGGAGAAATTCACGAAGTCGGTGCCTGCGGCGATAATTTTACCATCCGGCTGCATGGCCAGCGCATAGGCGTAGCTGCCGTTGGTAAAACGGGTCGTCACAATGCCCGCATTGCCAAAAGAGGGATCGAGCGAGCCATCCGGGTTGTAGCGAGCGACTTTGAAGTCGCCTTGAAACGGAAACAGATCGAAAGCGCCTCCCGCGACCACGATTTTGCCGTCAGGTTGAATCAGAACCGATGAGGCTACCGCTGCCAGACCGGGAAAATCGGTCTGCACTTTGCCGCCGTTGCCGAAAGTTTCGTCCAGCGTTCCATCCGGGTTGTACCGGGCGAGCGCAAAGTCCTCCTCGGTATAGTCGTTGTTGATGTAGGTCGTGCCGATCACAACCAATTTACCGTCCGGCTGGAGCGCCGCCGCATAGGCAATGTCTGTGCTTTGATTGAAATCAGTCAGCACTTTGCCTTTGGCTCCGAACGATGGATCCAAGTCGCCGTCGGCTGTGGGCGCAGCACGCCTGCTGGTGGCAGCCACGGCTAATGCCGTGGCCGTGACAAAGATCGCGCAAAGAAAAACGCTGGATCGGCCAGAAGCAACGCCGCTCACATTCAGAGATGCTTCTTTGGTTCGGTTGGAGCATCAAGAACAGCACGGTAACATTCTTGTTACTACCAGCTGATCCGAACTCGTGGCGAGCGCTGATAGGGCGCCGTCTCCGGCGAACTTCCAATAGATCGTTTGCAGCAGCCACGGCTGCCTCTACAATCAAGCGAATTTGAGGTGAAAATTCTCGTAATTGGCAGCGGTGGACGGGAACATGCGCTGGCGTGGAAATTGAAGCAGTCTCCCCACGCAGAGCGGATTTTCTGCGCACCGGGAAATGCGGGCACGGCGGAAATCGGGGAAAACGTGGCGATCCCTGCGAATGACTTTCCAGCCCTTGTTCGATTCGCTAAAGAAAACCGGATCGATTTAACGGTGGTTGGTCCTGACGATCCGCTGGCTGCGGGCATTGTCGATTTGTTTCAGGCGGAAAAACTGCGCGCGTTTGGTCCTACGAAATCAGCGGCACGGATCGAAGCGTCCAAGATTTTTGCGAAGCAACTCATGCGGGCTCACAAAATTCCCACCGCCGAAGCGCGGGCTTTTTCCAATAGCCGCGAGGCCCTGCGTTACTGCGAACAGGTAAATTTTCCCGTGGTGATCAAAGCCGATGGGCTGGCGCTGGGCAAAGGGGTAACCATTGCCGCAGATCTGGCGACCGCACGTTCCACAATCGAAGAGATGATGAACCAGGGTCGATTTGGCGAGGCTGGCCGGCGCATCGTGATTGAGGAATTTCTGCGCGGCACGGAATGCTCGCTGCATGCGCTGGTGGACGGGAAACATTATCTTTTGCTGGAATCCGCCCGCGATCACAAGCGCGTCTTCGACGGCGACCAGGGTCCGAACACGGGAGGGATGGGCGCCTTCAGCCCGGCCAACAATTGGAACCGCGAGCTGAAATCGCAATTTGAAGCGGAGATCATGCACCCGCTGTTGCGCGGTCTTTTGTGCGAGAAGGTGGAGTTTCGCGGATTGCTCTATCCGGGGCTGATGATTACCGCCTCAGGGCCGCGCGTTCTGGAGTTCAACTGTCGTTTCGGCGATCCGGAAACGCAGGCCCTTTTGCCGCGGATGAAATCAGATCTGCTGCCGTTGTTGGAAGCGACCATCGACGGGAAAATCGAGCAGTGCGCCATTGAGTGGGATCCGCGCCCGGCGGTGAGCGTGATCCTGGCCTCCGCCGGTTATCCGGGCAAATACGAGACGGGCAAAACGATTTCGGGTTTGGACGACGCATCCCGGCTCGGCGACGTTCATATCTTTCACGCAGGAACAAAGCGCGCGAACAACGAGGTCGTAACCGCAGGCGGCCGCGTTCTCGCCGTCACAGCGCTGGGGGAGAGTGTGGAGGCGGCGCGTGCCCAGGCTTATGCGGCCGTTGGCCGCATTCACTTCGAAGGCTGCCATTATCGGCGGGACATTGCCTCGGAGGCAGTTGCAGCTAATCTCGCCACTGTGAAATGATGCGTCGATTGTTATTGAGGGCGTTGATCACCTGGCTGGCGGCAACCCAGCTTTTCAGTCAATCCGCGATGCCACCGGCGGAGACGCGACCGGATGGAGTAGCGCGCGCATCGCAAAGCTCTCCGAGCGCCGCCGCTGCGGCGTCGGCTTCCCGATCATCACCTTCTTCTACAATCACAGACCTGGTTAGTTCGCTGAGTCCAGCCGAGCTCCAAACGGTGCTCGGCCTGATCAAAAGCAACTTTGTTAATGCAGACACACTCAACGATGCCGAGCTGGCGCGGGCGACCGTCCAGGGTCTTTTGGCGCGGCTCCCGCAGGGTCTGATGCTGTTGACCGGAAAGGAAAACCCGCAGGCATCGCCGCCCGGCAATTTTTACAGCGAGATCATCGGCGACCATACCGGCTACGTGCGCCTCGGTTCGTTGACCAATGGCAACCTTCAGACGTTGGATAAAAGCCTGAACGCCTTCACGGCGAAAAAACTAACTGCGATCATCGTCGATCTGCGGGCCAGCCAGTCTCCAAATGATTCCGCCCTCGCGGCAGAGTTCGCGAAACGGTTTTGTCCGAAGGGGAAAATCCTCTTTACCGTGCGAAGGCCCACGGGGCGCGAGGATCGCGTGTTCACCTCAGACCGCGAGCCGGCCTTTCGCGGCCTGCTGATGATATTGGCCGATGGCGACACAAGCGGCCCCGCCGAAGCGCTGGCCTCGGCCCTGCGCTTCTACGGCAGAGCGCTGGTAATCGGCGGGCAGACCGCCGGCCGCGCTGCCGAATACTCGGATTTTCCAGTGGGAGGCGACAAAATCCTGCGCGTGGCTGTTGCGGAAATGATTTCCCCGGACGGCCGGTCATTATTTCCCCAGGGGCTGAAGCCGGATCTGCATGTCGAAATGCCACCGGCAGAGAAGCAACAGATTTTTCAATTGAGCCCCGAGAAAGGAATGGCCTCCTTCATTTACGAACCTGGCCGACCCCACATGAACGAAGCGGCGCTCCTTGCGGGAACAAATCCCGAAGTAGAAGCGGCGGAGGCGGCCCAACAACGAAGGGGCCGACTGCCGGAAAAAGCGCCGCTGCGCGATCCGGTGCTGGAACGCGCGCTGGATATCGTCACCTCGCTTGAAATTTATCAGAAAAGCGGTGAGGCCATCCCCGCTGCGAGCCGCGGTACGCCGTGATGCTGAGTTGAGAGATTTTTCGATTTCGCTCAGAATGGCCATAAGGTGACACCGCTGGAAGAACGCATCGGTTACAAGTTTCGTAATTCGCTGCTCCTGGCAGAAGCGCTCACCCATCCCAGCCTGGGCCATGAGGCGCAGCGATATCATTTTGATTATCAGCGCCTGGAGTTCCTCGGCGACGCCGTGCTTCAACTGGTAATGACAGAGTATTTGTTCCGCCATTTTCGCGGCGAAGCCGAGGGGCAACTCACCAAATTGCGTTCCCGGCTAGTCTCCCGTGAAGCGCTCCGGGCGCACGCGTCCAGACTCGATCTCGGGCGCTACATCTTGATGGGGCGCGGGGAAGAAACCAGCGGCGGCCGCACCCGAACTTCCACGCTGGCCGACGCTTTCGAGGCGCTCATCGGCGCCATGTATCTGGATGGCGGTCTTGAAGCGGCCAAAAAATTTATTTTGACCCAAGCGCGCCCCGATCTCGAGCGCCTGGCGGAAAAGCCGGTGGATATCAATCCCAAAGGCGAACTGCAGGAGTTGCTCCAGAGTATTTCGCCGCGCAGTCCGGTGTATGAGCTGGTCTCCCAAAGCGGACCAGAACACGAGAAAACGTTCGTCTCGCAAGTGGTGTGGGAAGGAATTGTTCTTGGCCAGGGCAGCGGCCGCAGCAAAAAACAAGCGGAAACCGCAGCCGCGCTGGAAGCGATGCGGTTGCGCCGCTGGGAAAAGGGCGCCGCCTCCGATTTCGCAAAATGACGCGCCCATCAACAATGCCTGAGCGCGTGCAAAGTTTTGCCGGTGCGCGAAACCAATCGCAAACGCCGGGCAATCGAGCGGGTGACAAAATTCTTGGCGCGGCGAATCGATTCCTCCAGCGAAAATCCGCGCGCCAGACCGGCCGTGATGGCCGCTGACAATGTGCAACCGGTGCCATGCGTGGCGACGCTGGAAACAAATGGCGCCGAGAATTCCACAATTTTATCCCCCACAAACAGGAGATCGACGGCGCGCTTGCCGCGCAGGTGGCCGCCCTTGAGCAAAATAGCCGCTTTGAATTGCCTTTTCAGTTCTTTCCCCGCCTGTTCCATCGAAGAACGACCCCTGATCTCTGTGCCGAGCATTTGTTCCGCCTCCGGGATGTTTGGCGTGATCAAGGTGGCAAACGGAAACAATTCGTTGCGGTAAACATCCATGGCGGCAGATTCCAGAAGCGGATCGCCGCCTGTGGCCGCGGCAATCGGGTCGATGACAAGCGGCGCGGGATTTGCCTTGCGCGCTTTGCGCAGCGACTTCGCCACTGTGGAGACAATCCCAACGGAACAAAGCAGGCCGGTCTTGATCGCGCCGATGCAAAAAGTGTCAACAAGCGCCTCGATTTGCTTGCGAACGATTTTTGCGCTGGCGGGCGCGACCCTCGACACTTTTCCGGGGACTTCCGCAACGATGCAGGTTACAACCGTCAATCCGTACACGCCCAGTGCCGAGAAGGTCTTCAGATCCGCCTGAATGCCCGCCCCCGCGCTGCTGTCCGACCCGGCGATGGTCAGCGCCACAGGCGGCTGCTCAAAAGATGATTGCTCAGAGCCGATGGCCGATGAAGGACGCGCTCGCGACGCCGACTGCTTCAACGCATTTAGCAATGCAACCTTTCTACCGGGAAAATTCTACGCCGCATCTCCGTCGTTTCCGATCGCTTCCACCGGGCAACCCTCCATCGCCTCCTTGCAAAGCGTCTCTTCCTCCGGAGTCTCCGGCTGCTTGTAAACGTACGAATGGCCGCCGTCGTCGTTGCGCTTGAAATTGCCAGGCGCGGTTTCCCGGCACAAATCGCAATCGATGCATTGATCATCGACATAAAATTTGCCCGGCACGTTTTCGGGATATTTGTTCGCAGCGTCGGCCATGATCCTTTTGCCTGGGGGAAAGGCAACCTTAGAAGTAAACTTTTCCTTGGCAATTAATTTGGCGGTCTCTCGCACCGCGCGCAACCAACCGCCAGATGCGATCCGTTTAAGCTAGTGAAGCATTGAAACTGTAAAGCGAAAGGGAGATCATCTGCGGGCATCGACGTTGTGCCACGCCTGATGGTTTAACTGTTCACCTGGTCTCTGAAACTCCTGATGAAGAAGAGCACTGCCAAGAGTCTGCGCGCGTTTGCGATTGAACTGGCCGTTTACTCGGTTCTGGTAACCGGCTATTTCTTTCTGGTTCTCCACCTTTTGGGCGAATGGCTGCACCAGCTCGCGGAGCGCCATCGCTTCACCTACGCCACGGTCGCTCTTTTG
>Ga0209810_1002644_pt1 | contig 20830 bp, 15 predicted proteins | sample Coa_R1_7_FD_187159 | JGI IMG/M metagenome (GOLD analysis project Ga0209810, IMG submission 187159) | Surface soil microbial communities from Centralia Pennsylvania, which are recovering from an underground coalmine fire - Coalmine... | ecosystem: Environmental > Terrestrial > Soil > Unclassified... | reverse complement strand
CGCTATAGTATCCACGCGAATCACCCGATAAGAATGGTGCGGTTGAGCATCTACCCGGCTATGCGCCGGGGTCGGTGGGCGATAAACCCAATGCCCGCGCCCGGCGCCCCATGGAGTACCGTCTGATGGCGCGAAAGATATTCCTGTGCTGCGTCTGCGGCCAACCCGAAGAAAGCTGTGAATGTCAGAAGTATTGCGCCCTTTGTCACTCAGATTACAGCGTCCGCCTCACCGAGGACGGGCAATATTACTGCGCCGATTGCCGCGAGGCCTGCGATTATAAAACCCAAGACGCTATTTAGGCGGCAAGGGTTGGGTCCGTTGCAAGATGAATTTCTTCCTGAAGGTAGCCTCGCGACATGCGCGAGCCATTTGGAACCGGGCGATTCGTGATTTGCAAATTGGGGATTGAAGTGAGGCACGAATCATGAATGCTGAACCATGCAGAAAAGACTTCACGCTCAAGCAGGTGCCTGGGCAGGCTGGATTTCATCCTTCATAATTCGTTATTTCCTTCGCCAACATCCCCAAATCCCTGCGCTGCAGAAATCTGACCTTTATTGATGGCAGTTTAACGCGTGTGGTAAGGTTACAGGTTGGAAGTCGATGGGGTGTTGTGCGCCGCCTGTTGCCGGTGAGCGTTGCCATAAGAATGCCAGCCTATGGCCAGGAAAATTGCTGAGCAGGAAGAGAAATCCACAAAAGAGGCTGCGAAGCCTACCCGCCCGCCAACCACGCCGGGCAGCCTGATTGGCTTGTGTGCCGGAGCCTGGCTCGTTCCAGGCCTCGGACATTTTCTGCTCGGGCGCAGATGGCGGGCGCTGGTCCTTTTTCTCGCAATTGTCGGAATGTTCCTGTTCGGGCTGGCGATGCAGGGGCAATTTTTCGCTACGGGCTCGGGATCATATTTGCACACACTGGGCTACTTTGCCGAACTCTCTGTCGGAGCGCCGATGCCGCTGGCGACGTTTTTCGGTTACGGCGGCGGCGACACGTATTTCGTATGCTCAGATTACGGCACAGCATACTTGATCGCGGCCGGCATGTTGAATATTCTCACAATCCTTGACGTGTATGATATCGCTTCAGGAAGGAAGCCATAGGACGTAATGACTTCCACAAATTACAGTGACGCCATCTCCCGTAGCTTCTCTCTTGTTTTCCTGGTGCTGTCTCGAAGTTATCCATGGTGCCGGAATTCGCCGGTGGAGACACCGGCGCCACAGAAAAGATTCTCACTGTAATTAGTAATTCTCAGTGGGAGGTGGAACGACTCCACCGGCTTCATTGCAAGGTTAAACATGGTTATATCTCATTTTACGGCGCTCACGCTCTTTTCGTTTTTCGTGTCGGTGGTGTTTGCTGTCCTCGGCAAGCAGACGTTGAAGGAGCAGTTGATTTACGGGGTGAAAGTTTTTATCGCCTTTGTGGGTATCGCCGTGCTCCTTGGCTGGATCATGCTGCCTTTTGCCTGAATTCCGCGCCGGATTTTTGTGGCGATTACCCTGCCTCCTGCCGCAGGGGAAGCCATTATCTTTTGGAAACCAGATCGCCGAAAGCAGGGAGCAATTTGTATTTGTTCTCCCACGTGGTATACATGATGCCGATCGCGCCAGGCGTGCGATCGAGCGATTGCAGCCAGCCTTTTGGGTTGTCCAGATTGTCCGCGTCGTAATAAGCCCCGGCGAGCGTCTGATATCCGAGCTTTGAAAAGAATGCCAGGCTCGGGTCGCGCTTTTCATAGTACCAGCAAGCGATCACCAGACCTTTGGGCAGGTATTTCCATGTGCCTTCGAAACTTCCATCAATCAGGTAATATTCCTTGCGGGCGTTGTGGTTTGGATCGAACATGTCCGACCAGACAAAGACCTGGGCGCGCGGATTAACATCGCGAACCATTGCCACCTGTCTTCTGACGCAATTTCCCAGAATTTCCGCCATCGGGAGATGGCGGTCCTTGCAGGCTTTGCAGAAGCCGCCGATGCGGACCTCATCCATACTGAGGAAGTATTTTCGTGGAGAAAGATATTTCTCGATAAGCGGAATCTGCCTTCTCCAGATCTCGTAAGCTTCCGGTTCCGACATATCGATGGGGACCTGGTCGCGGTAGATTGTTGTGCCGTGGAAGTAGTCCACTCGCAGGCGGTCGCCGCTGCGGATGCGACCGCCGGGCAGGAGACGGATTGAAGGGCCGTTGTGGTCCCACCGGAAATTGAGCTGCGGGTCGGCTATATGATCGTAATCGCGGCCCTCCTGATACACTTCATTGGTTTTTTCGTTGCGAACCACTACGGGTGTTCCCGGACGTCGAAGAACATTAATCAGGCCAACTTCTTCCACCTCCACATCGTCCACCCAAACATTGCGGGCTTTGCCATCGGCGATTCCGATACGGAAATCGACATGGTCCGCATACCAACTGTTGAAGGCCCAATCGAACCTGCTCCAGTCGCTGGCTGCGGGCAGCGGGTACTCGAGATAAGCAAGGTCTCTACCGTCGGGCGCAATGGCCCACATGTGGAACCGTGTCTCAGGAGATACTTCTTCGGTCCTAAGCCAGCAGGTCAGACGATAGCAGCGGTAGGGCGTGGTGCGCACCTGCTGTGCCAGAAAAGCGTCTCCTGAAGTGCCGTTGAAATTTCTGAAGCAGACCGATGCCTTGCCGGAATGAAATACCTGAGTGTCAACTGAAATCCCTCTGCCGTGCGGCGAAAAACCGGCGGGAAGGTTTCCACTTCGCACTTCAAAGCCGCCGTTTTGAAGCTTTGCCGGAGAATCAGGAACAAAACGCGCTTCACGATCGTCAGCAACAAAGAGCGCGCCGCGGACCGGAAGTCCAGCCGCGAGGTTCTTATTGTGGGCCAGAATGCCGCTGCCATATCCCACGCTGAAGCCCATAGGGATGATTTCCACTTTCAGGCTGTCACACGCCTTTTTCAGGGTTGTAAGCCGGTGAAGAAATTCCGGAGGTTTCAAATCCATTTGATCGAAGCCGGCGGACAAGAGCATGCCGTTCAGACCGTGACTCGCAGCAGTACGCGCAATGCTCTGCACGCGCTCAAGTTCTTCGTTGCTCCGGAGTCCAGTTGAAACATAAACCCATCGGTTCGGATAAACCCTGGGGCTGTCCAGGGCGAGGGCCTTTAAGGACGTTGAGGCGGCCATGCCCGCTTGCAGAAACTGCCTTCGATTGAGGGAACGCATTTGAAGGTCTCTCCACCTGGAAATTTCCTTGCGTGCTTCAACAATATCATAGGGAACTGGATCACAGTGGGGTGATCCGGCGCGGCCCGCAAGTTTCGGCGAAGGGAAATATCCAGCCGACAGCGAGTGAGCGAATGGGCCCGCTGGCAACCCAAAGAGATTTCCATCTTTCTCTTGATCTCATCGCCAAATGCGATATTCTGCCCTAGCTCGACCGGAAGGTATAGGGATTTCATGAATCCGCCGAACGAAATGCAAACAAGCACTGCGTACATAAAAGTCCCCGGCTCCGCCATCAGCAATACGCGCCGCTGGGCGGTGATGTGGCTGCTGTTTATCGCTTCGATCATTAACTATCTCGATCGCTCGGCGATCTCCTTTGCGCTGCCTTTGATTTCCCATGATCTTCACCTTGGCCCTGAGTCCAAGGGAGTTTTGCTTTCATCTTTCTTCTGGTCCTACACGCTGATGCAGGTCCCCATCGGGCTGATCGCGGACCGCATGAACCTGCTCTGGGTCTATGCCGGAGCATTTGCGCTGTGGTCTCTGGCGCAGGGCTTGACGGGGCTTGCAGGCAGCCTGATGGTGCTTATCCTGCTGCGAATTGTTCTGGGCCTTGGGGAAGCGATCTACCTCCCCGGTGGCACGAAGATTGTCAGCCTACTCTTTGACCGATCGGAGCGCGGGCTGCCTTCGGGGTTTTTTGATTCCGGCACGCGTTTCGGCCTGGTAGTAGGCGGCGTCGGGATTCCCTGGCTGCTGGTCCGTTTTGGATGGCGGGACGCATTTGTATTGGTCGGGATCCTGGGGCTGCTCTGGCTGGTTCCCTGGTTTATAGCTTTTCCTTCTAAGCCGGCGAAGATTCGGCAGAGGGAGGCTCGAGAATCCGGCCCGGAGGCGCAGGCCCGGTTCAGAGTTGTTCATTTCGACCGAAACCTGCTGGGAGTTTGTCTCGGCTTCTTCTGCTTTGATTACTTCTGGTATTTGATGCTCACCTGGTTGCCGGATTACCTGTATGAGGCGCGCCATTTGAGCATCATCAAGGCAGGCTTCTTCTCCGCCATGCCTTATGCCGTTTTCGGCGTGTGCCAGCCTCTGGGGGGCTGGATAGCCGACCGGTTGATCCACCGCGGGTGGAATGAGACCCTGACGCGAAAGATGATGATCACCATCGGATTCATTTTCGGGTTGCTCATGATCCCCGCCGCGCTTACACAGAGCGCTACGATAGCCGTGGCGTTGATCGTCGGCGCTGGCCTCGTGGGGCTCTCAACCGCGAACCAACTCGTGATCGTGCAATCCTGCGCCCCGCATCAGGAAGTCGGCGTCTGGACGGGGTTTCTGAACTTCGCGGGAAACATCGGGGGAGTCGCCGCTCCGCTGATCACCGGCTTTTTAATCGCCTGGACCGGGTCCTTTGTTTCAGCTTTTATTCTCGGACCGGCACTCCTGGTGAGCGGATCGCTGGCATACTGGTTCATTGTGGGAAAGCTTGTCTCTCCGCAGCACAAGCCGGACGACGAAACCGCCGAATAGAAAGTCGGCCCATAGCAAAAATCTTTTGGTACTGGTGCACGACGATCGACCGATTTGAAAAACGGAATGTTTCATATGTGAGGTGGCATTGCGATGTACCGCCGTCATCATTCGGTGCAATCGGTTTGGTTGCTTCTATGTTTGATCGGCGCTGCGTTGCCGCTCTGGGCGCAGGACCGCAGCGCTGAACCCGCCGGTACCATTCCGCGCCATATCCCGCCCAAACGGTCTTCCCAGATTCATGATGGATTCGGCATTAATTCGGATTTGCCGCGAGATCCCTACCTGCCCTGGAACCGCTGGTGGTGGACGCGCACGGCCGATGCGGGTGTCAAGTGGGTTCGGATCGGCCAATACGAGAACAGTTCCGACCTGACGAGTTGGGACTGGATCGAGCAGAAACGCGGCGTTTATGCAGCCCCGCCCGGGCTGGATGATTACGTCAATTGGCTTGTGGACAACGGTATCCACATCCAGGTTCAGTTGATGTACGGGAACCCGATGTACACTGCGCATTCAGGGAAATTGCCTGATGCCATCACTCCAGAGCCGGGCAGTTTCCACAACGATGATCGAAGCCTGTATTCAATATTCTGGCCGCCGACTAAACCGGACCAGATCGCAGCTTTTACGAAGTATGTTCAGTGGATTGTTCGCTATTTCCGCGGACGGATCCATTATTGGGCATTGTGGAACGAGGAAGATATCGGCTATTGGAGCCCCTGGGGGAATCCGGAAGAATATGGCCGTCTGCTGAAGGCGTTTGTTCGTGCCGTCCATGAAGCGGATCCTGGGGCTAGGGTCATTTACGGTGCTCAGGCCGATCCTGTCCGGGATTTCACCAGGCTCGCGCTCGATACGTGTCAATGCGCTTCCGGAATCGACGTGTTCGCTTATCACACCTACCCGGGCTACGGAATGAACATGAACCCGGAGACGATGGATTATGGCGCCTATGGCAACGAGTCGCCGGCCAAGCTGCGTGAGTTTGTTCGCCACTATCCCGGCATCCGGCATGACATTCAATTCTGGGACGACGAATTTAACTCGATCCCATCATGGACAGGTTCTGACGAATCGGTGCAGGCTAAATACATTCCGCGGGGGATGGTTTACAATCTGGCGGCAGGTGTCAAAACCTTCGTCTGGATTCTGGCGGCAGGCACCGACGGAAACGAAGGCGATGATTTCGGCCTGATTCACGGGCTGAGATATCTGCCGACCGATTTTACTCCGCGCCCCGCCTTTCAGGCGTACGAGCACACGAATTGGCTGTTTTCAGATACGCGGTTCGACTCCTCCATCAAGATCGACAGCCCGGAGATCCTCTCATTGCGGCGGCAGACTGGCTTTCCGTTTTTTGCCTATGGTTTTCGCTCGCAGACCGGGAAGGCAATCGTGGCCTACTGGCTTGCGGCGCACAGCCTTCCGGGCAATATCTTCAGGCCGGTTTATTCGCCGCTGATCATAAAGAATTCGGGCATTGAACATCCGGTCCTCATTGACGTTGTGACAGGTGAAATCCGCCCACTCAACTGGAAGGCAGGGACCACGGATACCCTGGAGTCGGTGCCCGTGCGCGACAGCGTTATGGCCATTGCAGATGCGAGTTATTTCGATTGGGCGGTCTTGCCGGAAGCCCCCAGTTCACTAAATGCTGAACCTTCAAGGGGAACTGTAAAGCTGACCTGGGAGACGCATGGCGGAAATCCTTCCGGCGTCATTGTTGAACGCAGCATCAACAAAGGAAAATGGGACGTGCTTGCGAGTCTGCCTGCCTCTTCGCGTTATGATGATTCTTCTGCGCCAGCGAATCGAATGGTCTCTTATCGCGTGCGCGCGGTGAACCAGGCGGGCGAGTCGGCATATTCCAACGTCGTCCACGTGATGAGATAAGGAGAAGACAACGATGGGAAAACTCGCAATAACGGGAGGAAAGCCGGTCCGGACGAAGCCGTTTGCCGCCTGGCCCATTTATGGGAAGCAGGAAGAACGGGCGTTGCTCAAAGTGCTCGCCAGCCGAAACTGGGGCGGTTATCCGTTCCCGAATACCATCGCCGACCGGTTTGCACAGAAGTTCGCAAAGTTCCACGGAGCAAAATACGGGCTGGCGGTGGCGAACGGAACTGTTGCGATCCAGGTGGCGTTGAAGGCTGCGGGTATCAAGCCTGGCGACGAAGTCATCGTTCCGGCCTACACGTGGGAAGGAACCGTGGGGCCAGTGCTGTTGCTGAATGCAGTGCCGGTGTTTGTTGATGTTGATCCTGACACCTATTGCCTGGATGCCCGGCTGATCGAAGCCGTGCTGACGGAGAAGACCCGGGCGGTCCTTCCGGTCCATCTGGCGATGAGCTTTGCTGATCTTGACGCTATCGGAGAGATTGCACGCAAACATAACCTTGTCGTGGTCGAAGACTGTGCGCACGCCCATGGCGGCAAGTGGAGAAACAAAGGCGCGGGAGCTACAGGAGGGCTGGGCTGTTTCAGCTTCCAGTCAAGCAAACTGATGACGTCAGGTGAAGGCGGCGCGGTGATTACCAGCAACCTCGAATTCTATGAGCGGGCCCAATCTTACGTGAATTGCGGCCGCGCCAGCACAACGGACCGCTATGGGCACCGGTTGATCGGCTTTAACTACCGAATCACGGAATTCCAGGCGGCCATTCTGGAAGCGCAACTCGAACGGCTTCCGAAACAGGCTGAAAAACGGCAGGCAAAAATGGACTACCTGGAGAAGCGGCTTCGCGAAATTTCCGGGCTGGATTTCCTTAAGCGCGACAAACGCAATACTCGCGTCGCGGCCTACCAGTATGTATTCAAATACCGCGCGGAAGCCTTTGGCGGGATTCCGCGGGCGGCTTTTCTTGGTGCGCTGGAGCTTGAGGGGATTCCCTGCGACGGTCTGTTCTATGAGCCGGTTTACAAGAGCGCACTGTTTCCGGTGGACCCGAGCGAATTCCCGGCGCTTTCATGGGGACGCGCGGAACCCCTGAATCCGAGAATCAAATATCATTGCCCGGTGTCCGAGCGCGCCGCCTATGAGGAGTCAGTATGGCTGCCGCACCATCTGTTCCTCGGCAGCCGGAAGGATATTGATGATATTGCCGATGCCGTGGAAAAAGTCTGCGAGTACATTGAGGAACTGCGCGGGCTCAAGCATCCGGCCATCGAAAAGGGCGCCATGAGCCGCGTCGAGCGGCCTCGTATCGAAAAGCGCCAGTATTAGCCGGCCGGCTGCCATGGTTTGGAATACCCGGCGGCCATTCCTGAGCGCCGGAAGAAGACACTGCAATCAACATATGGTCCTTCCGCTCACTCCAGTTCGTCTTAAGCGCCATGCTGCGCGGGTCTTTGGAAACAAAGTGGGGGTCGTTTGCGAAAGCCAGCGGTTTACCTACCGCGAGTTTAACGAGCGTTGCGACCGGCTATCGAACGCTCTGCTTGGCCTTGGAATCCAGGAAGGTGAGCGCGTTGCCTTCCTGAGTTTTAATTGTCATCGGCTGCTCGAGGCTTACTTCGGTGTTCCGCAGGTGGGTGCCGTTCTTCTGCCTCTCAACATCCGCCTGGATGCTGAAGAGTTGAAATACATCCTCAACGATGCGTCCCCGGTCATCCTCTTTTTCGATCCAGAATTCACGCCATTGGTTAAAGACTTGCGCCGGGGACTGTCCTCGATTCGGAACTTCGTCGCGCTGCGCGGCCCTGTACCTGCGTGGGCACATCCAAAGCAGTACGATGAGCTTCTGGCGGACGCCTCGCCTGCGGAAATCGACTACCTCGGGATTGATGAAAACTCCGGCGCTGAACTCTTTTACACAAGCGGCACTACGGCGTATCCAAAAGGTGTAATGCTCACGCATCGCAACCTGTATCTGCATGCCTTTTACAGATTGCAGGTGGAACACGCGGGCGACAACGAAGTGGGCCTTTACACGGTCCCCTTATTTCATGTGAACAGTTGGGGATCGCCGCACTTCCTGACGCTCCTGGGTGCAAAGCATGTGATTCTGAAGCGGTTCGACCCATTGGCCGTGCTCCGGTTGATCCAAACTGAACGCGTTACTCAACTTCAAATGGTCCCCGCGATGGTGACCGCCGTTCTCAATCATCCTGACTTCCATCGGTACGATGTTTCCAGCGTCAAAGTCTTATTTATCGGCGGTGCGCCGTGCAGCCCCGCCATGATTCGGGAGATCGAGGAGAAAATGCCCAAATGCGAGGCCAAGGGCGGTTACGGGCTGACGGAGACTTCGCCTGTTATCTCCATTGCAAATATCAAAGAGCATCTGGCGGGCGAGCCCCTGCAAGTTCAACAGCAACGCAAGGCAACGGCTGGCTATGCGCTTGCCGGAACCGAAATCCGAGTGGTTGATGCTCATGGGAAAGACGTCGAACCGAATGGCGAGCAGGTGGGCGAAGTGATCGTTCGGAGCGACGTGGTGATGGCCGGCTACTGGAACCAGCCGCAAGCTACGGAGCGCGCCATCCGCGATGGCTGGTTTTACACCGGCGATCTGGCCACAATCGACGCCGAAGGATACGTTCTGATTGTCGATCGTGCAAAAGATATTATCGTAAGCGGCGGAGAAAATATCGCCTCGGCTGAAGTGGAGCGCGTTTTATGCGAGCACCCGGCTGTGCTCGAATGCGCTGTGATTGCCGTGCCGGACGAAAAGTGGGGTGAAGTGCCAAAGGCCTTCATTACTTTGCGCGCCGGCCACACCGCAACTGAAGCGGAAATTCTGGAGCACTGCCGCAGGCGTCTGGCCGGGTTCAAGGTGCCGAAGTCGGTGGAATTCATTGCCAGTCTGCCCAAAGGCGGAACTGGAAAAATCCTCAAGAAAATCCTGCGCGAGCCCTATTGGGAAGGGAAGACTCGCCGCGTGCAGTGACTAAGCCTGCCTGGGACGCTAGACTGAAGCATGGGCCAATTCGAAATCATACGCGATGTACCGCTGAAGCCCTTCACCACATTCAAAGTAGGAGGGCCGGCAAAGTTCTTCGCTGGCGCGGCCACCGCCGAAGAATTTCTTGAAGCACTCAAATTCGCACGCGATGAACGCCTGCCTGTTTTTGTCCTGGGTGGCGGCAGCAACATTCTTGTCAGTGACGATGGCTTTCCGGGGTTGGTCATCCACCCCGTGCAGCGCGGCATTTCGGTTGCTGATGCGGAATCCGATCGGGTAGTGCTTCGGATTGAAGCCGGCGAGGTGTGGGACGAGGCCGTCCGTTACGCGGTTGAACAAAGCTTTTGGGGAATCGAGAACCTTTCACACATTCCAGGGCAGGCCGGCGCGGCCATTGTGCAGAACATCGGGGCCTACGGCCAGCAGATCAGCGATGTTTTCATGAGCGCAACGGTCATGGACATGCCGACAGGCGAAGTCCTGAAGCTCGATCCAACCGCTTGTGGCTTCGGTTACCGCAAAAGCATTTTCAACACGACAGCAAGAAACAAGTACATTATTCTCCAACTCGAATTGAAGCTTGCTCGCCACGGCAAACCGGACCTGCGGTATCCGGACGTCCGCGCTTACTTCAGCGAAAGGGGCATAGAGTCACCCTCCATCAAAGAAGTTCGCGAGGCTGTTATTCGCATTCGTGACCGGAAGTTTCCTTTTCCTCGCGAAGAAAAAGGCGGCAACGCCGGCTCTTTTTTTAAAAACCTGATATTGAATGAAGCTGAATTTGACGTTCTTCGCGCCAACCTCCGGCGGAATTTCTCAAATCAAGTTTGCACGCGTCTGGAGGAAATTCGGCTGCGCTCGGAGTCCAGAGATGCCATCAAGGTCCCTACCGCCTTTCTGATCGAAATCTGCGAGTTGAAAGGCCATCGCGAAGGTCGCGCGCGTGTGAATGAAAATCAACCGCTTGTGCTTTTGAATGATGGCGGAGCAACGGCGTCCGATGTGCTCAAGCTTGCCGGCTTCGTCCGCCGCACGGTCCGTGCGCGCACGGGGATGACAATTTCGCTCGAACCGGAACTTGTCGGTTTTCAGCGGGATGAAATTAAAAGATATCTCGGACCTGATTAGGCCAGAAATCCTGCAGATTACTGGAGCATTCCTGCCCGGCGTTGTTCCCAACGGCTGAAATCACCAAAGACCTCGTTCGTCCTTTCTTTTCACGTTTTGCGTATGTGCCTTTTAGCAACTCCAGTGCGGGACAGATTCTCAAGTATCCACGCGCTGGAGGAAGCTTCCAGCGTTGCCGATATCCAAAACCAGCGCTTCCAGGAACGCTTCAGGAGCGGTACTGCTCGCTCGCCATGGAAACGGGCGCGCCAAACTTGCAGGAAAAAGAAAGGTCCCGCCCAGGACCCACAGCGCAGTTCATTCTTCCCAGCTTGAGCATCGGACTTCTCGTTGGAAGCTTTGAGGCCTTGCTTCTTCGGACCTCGCCGCGTGTGGCCGCTCTTCAATCGTGTGATACTCGGTACGTGATCTGGTTTCTCGCCCCTCTTGTTGACATGGTCTTTTTCGGACTTGTGGGGACCGTTCTGGGATGGCTGGCGGGGAAAATCCACATCACGAAAGCTCTGGCCGCTGTCGAATCAGGAGTTGCGGTGGCGTTTGCTGCACTCACGTGGCGATGGTTTCACGTCGAAATGGCGCTTGGGAGTTTTTCGTTCCAGGAGCACGTTCTGGCCCCCTGTATGTATTTCTTCGCAGGATTTGCCTTATCGCTCGCGATCTTTGCACGCGTCAGCAAGCTTGGGACCCTGTTCGAGCGCTGGTTACGGAGGACCCTGAAGCCTGCGGCGTGGTGCCTGGCTTTCGCAGCGTCTGTGGCGATAGCTGGAGTCTGTTTTTTTGAAGGCAAATATTCCAACTCCCTGACGCGGGTCCGGGCTGCCTCATCTTCTGCTTTGCGGAGCCCCAATATCGTCTTTATCACTTTGGATAGCGTGCGCGCGGACCACCTCTCTTCTTACGGTTCCTCACGCCCCACTCTTGATCGGTTTGCGCGCCAGGGCGTGTTGTTTGTGAATGCGATTGCTCCGGCATCGTGGACGCTGGCCTCACATGCTTCGATGTTCACAGGACTATTGCCGCATCAGCATGGCGCGGGCTATGACCTTCCCATGCAGGCAGGGCCGCGGACCCTGGCGGAAATTTTTCATTTCCGTGGATACGAAACCGCCGCGTTTACCTCGAACTTTCATTACCTGGAGAGAGGTTGGGGACTGGTGCGAGGGTTCGAGACATATGGAAGGTAATAGCATTTCACTCCGGGAGAACCTGGCCCAGACGTTTGTCGGAAGCGCAATCATCCAGCCGGTCTATCAAAGCGTTGTGCAATATGATGACTTCAACCGACGCAGCGCACGCGATGTGAATCAGAACATCCTCGACTGGTTCAAGCAGCGGCCCCGCCGCCCATTCTTTCTCTTCATAAACTATCTCGACGCGCACGAACCCTATGTGGCCACCGCACTATATGACCACCGTTTTGGCCGCGTGTCCGAGGGCTTGCTTCGGCTTCTGCACAACTCAGCAGCCGGCAACGCTCCTCCACCAGATGCCGATAAGCGGGCGTCTTTGATTGCAGCTTACAACAACTGCATCGCTTACCTTGGCGGGCAGGTGGGTCGGCTCCTTGACTTTCTCAGACGGTTCCCCGATAGGGAAAATACAATCGTTATCGTCACTTCCGACCATGGTGAGGAATTCGGCGAGCATGGGCGCTACAGCCACGGGAAAGACCTCTACAGAGAAACGTTGCACGTACCTCTGATCATTGCTGGACTGGAAATCCCACACGGCTTGCGCATTGGACACGTCGTTGCAACTCAGGAACTCTTTTCAACTGTGCTCGACCTGACTGGAGGCGGAAATACTCCCTTCAGCCGCAACAGTGTTGCCAGGTTCTGGAAGCCGGGTTTTAAGCCGGAGCCGTTTGACAATACTGTAGTTTCTGAACTTGCGTTTCCGTGGTATTAGCGACAAAAAGCTTCGACGATGGTCAGCCTGACCACGTCAGAGTGGCAATTGTTGGACGACTCAACCGGCCGTACGCAACTCTAACACTGGACGGACGATCCACGCGAGGTAAGAAACCTGGCTCCCTCGAAGAAATACGCCGCCGTCGCACAAATGCTTCAGCAACAATTGGCCGAGACCATCAGGAACTCTGTCCGCCCGTGGCGAGGGGCGGATTACCTTCTGCACCTCGGCGCAGGCAGTTCTTTTCTTTCGAGCGTACTCTTTTCGCACCCAATAAAACCGGAAAAGGCTGAAGGCGTACTTCGCGTCGGGTCCTCCCAGGCGTACTTCGATCGTCAGGACACATGGGCTAAGCCGGAACTCTCACCATCCGAATTGGACCTCATGCACAGTTTGCCTTACCAGTAGGATGATCCCCGCGGTGAATCGAGGCTGCAAGGCAAAACACAGTTAGTCTTGCCGAAGGGTATTCCGTGCAGGAAATAAGCCTGCTACTCTGAAAGTTATGGCAAAAATGGTGGACCCTGCCCTATGACCAATTCCGGAAAAGCTCCGGCTTCCGTCCTGACAAGCCGCAGACAGATCGTTTCCAGGTTCACGGTGATCAGCGCAACTGCCGGCCTGCTGCTTGGGATCTTTGAAGCGGCGCTGCTTCGAAGTTCGCCTCGCATCGAATTCCTCCTTGTTCCTGACCTGAGCTGGGTCGAATGGTTCTTAGCGCCGCTGCTGGATATGGCTTGTTTCGCCCTGCTGGGCGTGTTTCTAGGCTGGCTGGCGGCGAGGAATCCCCGCAAACGCAGAATAGCTATTCTCGCGGCGGCCGATATTGCCGCCGTTGGGGTGTTTATAGTCCTTCGGGTACATTGGCTTCATTCGAAGGCCATGATGGAAGACTTCGCCATACGCAGGGACGTTCTGGTTCCACTGGCGTGGTTCACTGCAGAATTTGCTGCTGCCCTGGCAGTTGTCTGGTTACTCTGGAAGCCTGTTTCGATTCTAGCCGGGCGGGTGCGTATCAGGGCGATACGTTTGCTGGCATGGAGTCTGGCTGCGGCGGGAATTGCGGCCCTTTGCGGCGTGGCCGCATTTCTGTCGAGACCGGCTTCGGGCGCAGTGCACGCCGACGAAGATTCGGACGCTCACCCAGGCAGCCCGAACATCGTCCTGATCGTTCTGGACACGGTGCGCGCCGACCATCTCTCAGCTTATGGCTACTCGCGCCCTACGACCCCAAACCTTGACCGCCTGGCCCGCGAGGGCGTTCTGTTTGAGAACGCCATTTCACCCTCTTCGTGGACGCTGGCTTCTCATGCTTCCATCTTCACCGGCCTGCTGCCCCACCAGAATGGAGCGGACTGGGCGGCGCCTCTTCCCGCAGGGCCACACACCCTGGCCGAAGTTCTGCGCTCCCGCGGCTATACGACGGCAGGCTTTGCTGCGAATTTCAATTATTGCCAGAAGGGCTGGGGCATGGCCCGCGGCTTTGACACTTATGTTGATATCAGTAACTCCTTCCGGCACAATCTGGCCGGCACGCTGCTGGGAACCGCGTTGATCCAGCCCGCGTACCAGCGATTCTGCCGCTTCGATTATTTCGAACGGGAAAACGCGGAGGAAGTTAATCAAGACGTCTTTGACTGGTTTCGCCGCCGACCGAAGCAGCCGTATTTCCTGTTTATCAATTACTTCGACACCCACGTGGCTTACCTTACCGAGCCGCCCTATGACCATCGTTTCGGGAAGATATCAGAAACGGCGGTCCATAAACTGTTCGACGTTTTACAGACCGACGATCCGGCGGAAGGAATCTCTCCGCAAGAACGCGCATCGCTGATTAACGGTTATGACGATTGTCTCGCGTACCTTGACGCGCAGGTCGGGCGGCTGCTCGATTTCCTTCGCAATTCTCGCGAAAGCAAGAATACGATTGTCATTGTCACCGCGGATCACGGCGAGGCCTTCGGAGAGCAGGGCTGGTACAGCCACGGTTACAATCTTTATCGCGAAGCGCTTCACGTTCCGCTCATCATTGCCGGGTCGGGTGTTCCGCACGGAGTTCAAATCGAGCACCTCGTAAGGACGCGAGACCTCTTTTCCACCGTGCTTGACTTCGCCGGAGGCGGGAACACTCCGTTCGGTCGCGAGAGCCTCGCAAGGTTCTGGGAACCCGGCTTCACCCCGCAGCCGTTTGACAATTTTGTCGTTTCGGAACTGGTTCCTATTTTCAACGAAGGCGGAAAGCAGGCTATGATCAGTCTGACAACGCCTGAATGGCAATACATCTATGATTCAAACGGCCGCCAGGAGCTTTACCGCTGGGTGTCCGATCCGCTCGATGAGAATAATCTCGCCGGCTCGCCCGGTGCCCAGGCCACAATGGCAAGTCTTCATCAGCAACTCATTCAGGCCGTGGCGGAGTCTTCCGAACCTTGGCGCGACCAGGACTATCTCTTCGCGCGGAGCAGCAACAGTTCTTTTTTCCAGGAAATCATGTCCGCCCGACAAACCGAGCAGCCAATCCTCTCACACAGCCGCCTCTTTATCGGCGCGTCGCAGGCTTACTTCGGTCCCGAAGAAAATTCATCCTCTTCAAAACCGGCCACTCCCGACCAGGAATCCCTGAAAAGTCTTCCTTATCATTAATCCCTCGTAACCTTGATTTTCGCGCTCCAGCGAATTCTGCCCGTGACAACTGCGTCTATCATAAATTAAAGACGTAAACAATGCAGGCGATTCCGACGATCTTTTTTCATGGGGGTTTTCCGGCGCGCGTGAAAGCCGGTTTATGTCTTTATGCAAGCAGTGATTAGCAGAATCGGCGAAGGCGGTCAGAGGACTTCCGACCATGAACACCTTAAAGAGGCCAAGAGTGAAAGTCTGTTCTCAAAAAAAACGCGCCCGGCTGCGGATTTCCCTGACCGGAAAGACGGATACGCTCTTATTTTGCTCACGGCGGCCGTAGCAACGATGTTCTGGCGTGTGCTGTTCACTTCGCACATGCTGTTTTACCGCGACATTCTCAACCAGAGTTATCCGCTGGCGCGCCTGATTCACGAAATTTGCCGGAAAGGATTTTTGCCTTACTGGAATCCCTATCTGAACTTCGGCCAGCCGATCCTGGAAAATCCCAACTCGCTCTTCTTCTATCCCACGACGCTTCTGATTGTTCTTCTGCCAGCTGACATCGCGTACAAGCTGCATTTTGTCCTCCACTTCATGCTGGCCGCAGCCGGAATGTATTGGCTCGCGCGGCGCTGGCGGCAATCGCACCTCGCAGCGCTTTTTGCGACGCTATTTTTCGTATTCAGCGGGCCGGTCCTTTCGCTGGGAAGCTTCTATAACGAAGTCGCCTGCGCTGCCTGGATTCCGTGGGCGCTTCTGCTGACGGATTACGCCACTGAGAGAAGTTCCATCCGGCAATGGCTTTTGCTGACCCTGATTTTTCTGATGCAATTTCTTGCAGGCGAACCATTCACTTTGCTTGCAACATTCGGACTCTGCTTCGCCTATGCGCTCTACCGGGCGGGCTTTTTCAGACGGCCGGTCCAAAGGGCTAATCTTCGAGTGCTCATTGTCTTCGCTTGTTTGGGCGGCCTGATGACCGCACTTGCAGCAGTGCAACTGGTCCCGGCAACTGTGCTGCTGCGAGACTCGCTCCGCGGGGCGATCGGCTTCCCATTCAGCCAGAGCACTTACTGGTCATTCCATCCGTTGCAATTGATCTCGACCGTGATTGCAGGTTTTCCAGACCCGATATTTAATTCGTCATCGCTGTGGACCCCGGTATTAAACTTCGATAACAAGCCTTATTTCCCATCACTGTTTCTGGGATTTGTGCCGCTCTTTCTTGCATACATCGGGCTCACGATGGGCAGCGACCGCCGGCGATGTTTCGCGGGCTGGGCCGCGATGGCCCTGATGCTGCTCGCGTTTGGGCGGTTCACGCCACTTTATAGATTGGTTCTTTTTGCGTTGCCCATCCTGAAGCTGGTGCGCTTTCCCATCAAGCTCCTCATACCTGTAGTCCTACTGGCAGGCTTGCTTGCAGGATGGGGAATCGATGCGATGCGAGCGGCTGAGGCATCCCCTTTCAAAAAGGCCAGAAACATCTACGCCTTTCTGTTGATTGCAACGGCCGGCGTGTGGCTGTTGTGGGCCGTTTCATGGATTGTGCCGCAATGGCTGGAGCAAGCTGCATCCTGGGCGCTGCGGCGGACGATCGAAGCGATTGGGATTGCTCCGGCGGGTGCGTTTGGCACCGAAGCCGTCCAGGCAGCCGCGCGTTATTTCGTGAACATGCTCCGCTGGGAATTAGCAGGGGTCGCCGGGCTCTCGCTCGGCGCAGTGCTCTGGTTTGCCGGCCTCCGGATGGGCGATCGTCGAGCGCGGATAGCGTTGCCGGCGGCCCTGCTGGTCGGGACCGTGCAGCTTGTGCTGACAAATTACTCAGCAAATCCAACCGTGCCAGCAGGGTTCTACACCTATCGTCCGCCTGTTTTGGACCACTTCAAAACTTCGTCAATGCCTTACCGCTATGCTGATGTCTTTGGCCGATCTCCGCTCGCTGCCGTGCCCGAGAAGGCGCTTGCGCAGCCCCTGGATTTTCACTCCGAAGCGGTTGCGCGGAACCTCGAGGGCCCCGCTGCCTCGGCATTCCAGGAACGGATGCTGCTCGAACACGGTGGAATGCTGGACCACGCCGAAGGCATCTCCAACGTAGATCCGGATTGGTCGTTCCCGGTGGAACTCTACCAGTTTTGGGTGTTCGCATTGCACAAAATGGCTGATCCATCCCGAACGCTTTGTCTGATGGGCCGCAGCAACGTCCGATATAACATCATCGGCGGCTACAGGGATTACCCGGCCATTCGCCCAATTGCGGCGGTTGATGATGGCACTCCTTTCCCAAGCTACCTCTACGAGAACGGATGCTTCCTGCCCAGGGCGTATGTGGCAGGTTCGGCTGAATATTCACCCAATCCCGACCGGACGTTTGAGCGGTTGTCGGACCCCGCCTTCGAAGCCCACAAGACGGTGCTGCTCGAGTCCAGAGAGGGACTGAGTTTGTCATCGGCTTCGTCGCGTTCTCCGGCCGGAATAGTCGAGTCATTCCGCCGCGAGCCCAACAGCGTCACATTGCGCGTAAGTCTCTCGCGGCCGGGATACGTCGTGCTGCTTGACAGGTTCGATCCCAACTGGCATGCAACCATTGACGGCCATGAAACAGAAATCCTGCGCGCGAACCACATGTTCCGTGCCGTTCGCGCCGCTGGCGGCGAGCACATGATCCGCTTCTTCTACAGACAGCGCGGTATGGTCGCCGGCGTCGCCATCTCGCTCAGCGCGCTGGTGCTGGCTGTGGTCCTTTATCTGCTGGATTTTCAGATCTCGACCATTGAATTCGTACAGGCCGGGCAAGCAGAAGTTGATGCGCACCAGGCTGGTCAGGAGGGCGGGCGCGCGGAATTCCCATCCGGTTTGTTACGCGAACGGCAGTAAATTTCGAACGTTCCTTCGTCCGCGCAAGGCCGATAAGAACCTCGGATATATTGTGCGAGCGCCGGAAATGACTGAAGCGCGTGCTGGGAATCCTGGACTGTCCCGGACAGGTCGTGGATTTCGTCGCCTCGTGCCACGATGATGAAACGTGGACGCGCTAGTGAAAGCCGCTCGACCAATTCCTGCCGCCAGTCGGGCAGTCCCCAGGGCGCGATCAGCGGCAGGTCCCAGATAAAACGCGCGGGCGGCCGATAATCGCTCAGGTAGTAAATGAGCGGCTCATTGCCCCACACAAAGACTCCCGCCGCAGCATCAGGGGCGCGCTTCAGGTAATTAATAACGCGCAGAACGTCACGGAAGTCTTCCGCCGCGCCCGGCCAGGCATAATTGGAATAGAAATGCGCCGGGTCGCGGCGCCATTCGTTGAGTGGTTTGTAATTCACGACGATTCTCAATACCGGCCCCGGCAGGCAAATCGCAATCAGATTCGCAAAAGCCACCCAGGTAAGTACGCGCGCCGCCTGCAAGCGGCGTGCGGTGAATTTTCGAGCCAGCAGCAGCGCTGCGTCGAAGAGTTGGACCGCAAGATACGCCCAGAAGACCGCAAAAAACGGATAGCAGGTTTCGAAGTAGTAAGGTTGATAGCGCAGTTGGACCGTCAGCGCCGCGAAACCTCCGGCAGCCCCCGTAAGCACAGGAGCCAGTCGCGACAACTGATGCCGCCTCCAGGCAATGACGAAGGCGGCTGGCGCTGCGCACAACGTCCAAATGCCAAGCCAGGTCTTAATGCGTCCGGCGACCCACGTCCAGTAATGAGGTGCAACCGTAAAGGCAGTGGCAGCATATCGGGGGAGGACTCGAAACTGTTCTTCCAGAAATCCGCTCCACGCTCCACTGAACAATAAGCCCGAGACCAGAATTGCACTGATCATCAAGAAACCGACGCCAAACCAGACAACCCTTATCGTTTCTTTGCGCCAGACAAATATCGGGCTCGGCGCCTGGTCGGCACTCCGGGGTTCCGTGATTTGAAAATAAGGCGTAAGCAGCAAGAACGGCGCGAACGCAATGGCGTTATATTTGACCCAGAACGCAGCACCGAACAGTGCTCCCGCGTATGCTGCCTTGAGACGATGAATCCCGTCTTGCTCCGCGATCAGGAGATAGCTGGCGAAAACGAACAGCATGAGGAAGGTTTCGGGCTGGTCGGCGTCCCAGTATCCGGCCCGGATGTGCATGGCAACGTTGACTTGAACGACGAGAAAAGCTGCGCCCTTCCCGAGGAACGGTTCCGTAAATCGGAAAATGCAAAGAGAAATGGCGAGAAGCCAGAGAATGTCGAGCAGCCCGATGGACCACATTACCGTCCCGAATATTTTTACAATAAATGCATAAATATAGAAAATGCCGGGCGGCTTGTTGTCCCAGAGATCGCGATAGAGACTCGCGCCGTGCACCAGTCCGCGGCCAATCACACAATAGGTCGCCTGATCACGCCCGATGGGATAACTGAGGGAAGGAAGGGCCCGGACGAGCACGAACACAAGGGCAAGAGCCAGCCATCCTCCTGAACCTGATTTGGAGGGCCGGACGGCAGCGGAAACCCTGTCCAGAATCAAAATGCTCCACCTGCTCCCGGCCCGTGAAGCCGGGCATATATCGTGAAATTCCCGAAGGGCCTCGATCGCTTGTATTCGTCGGCAAGCAGGCGCGACAGGGTCGGATATCGGATGAGATATTCCTGGGAATCGAGTGTCGTGCCGGAGACAGCGGGGATAGCGTCTCCCCGTTCGACAATGATAAACCGCGGCCTCTTCTCACGCAGATTGCGAATGAGTTCATCGCGCCAGGCTGGCGGGGCCCAATTTGAAACAAGCGCCAGATTGGAAACAAAACGAGAGGGGCAGTTCCGGCCGGAAAGAAAGTAAATCAGCGGCGCCGTGCCCCAGACAAATACCTGGTCGCGCGGAGCGGAATGATCCCTGATATAGCGGACAACCTGGAACTCTCCGCGGAAATGTTCAATGCGGAGCGGCCACCAGTAAGTCTCATATGACTTTTCAGGATTGCGCCGCCACTTTGCGAAACCCTGGTAGCGTTCCACCTGGTGCATGGCGGGCCCCGGCAGAGGAAAATACGCGCAATTGATAAAGACAAGCCAGATGCCAAAGCTCGCGGCGTTCCAGCCGCGTGCACGAAAGACCGTGGCCAGCATGCGAAAGCCGTCGAAAATTCTCACAATCGAATAGGCCCAGAGCATCGCGAGGAACGGATAGAAAGTCTCAAAGCTGTATGCGTTAAATCTCGCCTGTGAAGCAGTCACAAGGAATCCCGATAGCGCGGCCATAAAGAGCGGTGCCGTCATGTAAAGTTCGCGTCGTCGCCAGGCGATCAGAAGAGCCAGCGCGACACCCGCTTCCGGCACCATTCCCAGGTTGAAGACAATCCGGCCCAGGGCCCAGAAAAAATAGTGCGGAGTCCGCTCAACGATCATCGCTCCGTAACGCGGAAGAACTTCGAACTGCACTTCCTTCATGGCCGCCCAGGCGCCCGAATACATGAATCCTGCAAGAACGCCGACAATCGTTGCCGCAACCCCTGCAAGCATTGCCGCCGTACGAGCAGACCACTCGCGCCAGGAGACT
>Ga0209810_1002643_pt1 | contig 20836 bp, 21 predicted proteins | sample Coa_R1_7_FD_187159 | JGI IMG/M metagenome (GOLD analysis project Ga0209810, IMG submission 187159) | Surface soil microbial communities from Centralia Pennsylvania, which are recovering from an underground coalmine fire - Coalmine... | ecosystem: Environmental > Terrestrial > Soil > Unclassified... | reverse complement strand
TATCCCCCACATGCTCGGAATGATACTAAAGCATCTGGAAGATATTGAGTCGCGGTTAAAGTAAGCAAAACCGGGAAATCCTCCCGGCCCTGCTTAGTCAGGTATATAAGTACCCTCGTTTACTCTGCGAGAAACCTGTCGGCGTCTTGGCCGGGCAATGAATTACCCGTCTGTGGGGCCTTCGGCCAACCGTCCTACCGGACGGAAAACTTGAATATGCTTGGGAAGAGATCAATCAGCCGGACTGCCAGACGTGGAGATAGGTTCTGATCGAAGAGCAACTTCATTCGTGGATGGTCTGCCGCTCACGGTCTGCCGCATAACTCAAGCAGGCGAGAACATCTTCCTTGGTCAGATAGGGAAACTCTTCGAGAAGTTCAGGGATGCTCGTGCCTGCCGCCAGATAAGACAGCACGTCATAGACAGTGATGCGCATTCCACGAATGCAGGGCTTCCCGCCGCGCTTGCCTGGCTCCAGAGCGATGATGTTACGGTAGTCCATACTCTCAGTGTACTCCAAAACGGCCATTTGAGCTAATCGAGAGGGTGAGCCATCGGCAACAAGCCCCGGTTACGCAAATCGAAGCCGAATACTCGGCTTGATGCTGAGTTGTAGCGTGACACCACAAGCAAAGCGATCCTGATTGAACATGTCGCCTGCTTTCATGTGCCAGAACCGGTCAGGAGCGACGATACTATCCTGGAACTCTAGGTACTCGCCTCGCCTATAGTTGACATGCCTAACGGCTCCGCGAACAAACAACGAGAATTCAATGAGTGGCGTTTCCATCTTTTCCGACCATAGCGTCAATTGCACGATACTCTCAAATGGCCAGACCGTTACCAGCAAGCGATGGCCGGCTCTGGTAAGATCGTAGCTATACGACACACCGTACTCTTTGCCATCGGGAACGGTTTCCAAGCATTCCAGAAAATCTCGCTCATCCCATTGAAGCTCAGGCATACCTTCCTCTTTCCGATTCGCCTACTTGCCAAGCGGGCAATAAGGCAGACCAGACCGTTATGGAAATAGGGCCAAAAGCATCCATTGCCTTCGTGCGGCAAGCTGCGCGGGACTGTTCATCTCCAGCCGCATAATCGTCGCTCTGCCGGTAGGAGTAATACCAATGATTTCTCCAGTTTCCGCGTTAACTTGAAAATGGGCATGCCATCTATGCTTTCTTGGATGGAACAGCCGAACAGTCTTTCCGCTCTCAGGATCCTTACCCGTCAAGAAGCCTCCTTTACGCAGATTGCATGAACGACATGCTAACGCAAGGTTGTCCTCACTATCCGAGCCATCATACAAAATGGGAGTGATATGTTCAACCTCAAACTGAAAGTTAAAAATAATCTCTGGAGCATGACAATATTCACATCGGCGTCCGGCCCGCGTAGCTATTTCTGAATAGCGAGGATTCATCGAGACAGTTCGCGGGCAATGGATGCTGCTCGTTCTTCCGTAGCTCGCAGCTCTGCCTCGACAAGCGCATCTAACTCTGCCTGCTCCTCTGCCGGAAAGGGCGATCCGGAATCGCGAGCCATACGCCAATGTGCCATCAATTCAGCCAAACGCTCTCGTTCGGCCTCACCAAAGAAGCGGTCTGGCTGAAAGTTCTGAACGATGATTAGCGTGCCCATTTCATCTTTGCTCAGTTGACTCGTCAGCGCATCCAGAGCCTCACCTGCCGTCTTACCTTCTGATTGTTTGTCTCCTGCGACTGCACGGTAGGAAACTCCGCCATGATCGGTAGGTACCGGCAAGATTGCCACTGTTGTCATTTCTGAATACCTCCTTGAATGTAAATACGTTTGTGCTGATTTTTCTGTGGGCCATTCAATAGAACGTTCTTCAATGGATGTATCGCCTTGCGGACTGTGGCTGATGCGGAGACACTCCATAGCCGTTAGCCTGTAGCCATTGCAGTACCTCTGGCCTAAGATTAACCAGTTTATTTCGATTTGCCACCATGAATGCAAGAGCATAACCCGAAGAAGCGATCTCAAACATATGACAACTACCGTACCAACCTATGTATCTGACTGCACTTTGTACGCATGTGCAGTTCGGACCACACATCTTTTTCGCCTCTGTCATCAGGAGATTATAGGTAAAGATACCGCCGACAATCCCCGCTATACCAAGGATGAGGCCAAAAGCCAATGCACCGAGAAAGAAAAGATAACTCGCAGCTATAAGCGTAACGACGATGGTACATGTTGTCGTAACTGTCGCAGTGTTTGCAACCCTAACATGATTGACGCAATGAATGCAGTAAGGGAAATCCCATGACTTTGAAGTCGTATGAATCACCCTTTTGCCGGTTGATTTGCTCGCTGATGCCGTTAGAGTGGTCTGCGGCATAGCGGAGCAGCAGGCGCACTGATGAGGAAAAACGAACTTGTGTCCGGAAATGTCAACCCGCATAATAACTTTCCCTTTCGATGTTAAATGTTCGGTCGGATATTCATTTTTGCCGCACGACCATTATATCAAGGGCTAAGCTTCCTGTCAATCTCGAAGGGCGCACGTACTTTTTGACAGGAGGTCGTTTTTCCGGGATAATAGTGGCAGTCTTCCCCTTCCGGGATTATAGCATAGCGGGCGATGAGAAGGATATTATGACAGCAAAGACCATGTTCGAGAAGATCTGGGAGGCCCATGTTGTTGCCGAAGAGGCGGGCCAGCCGGCGCTTCTCTATATCGATCTGCACCTCGTCCACGAGGTGACCTCGGCGCAGGCGTTCGATGGGCTGCGCATGGCGGGGCGCCAGGTCCGCCGGCCCGACCTGACTCTGGCGACGATGGACCATAACGTGCCGACGACCGACCGCAATGTGCCTATCGCGGACCCGATCTCCAAGAAGCAGATGGAAGTGCTGGCGCACAACTGCGAAGAGTTCGGCATCACGCTCTACGATCTACACAGCCCGCGCCAGGGCATCGTCCATGTGATCGGGCCGGAGCTGGGGCTGACGCAGCCGGGCCTGACCATCGTCTGCGGCGACAGCCACACCTCCACGCACGGCGCGTTCGGGGCGCTGGCCTTCGGCATCGGCACCACGGAAGTCGAGCACGTCCTGGCGACGCAGTGTCTCCAGCAGAGCCGTCCGAAGACGATGGAGATTCGCGTCAACGGCGCGCTGCCCTTCGGCGTGACCGCCAAAGACGTGATCCTGAGCATCATCGGCAAGATCGGAACGGACGGCGCGACCGGCTACGTGATCGAGTACACCGGCGAGGCGATCCGCGCGCTCTCGATGGAGGGCCGCATGACGGTCTGCAACATGTCCATCGAGGCGGGGGCGCGGGCGGGTATGATCGCTCCGGACGAGACAACCTTCCGCTACTTGCAGGGCCGTCCGTATGCGCCGCAGGGCGCGGCATGGGAAGCCGCGCTGGAAGCCTGGCGGCAGTTGCCGACCGATCCCGGCGCGACCTATGATCGGCTGATTGAGATCGAGGCGAAGGAGCTGACACCCTACGTGACCTGGGGCACCAATCCCGGCCAGGCCGCTCCCATCACCGGGCGTGTGCCCGATCCCGAAGCTTTCACGAACGCTACCGACCGCAAATCGACCGAGCGCGCGCTGGAGTATATGGGCCTGCAGCCGAACACGCCGCTGCTGGAGATCGCCATCGACCGCGTCTTCATCGGCTCCTGCACGAACGGCCGGATCGAGGATCTGCGCGCCGCCGCGCACGTGGTCGCCGGGCACAGGGTTGCGCCGAGCGTCCAGGCGATGGTCGTCCCTGGCTCCGCGCTGGTAAAACAGCAGGCAGAGGCGGAAGGGCTGGACAAGATTTTCACGGAGGCGGGCTTCGAATGGCGCGAGGCGGGCTGCTCCATGTGCCTGGGCATGAACCCGGACATCCTGGAGCCGGGCGAGCGCTGCGCTTCGACCTCGAACCGCAACTTCGAGGGCCGGCAGGGCAAGGGCGGGCGCACGCATCTGGTCAGCCCGCAGATGGCTGCTGCCGCCGCGCTCGCCGGCCATCTGGTCGACATCCGCGAGTGGAAGAAATAGAACGGGGTAGCAGGTGGAACCATTTAGAAAAGTAACGGGAGTCGTGGCGCCGCTAGATCGGGCCAACGTGGACACGGACCAGATCATTCCGAAACAGTTCCTGAAGCGTGTCGAGCGGACGGGGTTCGGGGAGTTCCTGTTCTATGACTGGCGTTACCGGGAGGACGGCAGCCTGAATCCGGGATTCGAGCTGAACGCGCCGGGCTATGAGGGCGCGGCGATCCTGGTAGCCGGCAAGAACTTCGGCAGCGGCTCCAGCCGGGAGCATGCGCCGTGGGCGCTGCAGGACTATGGGTTCCGGGCGATCCTGGCGCCTTCGTATGCGGATATTTTCTACAACAACTGCTTCAAGAACGGCCTGCTGCCGGTCGTCCTGCCGGAGGAGACCATCGCGGCCATCATGGAGAAGGCGAAGGCACAGCCGGGTTATGCGCTGACCGTGGATCTGGAGAAGCAGTGCGTGACCGATGGCGAGGGGTTCTCGGCGGAGTTCACGGTGGACCCGTTCCGAAGGCATTGCTTGCTGAACGGCCTGGACGACATCGGGCTGAGCCTCCAGCACGCGGACGCGATTTCCGCGTATGAAGCGCGCCGTCCGGCCTGGAAGCCATCCCTGAAGAGTGTAGCATGACGGCTACGATCGCGGTGCTGCCCGGCGATGGCATCGGGCCGGAGATCACACAGCAGGCGATGCGCGTACTGCGAGCCGTCGCGGAGCGCTATGCCCTTGCGCTGAATTTTGAGGAGGCGCTGGTCGGGGGAGCGGCTTACGACGCGACCGGCCATCCCCTGCCGCCGGAGACCCTCTCCCTTTGCCGCCGCGCCGACGCCATTCTGTTCGGGGCGGTCGGCGGGCCAAAGTGGGACACCGTGCAGCCGCCTACGCTGCGTCCGGAACTGGGGGCGTTGCTGCCGTTGCGGAAGGAGCTGGGCCTGTACGCCAACCTGCGTCCGGCGCGTCTCTATCCGGCGCTGGCAGAGGCTTCCGCGCTCAAAGCGTCGCTGATTGCGGAGGGTCTGGACATCCTGGTCGTGCGGGAGCTAACGGGCGGCATCTATTTCGGCCACAAGGAGCGCGATCCGGAGGGCCGCCGCGCCGTGGATACCTGCGTCTACACGGCGGAGGAGATCGAGCGGATCGCACGGGTCGGGTTTGAGGCGGCAGAGAGGCGGCAGGGGAAACTCTGCTCGGTGGATAAAGCGAACGTGCTGGAGACTTCGCGGCTGTGGCGAGAAGTGGTCACGCGCATTGGCGCCGAGTATCCGCAGGTCGCGCTGTCGCACATGCTCGTAGATAACTGTGCCATGCAGCTTGTCCGCAATCCCGGCCAGTTCGACGTGATCGTCACGGAGAACATGTTCGGCGACATCCTGAGCGACGAAGCCTCCATGCTCACCGGCAGCCTGGGCATGCTGCCCTCGGCCAGTCTGGGCGCAGGAAGAACCGGCCTCTACGAGCCGATCCACGGCTCCGCGCCGGACATCGCAGGCAAAGGGATCGCCAACCCACTGGCAGCCATTCTCTCGGCAGCGCTGCTGCTGCGCTACTCGCTGGAACAGGAAGCAGCAGCCCGGCAGATCGAGCGCGCGGTCGAGGCGACGCTGGCAGCCGGCCACCGCACCGCCGACATCGCCGGACCGGGCGAGACGCCTATCGATACCGAAGCGATGGGCGATCATGTCCTCGAAGCGCTCACAGCCTCCGCATAGCCGCTCGAACGCGCCCAACACCCTCGAACCCATCTGGATACCGATGTCCGGATGGGTTCGTTCTTTTCAGGCCGGGCCGATAAACGACCCGGCATCAAAAACGTGCGTCCTCACGGACGCATCCGAATTCCCCCTCTCCTTACGAAGGAGAGGGGCTTAGGGGGTGAGGTCTTCTGCCGGGTCGTTTATCGGCCCGGTATGGATATTGCTGAGCAGATCGGGTCGCCATATCGGCTCTCAGATGGCCGCGTAAGCCCTGCGACCGTAACTGTATCTCGCTCTCTGGCTGGCGGCGCTAGCGCGGGAGCATAACTTGATAGACTGCTGGATCAGGTGCTGTGCCTCCAGAAGAATCTGCTGACCTGTCTCGCGCGGCGCGACCGTATCTTTCATGCAGGATTTGCATTCTGTCTCGTATCGCTGCTGGGTGCAAGCCTGGGGACAGACCGGGCCGCCATCCGGGCCATAGGCGACGTGCGGCTGTCCATCGTGCGGGGTCATCCCGCTGGCGACCAGATTGCAGTTATAAACGGGGATAATAACGGCGCGATCAGAAGCGGGGACTTGAATCGTATCCCTGCAGATCAAAAAGAAGGGGCAGCGCCGTTCCGGGGCATACTCGATCATCCTTGTGACTCCTGGGGTTAGGCTCTCATCCGGGCCGGTATCGTCTGGAGCCGCCTACGAAAGCTGACGTGTTTGATAAAATTATATCGGCATTTCCAGGGCCGTCATTTAGGCCGGTTGATTCACTCTCAGAGGAGCCTGCACAGCAAACGGCGAAAATTATTCCCAATGTGGAAATCGGCATCCGGGAGAGGGACAGATGAGTTTTCAGTATACCGAGCGGCTTCGCGAGGAGTACGTTACCGACGGCTATACGGTCCTGCGCGGCCTGATACCGGCTTCGCTTTTGGCCGACCTGCGGCGCGAGGCGGATCGGGCGCGCGAGATCGCCCACCGGCAGCATGGTCCGCAAGCACAGCGTTTGCAGCCTGTCTATGCCTACGAAGAGCTCGATTCGAGGCCTTTTCGGGACTTCCTCGGCCTGCCGGGCCTGCAGGCGACGGCGGAAGGAATCCTTGGCACGGGGCACGCTCAGTCCGATATTATGGGCGTTCTGCTGGAGCCAGAAGAGGCCGCCTGGTGTACGCACTGGCATCGGGATTGGGGCTACAACAACCCGCACGTGGACCGCGACGCCTTTTTTCGGGCGGTCCCGAACCTGCGCCTATTCAACCAGTTGAACGCCGCGCTCTACGACGACCACTCGCTCTGGGTCGTGCCGGGCAGCCACGCTCGCGAGGATACAGAAGCCGAGCGCGCCGTCTTTCCGCGCATTCCCCCACCCGCTCCGGAATTTTCGGCAGGAATGTCCTCCACCGAACGGGAACGGGTGTGCCTGGAGTACGCCCGCCGCATGCCCGGCGCCGTTCCCGTCCTGCTGTTCGCGGGAGATGTGGCTTTCTACCGCGCCTGCCAGTGGCATCTGGGCAGCTACGTGCCCTACGTCAAGCGCGCGACCCTGCACGATGGGTTCTACTGCGATGAGGATCGCGCCTGGCAAGCCGAAGTAAAGAAAAGAAGTGAGGAAGGAAAAAGATCGGTATGATCGAAGGTCCGCGCGCCGTGAAGCCGGAAGAGTTCGAGTCGCTGGGAGAACTGGTCGGGACCGTGTTCCGCCCCAGCTCCCGCCACCGCATGTTCGCGGAGTATCCCCAGCTCTTCAACGCCGACAACTTCGAGAACCTGCGTGTCTGCGTGGAAGAGGGCCGGTGCGTCAGCCACGTCGGGATGATCGAGCGGGGCGCGTCCCTGTTCGGCTGCCCGATCCAGGTCTGCTGTATTGGCGCGGTCTCGACGTACAAGGAGTATCGCGGGCAGGGGCTGGCTTCGGCCTGCTTCGACGATGCCGTTCAGAAAGCTTATCAAGATGGCGTGGACCTGATGATCGTCTCCGGCGACCGCAATCTCTACCGAATGCGGGGGTGCCTGCGCGTGGGAAACGGGCGCGATTTCCATCTGACGGCCGATGCGCTGGCCGGCTTCGAGGGGAGACTGGATGTAACGGTAGAGAAAATGCCCGAAGATGCGCTGGCGCAGATGCGGGAGAGCTATCGGCGCGAACCGGTGCGCTTCCTGCGTCCGTTGGAAGATTATGGCTATGCCTGGCAGTCCGGATTTGTGATGAATGAGCCTGTGGACTTCCTGGCGGTGCGCGCGGATGGCGCCTTTTGTGGCTACGTGATCCTCCAGCGCCCCAATGAGTATAAATGGGCCGCGATCGCGGAGGTTGCGGGCGACCGCCGCGCGCTCCTGGCCGCGCTGCCGCACATCTTCAGACGCTACCAGGTGGAGGGACTTGGCTGGCACGTGCCGCAGCACGACACGCGCTTCCGCACGCTCTGCGAAGGAGCCGGGCTGCAGGGCGAGCCGGCTTCCACGTCGGGAACCTATAAGCTGATTCACTTCACGCAGCTCATGGAGCGGCTGCGCCCGCGCTGGGAAGAGCTGCTGGGCCGGAAGGAAGCCGCGAAGCTAGGCTTCGAGCAGAACGAAGACCGCTGCGTCTTCCGCCTGGGCCGCGAAGAGTTGGTCGCGGACCGCGACACGGCGACACGGCTTGTATTCGGCACGGTCGAAGGCACGGAGGCGCAGAACGTGGAGGGACATGGCGCGCTGACGGAGGCGCTCAAGACGGTCCTGCCGTTGCCCTGCTTGTGGTACGGCCTCAACTATGTCTGACCCTGCTGTCACGGCGCCGAAAGCGCGCGGCGTGACGGCACGCGCCGTCACGCTCGGCGCGCTGCTTATCCCCTTCAACGCCTTCTGGATCGTGCGGCTCGAACGGGTGATGTTCGGGCCGTATGTGTCTACCATCTCCCTGTTTGCCAATGTCGTCTTCATGCTGCTCCTGTTCGTGGGGCTGAACGCGGGATTGCGGCGGTTTGCGCCCCGCTTCGCCTTCTCGCAGGGCGAATTGCTCACGCTCTATACCATGCTCGCCATCTCCACCGGCATGGCCGGATTGGACGGCGTGGGCATCCTCAGCCAGATCGTACCGCACGGCGCCTGGTTCGGCAAGACGAACGGCTGGGATTCGTTTCTGAGCGCTTTTCCCTCCTGGCTGGTGGTGCGGGACCGGGCGATTCTGCGCGGCCATTTCCTGGGCCACTCCAGCTTCTATACGCCTGCGGTGCTGCGCGCCTGGATCACCCCGATTCTGTGCTGGACCCTCTTCGTCTCGCTGCTGATGCTGGTGGCGCACTGCCTCAACGTGCTGATCCGCCGCCAATGGGCGGACCGGGAGCGGCTGACCTTCCCGATTATCTGGCTGCCCATGGAGATGACCGAAGGCGGTCTGGGAACCACCTTCTTCCGGGACCGGCTGATGTGGGTAGGGTTTTCGATCGCGGCGCTGCTGGGTCTATGGAACGGGATCGCCTTCCTCTATCCTTCCCTGCCGATGCTGCCTATCGGCGACACGGACTTAAAGCCTTTCTTCACGGCCAAGCCCTGGAGCGCCATCGACTGGTTCCCCATTACTTTTTATCCGCTTGCTATCGGGCTGGGCTTTCTGCTGCCGCTGGATCTGCTGTTTAGCTGCTGGTTCTTCTTCCTGTTCTGGAAGGCGCAGATGGTCGTCTCGAACGCGCAGGGCTGGGACGCCACTCCGGACTTTCCTTTTATCCGGGAGCAGGGCTTCGGGGCGATCCTGGGCCTGTTCGTCTTCTATCTGTGGACGGGCCGCCGCCACTACGCCCGGCTGTTCCGCCTCCGCAATGAAGGAGGCGCGGAGGCGCGCGGCGAGCAGTGGGCCCTAATCGGGGTGGTTGTGGGGCTGCTCGGCCTGCTGGCTTTCTGCCTGGCGGCGCGCGTGGCCTGGTGGGTAGCCGCGCTGTTCTTCGCCATCTATCTGCCCACGATCCTCGTCGTGACGCGCATCCGGGCGGAGCTGGGCTCGCCGGTCCATGACTTCCACTTCATGGGACCGGATGCGATGCTGCCGCGCGCCCTCGGCACGTCGCCGCTGCGGCAGAGCGACCTGGCGTTTTTCACCTTTAGTTTCTCGCTGACGCGGGCGCACCGCAGCGATACGATGCCCGTGGGATTGGAAGGGCTGCAGATGGCGAAGCTGCGGCAGATGGAAATGGGCCGGATGTTCGGCGCGATCCTGCTGGCGACGGCTCTGGGAACGCTGGCCGCTTTCTGGGCGTTCGAGCATCAGGCGTATCAGCTCGGCGCGGCGGCCAAATTCAACCAGGGCTTCGGGCACGCGCAACAGGCGTTCGAGCGGATGAGCAGTTGGGTGAAAGGAGATCAGGACAGCCATCCCAACCTGCCGGCGGTCCTGGCGATGGGCGTGGGCCTGCTAACGACGCTGGCGCTGTTTTTCCTCCGGCTGCGCTTTTTCGGCTTTCCGTTCCATCCGCTCGGCTACGCTATCGCCTCGTCCTGGTCCATCCATCTCATCTGGACTCCGCTCTTCATAGCCTGGCTGCTCAAAGGATTGACGATGCGCTACGGCGGGCTGAGTCTCTACCGGCGTTTCGTGCCCTTCTTCCTCGGCCTCGTCCTCGGCGACTGCATGATGGGCAGCTTCTGGGCCTTGCTCAGCCTACTCCTCAATACCCGCACCTACAACTTCTTCGGGGGTTGAGTCCTCAAATAGAAAGTCCCCGGCCATACGGTCGGGGACTCTTCTTGTGTTCTGGCGCCGAAGCTACGGTTTGTCGGCGACGGAGCTCATGTCGCAGCCGGCGCAGCAGTACCACGTCTGGCCGTTGATCTTGACCGGTGTGGTGTTGGAAGCCGTTTTGACAGCCGTCATCTGCATCTTACAGATGGGGCATTGCAGGGAGGCCGCCTGTACCTGCGGCTCTTCGCTGGAGGCCGTCGCGTTGGGAGCAGGCAGCGTCTTCGAGTTGTTTACCGCAAGGTCCGAGGCGTTCAACTGGTAGATCGTGTTGCCGCGCAGCACGTAGACGTAGTTGCCGGCGGCGGCGATGGAGGCCGGCCCCATCATCATGGGGCGGCCCATGCGGGGTGGTCCGCCCGGAAGAGGCGGCGGTTCCTGCTGGGCAGAGGCCGGTGTCGTACGCATCCAGCCCATGATCGCCAGAACAGCCAGAGCCACCAGGGCTAGCCCATAGGGCAGCCCGCGTCGTGTTTGCATGGTAAACCTCCTTGTTGGGCACAAGGCCCAGGGTGTTCCCCTACCTGGGGGTAACGTTGGCTCCTTGTTCTACGCGGCAGGCGAAACCCCTTCTTTTCCGTCAGACCGGGGAAGGCGCCGCCGCGGGGCTGGGTGCCTTGCCAGGAGATCGTGGAACGAGGCGAAATAGAGAGCCGTCCGATACGGCGGAAGGAGAAGAGCCGATGTGGGTCTATACAAGCGTGGCCGACGCGCAGTCTGTCCGGCCTTACCCTCAACTGATCCATCTGGAGACCGGGACACGCGTCTTCGTGCATCAATATTCGGGACAGGGAGACTACTACCTGGTCGTCCACTATCCGAATAAGGAGACACACTTGCTGGCCGGCCCCTGTCTGAGCGCCGAGCAGGCAGGCGCGCTGCTGAGCGACATCGCGACCGCCATGATCTCCAACGCCCAGATCGCGCTGATCGAGCCGATCCCGCGCTACGAATTTCCTGCGCCCAGAGAACCACAATGAGATGGGCCAGGAGGATGCCCTGGCCCATCTGCCGGTCAGAAGTGGGATATGCGGCTAAGGCGTCAGGAGAAAGATGGTCCCACCACCATTCCCTCCCTGGGAAGTCGTGCCGTAAAAAGCGCCATCCGAACGCTGGACCAGGCCTCCCATAGGATCGGCTCCATCGGACCCACCGGTGAACCTATACAGAATGGTCATCTGGCCCTCCGGTGTAAATCGGAAGATGGTGCTGTTAAGGTCGATGATATCGATTCGCTTCGTTCCGTAGAACGCGCCATCCTGACCCCGGATCATGGTCGCGTCCGGGCCAGTTCCGGTCGTCGAATTGTAGGTGTAGAGGACGGTGAGTTTGCCGTTCGTGGTGATCTTGAAGATCGTGCGGTCAGAGCCACCATAGAGATCGCCGTACAGGCCCGGCGGTAATCCGGTCTCCATCGCTGCCATTGAAATCGTGCAGATCGACAAAGCGTCCTGTGGGAGAGATTTTGAAGGCCGTACCGTCGTTGTTCGCTCCCCCGAATACGGTCGTGCCGAAGAGCTCGCCATTGCGATTCTGCGTCAGGCTGGCAAGGGGCAGCATATCGCCGCCGGACTCGGTGGTCGGGAAGTTATAGAGCGTTGTCTCCGTTCCATCGGGAGTGAGCTTAAAGATCGTCCCGCCAGCATAGTTGGCGCCGCTGGAAACTGTCGTGCCGTAGAAGTTTCCGTCCATGCCCTGTATCAGTCCGGCCAGCGGCTCATATCCATCGTCGAATCCGGTAAAGGAATAGAGGATCGTCAGCGCGCCGGAGACCGAGACCCGGAAGACCGAGCCGGAATAAGAGATGCCTCCAAAGGGCGTCGTCCCGTACAGATAGCCATCGCTGCCCGCCGCCAACCGGCTGGGAAACATACCGTCCGTCCCTCCGGTGAAGGTGTAGAGGACCGAGACGGTCCCATCCAACGCCAGCCGGAAGATTGCCGTATCGGTGACGCCATAGTAGGCGCCATCGCTTCCCTGCACCAGGCCGGCTACGGGATGGGCGCCGCCATAGTAGAAGTTGTGGAGGGTCGAAAAGGTACCGGAAGGGGAGATTTTGAAGCTCGATCCCTGATATCCCGCGCCTCCCAGATAGGTCATTCCGTAGAACACGCTTTTGCGGCTCAAAACCAGACTGGCCGCTGGATACTCTCCATCGCTGCCGGAAAAGATGTGCAGAACGGAAAAATCGCCGGAGATCGTTATGCGAAAGACCGTGCCGACGCCGTTGGCGCCGCCCAGATAGGTCGTTCCATAGAGCGCGCCGTCCGGGCCGAGGGCCAGGCCGGCAACAGGGTCGCCGCCATCACCGATTCCCCTGTGAACGTGTGGAGCACCGTCAGGACGCCATCGGAGGTCACCTTGAACACGGCGCCAGCGGCGCCGCTCCGGCTGGCCGTGCCATAGAAGGCGCCGTCGCCACCCTGAATAAGAGGGGCTACGGGCCGGGATGCCTGCAGGGCGTTGAAGTTACAGAGCGTGGTGAACGTTCCGGAGGCCGTTATCCGAAATACGGTACCGCTACCGTTCGCACCGCCCTGGCTGGTGGTTCCGTAAAAAGCGCCGTCGCTGCTCAAGGTCAGCGCCGCGGCCGGATAGGCGCCATCCCCATTGTCGCCTGCCGTGAGCGCGGAGAAGGTATAGACGGTCGTTAATGTGCCGCCCGACGTGATCTTTAAAATGGTGCCGGTATCGTGCGGATCACCGCGCTCTGTCGTGCCGTAGAAATTGCCGTCCGTTCCCAGCACCAGAGCTGCTGCGGGCACAGCCCCATCCGCGTTCGATCCCGAAAAATCGGCCGAGAAGGAATAGAGTGTGGTCAGTTTTCCGGTTCGGGTCACCTTGGAGACCGATCCCCAGAAATGCGCTCCACCCCGTTCCGTAGTTCCATAGAAGTTTCCGTCCAGCCCTTCCACCAACCCGGCGGGCGAGCCGTTTCCCTCCAGAGTCGTGAAATCGTGCAGGACGGTGACCCGGCCGTTGGGGGTCATCTTGAAAATCGTGCCTAAGCCGCCGATCAACTGTGATCCGGAGGATAGGCTCTGTCCACCGGATCCGCCCGCTGTCGTGGTGCCATAGAAGTTGCCGTCCGAACCCTGGATCAGGTTGGCAATCGGGCCGGCCCCATCTGCATTAAAGCTGTAGAGAGTGGTGAGGGTAGACTTGTGCGCGCACGCTTGCCGGCGCGAGCAGCAGGCTCCCTAGCGCCAGGAAACAGAAATGCGGTACAGAGAATCGAGTTCGCATGAGTTTTCTCCTTGAGAGACTAGAGCTTCGTCGAGGTTCTTCTTCCTGAGACGACAGCTTCCAAAAGCCTCTCGTTAGGGAACGACGCTTCTATGCGCCGGATTATGAATATAGAGCCGTCGACAGCCCGCCCGGTTCATGGACCGGTACGAAATATTAAGCAGACAGCGGGCCATCAACTCCTGTGGCTGGAACGAAAGCAGGCAGGTGGGAGAGGGCTGGGGGGAACAAGCGAACACTACCTATTTTTTCGACTATCTACGCGGATAATTTGTTCCTTTGCCGCCATCACAGCCAACAAGATTTTGTGCCCGGTAGCCTTCTTGCGCAAGGAGCACGGTTATTCCTGGCAGGAATACCGGGTCTGGAAGTTCGATGACCGAGTAAAAAAAATAAATTCCCCCTCTCCTTGCGAAGGAGAGGGGGAGGGGTGTTGAACCTTCGGAAAGGTTCGAGTCATTACCCCGCACAGATGGCGATTGGAGAGAGGGCGATGTCTCTAAAGCCGCCAGTGACCGCGCATGGGGCGGCTCAGCATGGCGTTGGCGTCGCGACTGTTGGTGAAATGCTCGCGCTGGGGGTCCCATTCCAGCCGGTCTCCACCGAGACGCATGCAGATGTTGCCCAGGTGGCAGACGCTGACGGAACGATGGCCAATCTCCGGGGCGCAGATGGGCGTCTTGCGGCTGCGCACACAGTCGAGAAAGTTGCCCATGTGATCGTCAGAGACGTAGAGCCGGACGGCATTGGAAGGCAAAGGGTCGGTGAGCAGGCGCGGATCGCTGGCGCGGATGGTCTCGCGGCTGACGAAGATGGCGCCGTTCTCTCCCTCGAACTTCACCCCGTTCGGGTCGGTGCTGGCGCAGATGAGGGCGATGTCGTTGGGATAGGTGTAGGTGACTTCGAACTCGGTGAAGGCGTTGTAGCAGTTGGGCCCGACCTGCCGCGTTCCCATAGCCTGCACGGCGATCGGGCCGGAGCGATCCGTGCCGAGGCCCCACTGCGCGATGTCGTTATGATGGGCGCCCCAGTCGGTCATCATGCCGCCGGAGTATTCCAGCCAATGGCGGAAGGTGCCGTGCGTGCGCTCCCTTACATAGTCCACGGCGGGCGTGGGCCCCTGCCACATATCCCAATCGAAGCCGTCCGGAATGGGCCGTACGGGGAACGGGCCGCCGATGGCGCCTTTAGGCAGGTGGGTATAGACCCGCTGCACCTTGCCGATGCGGCCGTTGCGCACCAGCTCGCAGGCCAGCCGAAACCGGGCGTCGGAGCGCTGCTGGCTGCCGACCTGGAAGACGCGGCGCGTCTCGCGGGCGGCGCGCACGATATGCTTGCCCTCGTCGATGGTGAGGGTGAGCGGCTTTTCGCAGTAGACGTCTTTGCCGGCGCGCAGGGCGGCGATGGCGACGATGGCGTGCCAGTGATCCGGCGTGCCGATGACCACGGCATCCACGTCCCGGCGGGCCAGCACGTCGCGGAAATCGGAATAGCCCCGGCAGTCCGCGCCGAAGACGGCCACCGCCTCGTCGCGATGCTGCTTATCCACATCACACACCGCCACGACTTTAACGCCGGGATGGCCGGCGGCGTCGCGGGTATCGTCCAGTCCGCGGCGAAAGCCGCCCTTGCTACCTCCGGGGCCGATGCAGGCGACGTTGATCTGGTCGTTCGGACCGTAGCGGCGCGGCAGCGCGGAGGCCGCTTCCCTGCGGGCTGCCTTTGCGTCGTTGACGAACCATTCGGGCAGGCCCGCGACGGCTAGCCCGGCCACCGATCGGGCAAGAAAAGTGCGTCTGGATAGATCCTGTCTCGTGGGATCGTGCATAGGAGGTCCTCCTCGGAAAAATATGGGGTCACCACTATAAGAGCTTAACCGCGCTCTTATGTTTCGCGGAGGGACAGAATTGTCCTCTATTTACCTGACCCCCGCCAAGAAGGGAAAACGGAGGGGACAAAATAATCTATGCAGTGCTTAGAACGGGTATCAAGGAGAGACTATGCGTAAGATCACCGAGGAAGAGATAGCGTTCTTCGACGAGAACGGCTACGTCATCTGCCGCAACGTCTTGCACGCGGACGAGCTGGAGCATTTCCGCGCGGAGTCGGCGCGGCTGATCGAGGAGATCCTGGCCGGCGGCCCTGCCGATAAGATGTGCAATCGCGGCCCGGAGGGCGTGCCGTACTATCTGACCCATCTGCACGCCAATCCGAACACCTTCTCGCTGCGTCTTCTGGCGCATCCCTTCGTGGGCGACCTGCTGACGCGCATGGTCGGCGCCGACTTTATTCCGCTCTATGAATCGCTCGTCTTCAAGCTGCCGGGGCACGGATCGTCGGTTCCCTGGCACCGGGACGATCGCTCCATAACGGGTTCGGAGCGGGTCTTCAACATCGACATCTATCCGGACCGCTCGACGGTCGAGAACAGTTGCGTCTGGGTGGTGCCTGGCAGTCACCTCTGGGAACAGGAGCGGGCTGAGGAGATGATCGCACGCGGGCAAGAGGACTTCGATCTGCCGGGCGCCGTCCCGGCGGAGATGGAGCCGGGCGACGTGCTGCTCCACCACGTCAAGGTGCTGCACGGCAGCACGGTCAACACGAGCCACGAGCTGCGCCGGGTCGTCTACTTCGATAACCGCGCCGCGAGCTGGAACGACAAGTACGGCTGGTTCCGGCGCGACGTGCTCGAAAAGCGCTGCCGCCTGTATCAGTACGCGCTGCACGAGCGGAAGACCAACCCCTATCCCAGCGATGACGAAACGCTCACCTATCGCGTTCCGGAGGGCCTGCCAGCCTGGAATCCGGGCGATCCTATCGACCTGTACGCACAACGGGTAGGGATGGACGCCCTCACCCCCTAAACCACCACGGGGCTTGCGCCCCTGCCTCTCCTTCGTAAGGAGAGGGGGAATCTGAGGGGCCGGGCCGATAAACGACCCGGCTAGAAAGACACACTGTCCTCCGGACGCATACCCGTATTGATAGGTTTTTCCGTCCGAAGGACGGTCGTACTTAATGCCGGGTCGTTTATCGGCCCGGCGATGGAAAAGCCTGGATATGCATGGCAATACCGAGATTGCGGACGGGCTAGAATGAATTCACAAGGAGGGTTTTATGAAGATAAAGCGACTGGGAAACACCGGCTTGAAAGTGTCGGAAGTCTGTCTGGGAACGATGACGTTCGGCGCGCAGGCGGATGAGGGTACCAGCTTTGCGATCATGGATAAAGCGGCCGAGGCGGGGGTCAATTTCCTGGATGTGGCTGACGTCTATCCGGTCCCGGTCGCACTCGAGACGGTTGGACGAACGGAGGAGATCGTCGGGCGGTGGCTGAAGGGCAAGCGCGACCGGTTCGTTCTGGCGACCAAGTGCGCGGGCCGGATGGGCGAACGCCCCTGGGACCAGGGCCTGTCGCGCAAACACATCCTGAAGGCCGCCGAGGACAGCCTGCGCCGCCTGCAGACGGATACGATCGATCTCTATCAATCGCACTGGCCTGATGCCGAGACGCCGATCGAGGAGACCCTGAGCGCCTTCGACTCCCTCGTGCGCAGCGGCAAGGTGCGCTACGTCGGCTGCTCGAACTATCAGGCCTGGCAGCTCGCTAGAGCGCTGTGGACGAGCGATGAGCGGGGCCTGACGCGTTACGACTGCGTGCAGCCGCGCTACAATATCCTCTTCCGCCAGATCGAGGACGAGCTGTTGCCTCTCTGCCGGGCGGAGGGCGTAGGCGTCATCGTCTACAATCCCCTGGCCGGCGGCTTCCTCACCGGCAAATACCGCAAAGGCGCCGAGGCGGAGGCCGGCTCACGCTTCGACTTCTTCCAGGGCCGTACCGATCTCTATCATAACCGCTACTGGCAGGAGGCCCAGTTCAACGCCGTCGAGCGCCTGAAGGCCCATTTCGATTCCCGCAACAAGCCGCTGACCCAGGTGGCTATTGCCTGGGTGCTGCAGCAGCCGGGCGTTACCTGCGCTATCGTCGGCGCGAGCCGGCCGGACCAGTTGGACGGCTCGCTGCCCGCCGTCGATCTTACTCTGGATGCCGACGATCTGGCCGTCTGCGACGACGCCTGGTTCTCGATTCCACGCCCGCGGGATCCCGGCATCGCTCTCCGCTGAGAACCGCTCTACCCTAAGCGTGTACCTACTGTTAGGCTGCAGAGATTTTCACCACCCGCTCGCTTCGCTCGCTAGAGCCACAGAGGACACAGAGGAAAAGCCAATGCGAGAAAAACCAGGAGAAAAGAGAAACAGGTTGTACCAGCAGGAAGCCACTGCCTCTTCCTCATCACGAGGGAGAGCACAGAGAAAGGCCTCTCTTCTTTAGGGTTGGTTTTTCTCTGTGTGCTCCTTTGTTGGAAGCAGAGACGCAGGCTTGCTATCTCCTCTAGCCTCTTTCTCTCTTTGCTTTTCTCGCATTGGCTTTTCCTCTGTGTGCTCTGTGGCTCTAGCGAGCGAAGCGAGCGGGTGGTTCAATTTCCGGCAAGTTGGCTGCAGCGGATGCGCCGATCAGGACCCAGGGATGCGCCTGGATGCTCCGTAGGTAAGGCTGCTGCCAGGCGAAGGCGGGATGCCTGGCGAGGAACGGCTTTACATGGAATTCGCTTCCGTCCGGGAAGCCCATGCGCGCCCAGAACTGCATGTGCTGCGCTAGATCGGTGGTCACCACTTTGGCATTGACCGTCCCGAAGGGATAGTAGGGCGCATAGATTCCAGGACGGCTATCTTCCTCGCGGTGCGCCATCAGAGTCGTCATGCTGGCGCCCTGCTTGTGTCGCCGCTCGTCGTAGGTATCCGCCAGGAACGATCTGGCCTTCGCCGCGTCGATCTGACCCCGATTGGCGGCGAGCAGCGCGGTCCACCGCTCCTTTCGGCAGACCGCAGCGAGGTCCTTATCCGATCCGGGAACACACTCCTGCGCAATGAGCCTGGGGTTTTCGGGCAGGTTGCAGCCGAAAAAGGCGCCGTCCTTGCTGCGCGTAAAGTGCATATTCTTGAGACCAAGCTCCAGCTTGCCGATCTCGTTGGTCTTCGTATCGCCTACAAGCCAGGTGTTGGCGTAGCCGCCGTTGTTGCCCTCCGACATGATGCGGACGAAATCGTCCAGGCTGCCGGCGTACTGGGCGGCTTTGCGGGCGCGGTCGAACTCCGGGATGCCGTCCTCTTTGAACCCGGTAAAGCCGGTGATGGTGGTCTCCGTGATGAGCAGGCCTGCGGAGTTGATGGCAAAGTCGGAGCCGCTGAAGATCCAGCCGGGCCAGGTGTCCATCATGAGACGGTTGCCATGCTGGGGCCGGATGTCCAGGATGACGTTCATCCGCTCTCCGATAATGTAGTCGATCCAGGTGTTGTGGGCCATGACGATCTTGCCGTCTCGGGTCATGCGGCCCGTCGCGATGAAGGCGCTGCAGAAGGAGGGGGCCTTGCTGATCGCCCTGCGATGCAGCTTCGCCGCCTGTAGGGTGGGAAGATAGTACCAGTCCAGCTCGATCCAGCCGTTATGCGCGAGCATGTCGGCCGGCGTGTAGGGATAGCCCCGCGCCTTCAGCCCGTCGGCCAGGCCGGTCAGCTCCTCCCGGTACTCCGGATCTAATTTGGGCCAGAAGAGACGCTTCGCGGCATTGCGGAAAAAGACCCAGTCCCTGCCCGTCATGTGCTTCAGGTATAACTGCAGGGCGCGGTCGGCATCGTGGATCTCCGGGGCCAGCAGGTAGCCGTACTGATAGCCGATGTCGTGCGGGCTTCCCTGCAGATGCAGCACGATCCAGCCCGCTTTCTCCTCGCGGGTCGCGGGACCGGTCTGTGCCTTTGCCGAGACAACGGTCATGCCGGCCAGCGGTGGCTTTTATATCGTTCCCCCACCCGCCTTGTAGACACAGGCCAGCGTGAAGGCCGTCAGCAGGAGGCACAGGGCCAGGCTATTTCGCAAAAGGTAACGCATTACGCTCTCCATTCCCGATATAAAACCGTAGCCTGGTCTCACTATATCAAATGGACAATTAGGTTGTCAAATGCCAGCGTCGGCTCCCTGCAGAGTTCTTTTTCTTTGTTCGGGCGACTGAAGTCGCAGCAACAAAGGCACGAAGTCGCCCTTCGGCGACTGGAACTGGTAGGCTTGACAAAACATAGGAACTAAACTAAAATGCCTGCTAACTACCTTCGCTTTTGCCAGGAAAATAAGAATGAAACACTTATGGCGGTGGGCCGCCGGCAGAATCACAACGATCCGAAATGCAAGGGCCGTCTTACGCGCCGCCAGAGCGGGAGACGGTGATAGTCTTCTGGCGATGCTGCAGCAAGGGTTCGATCCGAACAGCGGAGATATTCGGAAGACGACGGCGCTCATGGTCGCCGTCCTGGAAAACCACATAGATATTGTCCGGATATTGGTGGATCAGGGCGCGAGCGTGGACGCCGGCAACCGAGACGGGGCGACCGCGCTGCATTGGGCCGCCGTCAAACCCTTTGAGCTGACCTCCCTGCTGCTCGAAGCGGGGGCGGATATTCATGCCCAGGATAAAGAGGGCAATACCGCCTTGCTGCGCGCCGCCGAGGCGGGAAACCTAGAGGTTGTGGAACGTTTGCTCCGACATGGCGCGGAGAGGGACCTCCAAAACGAGCAGGGAAACAGCGCCGTCCTGCTGGCCGCAGGTGGTGCGTCGGCTCCGACGCTGCGCACACTGCTGGAGCAGGGAGCCGGCCTCCAGGCCTGCAATACGCAAGGAAAGACCGCTCTGATGCTGGCTGTGGAGCGGGGCCGACCGGACAACATGCGGCTGCTGCTCGACTACGGAGCCTACATCGACGCGGTGGACAACGCGGGCAAGACGGCCCTGCAGCACGCCATCGAAGCGGCCAGGACGACCTTGAGCGTACACCAAACACACCGCCAGCCCGTCTGGACCGCGCAAGAGCTACTGCATACGATTCACATCCCTATATCCCAACATTCCAATCGCCGGCACGATTGCTTACGGCTGCTTCTGGAAGCAGGCGCCGACGTCACCGTAGCGGATAAGAAGGGGCGCACGGTCTTTACGCTGCTGGGGCTGGATTCGATCTCTTATCTGGTCGACCAGTTGCAGCACCACACCGACCAGAATGAGCGAACGGTCGCCCATTTTCTGCAGGATCTTGGCCCAAAGACGC
>Ga0209810_1002640_pt1 | contig 20869 bp, 16 predicted proteins | sample Coa_R1_7_FD_187159 | JGI IMG/M metagenome (GOLD analysis project Ga0209810, IMG submission 187159) | Surface soil microbial communities from Centralia Pennsylvania, which are recovering from an underground coalmine fire - Coalmine... | ecosystem: Environmental > Terrestrial > Soil > Unclassified... | reverse complement strand
CCGCGCTGTTGCCGGAGGGCGCCGAGCTCGCGGCTGAGCGGCACCAGAAGATCGCCCGCGAGGAGCAGGTCGCGTCCCCCTGCCGCGCAGACAGCGTGCGCTGCCGCCGCGTGCACGTAGACCGCGACCGCAGCGGCGTCACCCGGGCCGAGTCCCTGGGCCAGTAGGCCGGCGATGGTCCCCGCCAGCACGTCCCCAGTCCCGCCAGTGGCCAGGGCGGGGTTGGCGTGGGCCAGCACCCGCGCCGTGCCGCCCGGCGTCGCCACCACCGTGAACGGCCCCTTCAGGACCACTGTCTGCTGCCAGCGGTTGGCCGCCTCCGCCGCCACGTCCCAGGGACCGCGGGCGATCTCAGCCGTGGGCTGGCCGGTCAGCCGCGCCATCTCGCCGTGGTGGGGTGTGAGCACCGCGCCCGGCGCCAGTTCCTTCCACAGGTCGGGCTCGGTGGCGAGGATGGTCAGGGCGTCGGCGTCGACGACGGCGGGCAGGTCCGCGTGGTCGCGCGCTCGCGCCCCGAGCAGACCGCGGACGAGCGCCCGCGCGCCGTCGCTCCGCCCGATCCCCGGGCCGAGCAGCAGCGCCTCGGCGTCGCTCATGCTCGCTGCGATCCGCCGCACCGCCTCGTCAGCGGCACTTTCCGGCGCACCCTCCGGCAGCAGCACATAGGTGGCCTCGGGCAGGAGCCCCGCCAGCACCGCCTGGAGGCGTGGGGCGGCGGCGAACGCGACCAGGCCGCAGCCGCTCCGGGCGGCGGCCGCGCCGGCCAGGTAAGGCGCGCCGAAGTAGTGCGGTGACCCGGCTGCCACGAGCACGCGGCCGAAACTGCCCTTGTGGCCGGCCGGGTAGCGCGACGGCACGAGCGCGCGGACCTCGTCCCGCTCAAGCGTGCGCGGCGAGTCCGCGGGCAAGACGTTCTCCGGCAGCCCGATGTCGCCCTCCAGCAATACGCCCGCCAGTCCCGCGGCCGGGAAGCGAAGCAGCCCCTCCTTCACCGCGCCGAGGACGATCGTGGCATCGGCGCGCACCGCTTCGCCGGGCATGGACCCCTCGTCCGCGTCGACACCGCTGGGAACGTCGATCGCCAGGACGCGGAGCGGCGGGCGCACCGAGCGCGCAGCGTTCAGCTCAGCGATGAGCTGGTCCAGCGGGGGCCGGGGCGCTCCGCGGGCGCCGACGCCCAGCAGACCGTCGAGGACACCCGCGGCGTCGGCCAGCCAGTCGCGCAGCACGGCGAGGCTCTCCTCGCCGGCGTACTGGTGGATGGCCCCGCCCGCTTCCCGCAGCGCCGCTAGCTCGGCCGCACTCAGGGCGTGCCGCGGCGTCAGATAGAGGCGCACCTCGCGTCCGCTGGCCGCGAGCAGACGGCCGGCGACCCAGCCATCCCGGCCGTTGTTGCCGATACCGGCCAGGACGACCAGCGGCCCGGCCGGGCATAGTCGGGCGGCGTGCCCGGCCACCGCGGCGCCGGCGCGGGCCTGCAGCTCGGCTTCCGTGACGCCGAGGGCGACGACCGCAGCCTCGGCAGCGCGCATCTGCGCAACGGTCACCACCCGCACCTCGACCTCCTAGCACCCGAAGGGCAAGCCAGCCGAGGCGGCCGTGCGGCCCCGGCCTGCCAAGGCGGTTCCTATGGACCGTCATTATAGCAGCGGCGTAGTGCCTACTAGTCAGTATCACCGGCTTCCGTGACAAATTGGCACGCTCTAGCCTCCGACTGCCGACCGACGGGCAGCTATTGACTGGATGGCATCGGACCGCGTATCCTGAAGACAACTGGGCAAGGAGGACGCGCCGATGACGCCCGAGACGAGCCACGACGAGTTCGCGACCCTGCTCCGCCGCTTCCGCGAACGGGCGGGGCTTTCCTGTAACGAGCTAGCGAGGGCTGTGGGCGTCGACCCGAGCTACATTAGCCGCCTGGAGCGCTCGGAGCGCGAGCCACCGCGGCGCCGCATAGTCGAGGGGCTAGCGTCGGCACTCGAGTTGTCGCTAGACGACCAGGATCGGCTGCTAGTCAGCGCGGGCTATGCCCCGGCTACGGTTGCCCTGCTCGGCCGTTGGGACTCGACCCTGCAGGCCGTCGCCGACGTCCTCGTGGACCGGCGAATCTCCTCGCAGGAACTGGACGACTTCCGACAGGTGATCGAGCTGCTGGCGCAGCGCTGGCGCCGGCCGACCCTCCTGCCGGCCTAGAACTACCAGCAGATAGCCTCAATCGCCCGTGCGCGGCGCCCACGCTCGGTGATGACGCCGGGCGCCAGGTCCGGGTCTGCCTCTTCCCTGCACTGGGCCGCTCGGTTCGGCATTTCCCTGTGCTTCCGATCTCTGGCTGGAGGTGGCACCTGCCAGGTTTCCCGCGCCGGCGCTGCGCAGATGCAATTGTGCACTTTGCCTTTCCACCTGCCATGCCCCTCACGACAGCCCTTGTTTGGGCGTCTCCCCGCCAGGCAGCACGGCGTGGGGAGAGGTGACATGTCCTGGCAGATGGTATGGTGTGCAAAACGCATGATGGCGCTGCTGGAGAGTGGGATTGGGCGATTTGCCCGATGAGCTGAGGGACAGGTCCATCCCCGGTCGCGCGCGTAGCGGGCAGGTATAATTCGGGAGCAGGGAGGGTCGAGCCTGGATGGCCGGTTTGTTCGACCGCGTCGAGCGTCTCCTCGAGCGCGTTGTCGAGGAGCCGACGCGGCGTCTGTTTCGGACGCGCCTGCAGCCCGTGGAGCTGGCCCGCGCGCTCGGACGAGCGATGGAGGCCGAGGCCCTCGTCGGTCCGAACGGACTCGTGGTACCCAACCAGTACACGATCCGCCTGAACGACCGCGATTACGAGGCGTTCAAGGGCTGGCGGCCGTCGCTCGAGCGCAACCTGGCTCGCTTCGTCGCCCAGCGCGCGCTGTCGCGCGGCTGGACCTGCACGGGCACGCCCGTCGTGCAGGTGGTCTCGGATGACGCCGTGCCGGTCGGCCAGCCTCGCGTCGCCTGCGCGGCCGTCGAGGTCGAGAGCCCTGCCGCCAGCGTGAGCGCCGCGGCGGACGCGGACGGCCTCGAGCGCACCGCCGTCTTGACCGCGCCGCGCGCGGCGACGGTGCGGGTCGCCGCCGGGAGCGCTAGCGGCTGGCTCGAGCTCGCCGATGGGCGCCGCGTGCGGGTAAGTCCGCCACTGTTCCGCCTCGGGCGCGCGCCGGACAACGACCTCGTCCTCGAGGACGGCAGCGTCTCGCGCTACCACGCGACCATCGAGACCATCGGCGACCGCTACCGGCTGGTCGACCTCGGCAGCCACAATGGGACGCGCGTCGGGCAGGTGCCGGTCCGCGAGCACGCCCTGCGCGACGACGACGTCATCCATCTGGGGGCCGTGCCGCTGCGCTTCCGTTCGCGTCCGTGAGGCGCCACCCGGCCAGGCGGGCCCCCGCCGGAGATTGAGAGCCCAATGTCAGCGCTCGACTCCAGCGTCGACGCCCTGATCCTGGCGCTGCGCCTCGGCTTGATCATCGTGCTGTACGGCTTCCTGCTCGCGGTCTTCCTCCTCGTCCGCCGCGAGCTCCGCCAGCAAGTCACCAAGCCTTCCAACGTGCCGGGCCACCTGGTGGTCGTCGAAGGCGGCAGCACCGGGCTCCCCGTCGGCCACGCCCTGCCCCTGCAGGCGGTAACGGCCCTCGGTCGCGCCCCAAGCTGCACGCTGCCGCTCGACGACTCCTTCGTCTCGGCGACGCATGCCCTGCTCACCTGGCGCGACGGCCGCTGGTGGCTCCGCGACGCCGGCAGCACGAACGGCACCTTCCTCAACCAGCAGGCCGTGGTGGACGGCGAGGTGCCGGTCGAGTACGGCGACGTCGTCGGCCTCGGTCGCCTGCGCCTCAAGCTGACGCCCTGAGCCTGGCACCGGTCCCGAACCCTGGCGTTGGGGCCGCGGGCAGGCGGTACAATCGCGTGGAGGGATCGTGCTAGCCCGCTTCCGACTCGCCGAGCTCGGATTGCTCGCGTTTCCAGTAGCCTTCCTCGGCGTGGGCCTCGCCCTGCTCGCACTGGTCGAGCAGGGCGCCGTCGCAAGCCCGGCCGAGCTGCGGGCCTGGGGCCCCCTGCTCCTGTTCGCCGGCCTGATGCTCGCGGTGCACTTTGCCCTGGTAGCCCGCTGGCCCGCCGCCGACCAGCTCGTCTTGCCCCTGGTGGCGGCGCTGTCTGCCGTCGGCCTGCTGATGGTTACTCGCCTCGAGCCGTCGCTGGCCTGGCGTCAGGGGCTCTGGCTGGCGGTCGGCTCGGCCGCCCTGCTCGGCACGATGTTCCTCCTGCCCCGCGTCGACTGGCTCGCCCGCTACAAGTACACCTGGGCCGCCCTCGGCTGCGGCCTCGTACTGACGACCTTCGTCTTCGGCGTCGATCCCAACGGCAGCGGGGACCGGCTCTGGCTCGGCGCCCGCGGCGTGTACTTCCAGCCCTCGGAAGTGTTCAAGGTTCTCCTCGTCGTCTTCCTGGCGAGCTATCTCGCCGAGCGCCGCGAGGTGCTGGCCCTCGTCGGCCGGCGCATCGGACCCGTCCGCCTGCCGCCACCACCGTACTGGCTGCCGCTGGCGGTGATCTGGCTGCTGTCGCTAGGGCTGCTGGTCATCCAGCGCGATCTCGGGGCGGCCATGCTGATCTTCGGGATCTTCCTCGGCATGCTCTACGCGGCCACCGCGCGCGTGGACTACGTCGCCGGCGGGCTCCTGCTGTTCGCGCTCGGCGCAGCCTTCGCCTACGAAGCGTTCGCGCACGTCCGCGACCGAGTTGCGATCTGGCTCGACCCCTGGCCGCAGGCCCAGGACCGCGCCTACCAGCTCGTCCAGGGGCTGATCGCCCTCGGCGCGGGCGGCGTCCTCGGCGCCGGGCTGGGCTTCGGGTATCCGGAGTACATTCCGGCCGTGCACACCGACTTCGTCATCGCCGCCGTGGGCGAGGAGCTCGGGCTGCTCGGCAGCCTGGCCGTCGTCGCCCTCTACCTACTCCTGGTCTACCGCGGCTTCCGGATCGCCCTCCGCGCGCCGGAGGGGTTTCACCAGCTCCTGGCAGCAGGGCTCAGCACCGTGCTCGGGCTGCAGGCGCTGATCATCCTCGGCGGCAGCACGCGCGTGATCCCCCTCACCGGCATCACGCTACCGTTCATCAGCTACGGGGGAAGCTCGCTGCTCGTGAACTATGCCATGGTCGGGCTGCTCCTCCGCATCTCTGCCGAGACCGCGCGGAGCGCCTGAGTGGACAAGAGCATCTCGCGGCTGGCCGGCGCGCTGCTGTTAGGGTTCCTGGTCGTGGCCGGCGCGCTGGGTTACTGGCAGGTCGTGCAGGCCGATGCCTTGCTCGCCCGCAGCAACAACCCGCGCCCGGCCGAGGAGGAGGCCCGCGTCGTCCGCGGCCGGATCCTCGACCGCAACGGCGCCGTACTGGCCGACAATGGCGGGCCGAACGGCGCCCGCCGCTACACGCTGCCCGCGCTGCTCCACGTCGTCGGCTACCACAGCCCGCGCTTCGGCTCGACGGGCATCGAGGACGCCTACGACGCCTACCTGGGCGGCCGGCGGGCCGGCAGCGCGCTGACACAGCTCGGCAACGAGCTCCTGCACCGTCCGCCCCTGGGGGCCGACGTCACCCTGACCATCGACGCCGAGCTGAGCCGGGTGGCGGCGCAGGCGCTCGGCAACAGCTCCGGGGCGATCGTCGCCCTCGACCCGCGCAGCGGCGAGGTTCTGGCGATGGTCAGCGCGCCCTACTTCGACGCCAACCAGCTCGCGGACCGCTGGGACGCCTTGCGCGACGATCCCAGCGCCCCACTCGTGCCGCGGGCCACCGAGGGCCTGTACACGCCGGGCTCCGTGTTCAAGATCGTCACCGCCAGCGCGGCGGTGGACCTGGGCGCCGTCCAGCTCCAGGGCGCGCACGACTGCACCACCGACCTGGTGGTCGACGGCTTCCGCATCGAGCAGAAGAACCACCCTCAGCTTCACCGCGTCTCCTTTCCCGAGGACTTCGCCTGGTCGGACAACGTGACCTTTGCCAAGACGGGCCTTGGGCTGGGCGGGCCCTACCCGATCGACTTCGACGACGCCGCGCCGCGCCCCTACCCCTGGGAGCGGGACGGCATCGCCGCCAGCCTGCAGCGCTTCCTCGACTACGCCCATCGTTTCGGCTTCGGCGAGCAGATCCCGTTCGACCTACCGGTGGCCACGAGCCAGATCTCCTCGCACGAGCGGCAGATGTCGCGCGTGGAGCTGGCCAATACCGCCTTCGGGCAGGGCGAGCTCGAGACGACGCCACTGCTGATGGCGCTCGTCGGCGCCACGGTGGCGAACCAGGGCGCGATGCCCGCTCCTTACCTGGCGGCGGAGATCCGCTCGCCGGACGGCACCGTGCAGCAGCCTCATCACCCGGGCGGTCGGCTGCGCCAGGTGGTCCGACCGGAGACGGCCGCGGCGCTCACCAGCTTCATGGTCCTCAGCGTGGACGAGGCCTACGCGCGACCGGCGCAGATCCCGGGCGTCAAGGTCGGCGGCAAGACCGGCACGGCGGAGGTCGGACCGGGCCGCACGCCCCATTCCTGGTTCGTTGGCTTCGCCCCGGCCGACAACCCGCGCATCGCCGTGGCCGCGATCATGGAGAACCGCGGCTCCGGCACGGACGTGGCGACGCCGGCGGCGCGCCAGGTCATGCAGGCCGCGCTCACCCGGCCAGCGGCGAATCGGGAATCCCCGCCGCCGGCTAGCGCGACCACGTGGGCAGTGGGGAACAGCGCTGGCATCGCCCCGGGCGAGCTCTCCGCGAGCGGGGCCTATTGCCCGCTGCCGCGCCACGGCTGAGGCGCGGGCGAGGCGGTGCGGCCCGCTTTGCTACAATAGCCGGAGCCGGGGTGCGGAGGCGCAGCGCGCCACCACGCGCCCGAGCGAACCGACGATCACGCCGTGGGAGAAGGTCATGGCGACGGATACTCCCCCTACCGAGCCGGGCCCCGGTAACTGGTCGGACGAGGACGAGTTCGAGCTGGAGTTCGATCCGGAGGACGAGCTGGAGCCGTCGAACGAGTTCGTGGACGTCGTGCTGACGCGTGCCGGCGAGTTCACCCTGGACCTGATCGAAGGGATCCAGGAGCATCCGGCCCTTGCCGCCTCGCTATTCGCGGCAGGCTTCGGCGCGGTGGTCGGTCTGGTCGTCGCCGCGCTCGTGCCGCGCCGCCCATCGGCGGCCGAGCTGGCGGCGCGCGCGGCGGCCGAGGCCGCGGAGAGCGCCGCGGAGCTGGGGCTGCCCGGGCGGCTGACCTTCGCCCAGCGCCGCCTCGGGGAGACGCTGGGCAGCGCTAGTGCCGGTCTGCGCGGCCGCGGCGTGCTCGGCGACGGCGTCGTCGCGCGGCTGCGGCGCGGTGCCCAGGAGGCGGAGGTCGCGGAGCAAGCGGCGTCGGCCGCGGGAGGCCGCGCGGGCCTGCTGGGGGAGACTGGCAGCGTCGCCTGGCGGCGGGCGCAGGCCGCGCGCCAGTTGATCCCGATCGCCGTGGCGCTCCTGCGCAACGACATCATCCGCGAGCTGGTGGCCCACGCTATCGCCGGCCGCCTGCGCCGCCGCGTGCACCTGTAGCTGGCGATCCCACCCGTTTCACCCCCCAGGCCGGAGCCGCGCGCCGCGGCTCCCTAGAAAGCGTTGCCGCTTGCCGCCGCAGTACGTCTCGATCGACCTCGAGCTGGCCGAAGGCTACGGCCAGTCGCAGATCATCGAGATCGGCGCCGTGCGCTTCGACGAGGCCGGCCAGGCCGAGGCCTGGAGCACGCTCGTCCGCCCCCCCGGTCCGCTCACCTACCGCATCGAGCAGCTCACCGGCCTCGCAGCGCGCGACCTGGAGCACGCCCCCCGGCCCGAGGTGGCGCTGCGCGAGCTAGCGGCGTTTGCCGGCGACCTGCCCTGCGTCGGCCAGAGCATCGAGCTCGACCTGCTCAACCTCGAGCGGGCCGGCCTGCGCCTGCCAGGACCGGCCTACGATACCTTCGAGCTGGCGGTGCTGCTGGTGCCCGGCCTCGCCAGCTACGACCTGCGGAGCATCGCCACGGCGCTCGGCGTCGCGCCGCGCACGCAGCATCGCGCCCTCGCCGACGCCGAGACGGCCCGAGAGGTCTTCCTGCGGCTGCTGGAGCGGCTGCGCGCCCTGCCGCTCGACACCCTCCTCCTGGTGAACCGTCTCGCGGTCGGGCTGCAGTGGTCGCTGGGGCCCCTCTTCCAGGCGGCCGAGCAGGCCGCGACGCGCGCCTACCTGCAGGAGGTGTTCGACCGCGGAGCCACGCCCCGCCTGCCCGGCGGCAGCCCCCGCATCCGCGTCCCGGCCGCGCTGGAGCCACCGCCTCCGCTCGTTCCCGATCCGAGCGTCGGGCCGCTAGACGCCGACGCGCTCGTCGCGGACCTCGCCGCCGGGGGAGCGGTCGCGGCACGGCTGCCGGCCTACGAGGAGCGCCCAGAGCAACTCGCCATGGTCCGCGCCGTGAGCGCGGCCCTGGCGGACGGCGAGCACCTCGTCGTCGAGGCGGGCACGGGTACCGGGAAGTCGCTGGCCTACCTGCTGCCCGCAGTGCACTTCGCCGTCGTCACCGGTCGCCGCGTCGTCGTCTCGACCAACACGATCAACCTGCAGGACCAGCTCGTCCAGAAGGACCTCCCCACCCTCGCGGCGGCCCTGCCCTACGACTTCCGCGTGGCGCTGGTCAAGGGGCGCGGCAACTACCTCTGCCTGCGTCGCTGGCAGGCGTTCCTGGCCCAGGAGCGCTACACGGCGGCGGAGGCCAGGCTGGGGATCAAGATCGCGATCTGGCTCGAGCACACCGCCACCGGCGATCGCGCCGAGCTGCGCCTGGTCGGCGACGAGACCGCAGCCTGGAGCCAGGTCGCTGCCACCGCCGAGGTCTGCACGCCTCCCCGCTGCCCGTACCACCGCGCCGGGGTCTGCTTCCTGGCGCGCGCGCGGGCCGCGGCCGAGAGCAGCCACGTGATCGTGGTGAACCACGCCCTCCTGCTCTCGGACGTGGCCACAGGCCGCAAGGTGCTGCCGGACTACCGCCACCTGGTCGTCGACGAGGCGCACCACCTGGAGGACGAGGCGACCGAGCAACTCGGCCTGCGTCTCACCGAGCGCGAGCTACGCCAGGCGCTGGATCGCCTCCAGCAGGCGAGCGGGAGCTACAGCTTCGGCGTGCTCTCCGACGTGGCGGCCCTCGCCCAGCGAGTCGGCTCCCCGCCGGCGCGCGTGGTTGGCATCGTCGACCGGACGACGAAGGCCGCTAGCGCGGTCGTCCGCGCCCGCGCCGCGCTGCAAGACCTGTTCGACGAGATCCAGGCATTCGTCGGCCAGCGCGGCGGGCGCGACGGCGCCGACTACTACAACCTGCGCCTGACCCCCGCGCTGCGGCAGGACCGCGCCTGGGAGGCCGTCGAGCGTGGCTGGGAGCACCTGCGCGGCCACTGGCTGGACGTCGGCCGCTACGCCGGCGAGCTGCTCGCCGATCTCGAAGACCTCGCGGCGCGCCTGGCCGAGACCCGACCGGCCAATAGCGAGGCCCCGACTGTCGGCGACGACGCGGCCGTCGAGCTAGCGGCGGAGCTGGAGGCCTTCCTCCGACTCGGCGAGGGGGCCGAAGCCGCGCTGGAGCGGATCATCGCCGCGCCCTCCCCCGACGAGGTGTACTGGATCAGCGGCCAGGCGGGTGGCGAGCTGAGCCTGCACGTCGCCCCGCTCCAGGTCGGCGCGCGGCTCTGGGAAGACCTCTTCTCGCGCAAAGACAGCGTGATCGTCACCTCGGCGACGCTCACCGCCCAGGACTCCTTCCGCTACATCCGGCGCCGCATCGGCCTGCGTCAGGCGCGGGAGCTCCAGCTCGGCTCGCCCTACGACTACCGCTCCGCGACCCTGCTCTACGTGCCTCACGACGTTCCCGAGCCCGGCCAGCCCTACTACCAGCACCGGCTGGTGGAGATCCTGATCCCGCTGATTACGGCCGTCGGCGGCCGGACGCTGGTCCTGTTCACCTCGCACGGGCAGCTCCGCCAGACCCACGAGGCGCTGCGCGAGCCGCTCGACGCCCAGCGCGTCCTCCTGCTCGGCCAGAACATCGACGGGTCGCGGGCGCGCCTGCTTGAGACGTTCCGCGCCGGGCCGCGCGCCGTCCTCCTCGGCACGTCGAGCTTCTGGGAGGGTGTGGACGTCGTGGGCGAGGCGCTGAGCTGCCTCGTCATCGCCCGCCTGCCCTTCACCGTGCCGACCGATCCCGTCTTCGCCGCGCGGAGCGAGCTGTTCGACGACCCGTTTCAAGAGTACGCCGTGCCGCAGGCGATCCTGCGCCTACGGCAGGGATTCGGGCGCCTGATCCGCAGCCGCACCGATCGCGGCGTCGTGGCGATCCTGGACCGCCGCCTGCACAGCAAGCGCTACGGGCGCGCCTTCCTCGCCTCGCTGCCCGACTGCACCGTCCGCGTCGGCGCGGCCAGCGACCTGCCGCGCCTGGCCAGCCAGTGGCTGGAGCGCTAGCCGGCCCGGCCGTCGGGCGCGGCGTCGGCGGCTACGGGCGCGTCGAGCCACTCCTCGCCGGCGAGGGTCGCGGTGGCGACGATGGCGCCGCCACGCCAGTAGACACGGGGCGCCCGGCCGCCGAGGCTGGCCAGCGCCTCGTGGGGGATGGTGCCGGACAGCTCGGCGAACTCGTCGAGGGCGATGCAGTCGTCGCCCTGCTGGCCAAGGACCACGGCGCAGTCGCCCACGGCGACAGCCGGACAGTGCGTCACGTCGACCACGCACTGGTCCATCGAGATGCGGCCAATGAGGTCGGCGCGCTGGCCGTGGAGCAGGACGTAGCCACCGTGGTAGTGGCTGCCGGGCAGCCCATCGGCGTAGCCGATGGTGAGCAGGGCGCCGCGCATCGGTCGCGTCGTGCGGTAGGTCCGGCCATAGCCGACCGTGCAGCCAGCCGGCAGGTCGAGCAGGCGGGCCACCCGCGCGTACACGGTAGCCGCCGGCCGCAGCGCCACCGTGCGCGCCACCGCCGGCGTCGCGTAGTAGCCGTAGATGCCCAGCCCGACGCGCACCAGGTCGTAGTGCGCCTCGCGGAGCCCGAGAGTGCCCGCGCTGTTTGCCGCGTGCAGGTAGGGCGGCCGGACGCCCAGCGCCTCGAGACGGCCGCACGCGGTCTGGAAGGCCGCGAGCTGCTCGCGGGCGAAACTCAGGTCCGGCGCATCGGCGGTGGCGAAGTGAGTGTAGAAGCCCTCCAGGCGCAGGGCGGTCGCTCGCTCGACCGCCGCGGCCACCGGGATCGCCTCGTCAGCGGGCGCGCCGTACCGCCGGATGCCCGTGTCGATCTTGACGTGGACAGGGACGCGGCGCCGCGCCCGCTCCGCGGCGCGCACCAGCAGCGCCACCTGTCCCATGTCGACCACCGTCGGCGTGAGGTCGTGCCCAACGACGTCGGCGACCTCGGCGGGGGTGAAGGCGGCCAGCAGGAGGATCGGCGCCTTCACACCCAGCGCTCGCAGGCGGACGCCCTCGCGGACGCGCGCGACGGCGAGGGCGTCCGCGCCGGCGTCGAGCGCCGCGGCGGCGATCAGCCGCGCGCCCAGCCCGTACCCCTGCGCCTTTACCACCGCTACCAGGCGCACGCGCGGCCCGATCCAGCCCCGGATCGCCCGCACGTTGGCCGCGATCGCGTCGAGGTCGACCTCGATCCAGCACGGCCATGGCGGGTCGCCCCGCGGGAGAACGAGGTCGGCGGGCTGCTGCGCGCGTGCCTGCACCATGCCGGAGTTCCCTCTCTTCGTCCTAGTGGTTAGTTCCGCTTGATCCGGGTGCTGCTTGCCTGGGCAAACCCTACTGCGATCACCGGTCGTGGACTCCAAGGATGCACGGGTCTACGCTTCGGTGGGGACGTCCTGGGCCATCAGCCGCACGAAATCGGAGCGGCTAACGATGCCAACCAGGCGGCCGTACTCGAGGACGGGCACGGGGTTCACCCGCTTGTCGACCATGAGCGTCGCGACGTCGGCAAGGTCGGCGTCCGGCGGCACCCAGACAACGTCCCGGGTCATCACGTCGGCGGCGCTGGTCCCGAGTGCCCGCCGCAACTCGGCGTCGAATTCGCGCGGGTTGCCGAGCGGGATCATGACGTCCAGGACGCGCAGGTAGGTCGGGACGTGCAGGTTGGCATTGCGGACCATCAGGTCCAGCTCGGTAACGATGCCCACCAGCGCGCCGCCGTCGTCCACGACCGGCAAGCCGGAGACGCGGTGCGTCCACATCAGGCGAGCGACGTCGGGAATCGTAGCGTCCTGCCGGACGACGATCACGTCGCGCGTCATTACATCGCTTACTCTCAATGGCCTGCTCCTGTCGAACGAAGGGCCGGGGCTAGTGGACCCATGCCAGGGGGCGCGCCGGGTCGTCGGTTGTTGGGCGCCGCCGGTCCGCTGGCGGCTCAGGCATTATACGTGCCAGCCGACCGGCTGAGCAGGCGCCCCAGCCGCGGCGCAGGCGATAGCAGGGGCGGCGCGGTTGCCAGGCCGGAACCTGGTCGCTACAATTTTCTTGTAGGTAGGAGCGGTCAACCGTCGGCCGGATCGTGCCGCGCGCAGCCCCAGCCCACCTGGGCGCCAGCCGTGCTCCAGCAAAGGCGATCCCCCGCTCTCCGCGCGCCGCGACCGGCTCGACGCGGCGCTCGCACCTCGGACGAGGGAGACGACGATGGCCCAGGACCGCGGCCGCGACACCCCGGCGCTGCCGGACCCGGCCACTAGCTTCTCGGACTGGTATACCGAGGTCATCCTGCGGGCCGGCCTGGCGGACTACTCGCCGGTGCGCGGCTGCATGGTCATTCGTCCCTACGGCTACGCCCTGTGGGAGAACATGCAGGCCGCGCTCGACGCGCGAATCAAAGCCACCGGCCACCGCAATGCCTACTTCCCGCTGTTCATCCCGAACAGCCTCCTCCAGAAGGAAGCGGAGCACGTGGAGGGCTTTGCGCCCGAGGTGGCCTGGGTCACCGCCGCCGGGCAAGAGCAGCTCGAGGAGCCGCTCGTCGTCCGGCCCACGTCCGAGGCGATCATCGGCACGATGTACGCCAAGTGGATCCAGTCCTGGCGTGACCTGCCGGTGCTGATCAACCAGTGGGCCAACGTCGTGCGCTGGGAGAAGCGAACAGCGCTGTTCCTGCGCACGACGGAGTTTCTGTGGCAGGAAGGCCACACCGCGCACCGCACGCGGGAAGAGGCGCTGGACGAAGTGCTGCGGATGCTCGAGGTGTACCGCGATTTCGTCGAGACCGAGCTGGCAATTCCCGTGATCAAGGGGCGCAAGTCCGAGGAGGAGAAATTCGCCGGCGCGCAGGCGACCTACAGCATCGAGGCGCTGATGCGCGATGGCCGTGCCCTGCAGGCGGGCACCTCGCACGACCTGGGGCAGCACTTCGCCCAGGTCTTCGACATCACCTTCCAGGACCTCGACGGCGAGCGCCGCCACGTCTGGCAGACGAGCTGGGGCGTCTCTACCCGGCTGGTCGGCGCGATCATCATGGTCCACGGCGACCGCAAGGGCCTCCTCTTGCCGCCGCGGGTGGCGCCGGTCCAGGTAGCGATCGTGCCCATCTGGCGGACGGACGAGGAGCTGGGGCTGGTGCGGGCGGCCGTGGAGCGGATCCAGGGCGCCCTGGCCGGCGTCGTGCGCCTGGAAGTCGACTGGAGCGAGCAGCGCCCGGGCTGGAAGTTCAACGAGTGGGAGATGCGCGGCGCCCCGGTCCGTCTGGAGGTCGGGCCGCGCGACGCGCGCGGTGAGGCGGCCACCGTCGTCCGGCAGGATCTGCGCGCCGAGGCCGGCGGTCCGAGCAAGGAGAGCGTCCCCATCGACGCGCTGGCCGAGCGCCTGCCCGCCTTGCTGGGCGAGATCCAGCAGGCGATGTTCGCGCGGGCGCTGGCTTTCCAGCAGAGCCGCACGACGACCGTGGACAGTCGCGAAGCGTTTGTCGCCTCGCTCGCCGCCGAGCGAGGCTTCCTCCGCGCCCACTGGTGCGGCGACGCCGCGTGCGAGCGCGCCCTCAAGGAGGAGACCGGTGCCACGCTGCGCTGCGTGCCGCTCGACGCGCCGGCCGAGGCAGGGACCTGCATCGTCTGCGGCCGGCCGAGCCAGACCCGCGGCATCTTCGCCCGGGCGTACTAGCACTGAGATAGGCGATCACAGACGTGTCTGCAGACGCGAACACTGCTGAGATCGCAAGCTACTGAGCACTAGAAATGAGAGACTCCGTGGAAGCCTTCGACCGTCTGATCGAGCGCCTGCGCGACGAGGAGGATATCCCGCGCGGCGAGTGGGACCCGCTCTCGGCCCTCGCCGACGAGCGGCTGGTCGCCTTTCGCGCCCTCTGGGATAGCATGGGTCCGTCCTGGCGCCTCGGGCTGCTGGACGCCCTCTACGACGAGGCGGAGGACAACGCGCACCTCGACTTCACGCCGATCTGGCAGCTTGCCCTCGCCGACGACGCGGCCAAGGTCCGCGCCGCGGGGATCGCGTACAGCGCTGACGAGGAGGGCGACTGGCTGATCGATCCGCTTTTGCGCCTGGCCGCGATCGACCCGGACGCCGAGGTCCGCGCGGCGGCGGCCGAGGCGCTGGGGCGCTTCGCCTACCTGGCCGAGGTCGGCGATCTGCCGGAGGGGCGCGCGGCGCAGATCCGGCACGCCCTGCTCGCGTTGGTCAACCGGCCACAGGAGCCGCTCGCGGTGCGGGCGAACGCCCTCGGGTCGGTCGGCTACTTCAGCACGCCCGAAGTAGCCGCCGCGATCCGCCAGGCGCACGCCGACGTCGACCTTCGCCAGAGCGCCGTCCGCGCCATGGGGCGCAATTGCGACCCGACCTGGACGGAGACACTGCTCGAGGATTCGCGGAGCCGCGGCGCGTCGCTGCGCGAGGAGGCCGCCCGCGCCATCGGCGAGATCGAGGACAGTCGGGGCGTGCCGCGATTGCTCGAGCTGCTCGAGGACCCGACGACGAGCGTGCGGCTGGCGGCGATCTGGGCGCTGGGAGAGATCGGCGGTGACGAGGCGCAGGAGGCGCTGATCTACTGCCTGGAAGACCCGCAAGATGCCGTCCGAGAAGCGGCGGAGGCGGCCCTGATCGAGCTCGCCGGACGAGACACGATCCTCTAGCGCCCAGGTGAAGATGGGCGTTTGGGCGATGGGCGATCAGAACCCGCGCTCGCCGGCAAGCAGTTGATTCTCTAGCGCCGGGGTGACCGACAACGTGCGCGAACGGACGGCCCCCGCGGCCCCGCGATGGCCAACAGGCACTCTTAGCAAGGGGAGGCCGGCCCAGAGGCGACCGCCCTGGACGGCGCTCCTGGGCCTGCTCGCCCTGGCCGCGGTCGCGGGCTGCGACCCGCTGGCGCCGGTCCGACCCCTCGGCACGCCGGCTCCCCTGCCGACCGCGCCCGAGCCGCGCCGCACGCCGATCGCCCTCCCCACGCCGACTCCCCCGCCGCCAACCGCTCCGCCCACCGCCACGCGTGCGCCGGCCGATTTCCTGGGCCGACAGCGGACGCACGTGATCCGCGTCTGGGATGGCGAGAGCATCCTCGTCGACGACGGCCTCACGGTGCGCTACCTGGGCCTGCAAGCGCCGGGCGCGGGGGCGCTCGGCCGACCGCTGCAGCCGTTCGGGCGGGAAGCCGCCGAGCGCAACGCCGAGCTGGTCGAGGGCAAGGAAGTCGAGCTCGAGCAGGACGTCACCGACGTCGACGCCAACGGGCAACTGCCCCGCTACGTCTACGTAGACGGTCAGTTCGTCAACCAGGAGCTCGTGGAGGCCGGGCTGGCCAACGCCGCGGCGCGGCCACCCGACCTGAAACACCAGGACGAGCTGCTGGAGGCGCAGGCGAATGCGCGCGAGAACCGCCGCGGCATCTGGGCCAACGCCCCCACCCTCACCGTCACGCCGCGCCCCGTGCCGACGCCGCGCCCGGCGCCGGCCGCTCGCCCGCCGGTCGGCGCCGGCGCGACCCCAGGACCATCGCCGTCGATCGCGGCCGCGCCGTTCGGTACGCCGGCCGCCGGCACTACTCCTCGGGCAGCGGGCACTCCCCGCCCGGGGACGACGGCCGGTTCGAGCGCGCCGCTAGCGACACCCGGGTCGGCGCCGGCGGGAGCCACCCCGCCGACGCCGCCCACTCGACCGCCCGCAGTCCCAGCCCCCCAGCCGACCACGGGCCCGGCCCCCAGCGCGCCGGGCGCGTCCACCCGCGTACCGCAATCGATCCCGCGCTTCGGCGAGGACGCGCCGGCCACGCCGGCCGCGCCCGGCGGTCCGCCGGCTGGCCGCCAGCCGTAAGGCCCCGGCTGCCCCGCTGAGTTATTGGCCCACCGCGCTGTAGCGCAGAGGTCCACGCTAAAGGAGGACGACCAGGATGGACGAGGCAGCAAAGAAGGCGGTGCTGCGCCTCATTCCCTACGGCTTGTTCGCCGTCACGGCGCGCCACGGCGACGTGGAGAGCGGGATGACTGCCAACTGGCTCACGCAGGTATCGTTCGAGCCGCCACTGGTTGCCGTGGCGATCGAGCAGGACGCGCGGACGCTACGGCTGATCCGCGCCAGCCGGCACTTCGCCGTAAACGTCCTGGCCAGCGGCCAGCGGGAGCTGGCGGGCCTGCTCGGCCGGCGCTCGCGCAACGTCCCGGATAAATTGCAGCAAACGATTTACCACGCCGGCGAGACCGGCTCGCCCCTGCTCGACTCCGCCCTCGGCTATGTCGAGTGCCGCCTGGTGAGTGAAACGCCGGCGGGCGACCACGTCCTGCTGGTCGGGGAAGTCATCGCCGCCGGCCTGCGGTCGCCCGGCGAGCCATTGACGCTGCGCGAGACCGGCTTTCGCTACGCTGGCTAGGGCTGGGCCGAGGCAGACAGACGGCCGGGCGTTGGCTGTAGCCAACGCCCGGCCATCCATCCATCAGGCGTCGGGAGCCTACATCGAGATCGCCCCGCCGGTGTCGCCGTTGCCGGCGTCGCGGGAGCCCGGCAGGTTGGGCAGGCGCTTGTGGCCGCCGCTGGCCTTCTGCTCGGCCGGCTGCCCGCCTGGCTCGAAGCCGCCCTCCTCGTGGTAGACGACGCGGTCGTCGTGCTCGAAGGCGCGCACCGTCGGCGGCTCGCCCGGCAGGCCCAGCTCCTGCCAGCGGCTCGCCACGCTGTCGTAGACGTCCTTGCGCAGCGTGGTGCGCTTAGAGAAGACGGGCAGGTAGCGGTGCTCCTTGCAGGCGTTGATCAGCGCCTTCGACCCGTAGGGGCGCTTCTCGGGCGGGTTCTGAGTGGGGTCCAGCCAGGTGCTCCAGGTATTCCGCAGCACGTCGATGTCGTCGATCGGGTTGCAGCGGCTGCCCATCGCCCAGAGCACCTGGTCGATGTCCGTGGGATCGATGTCCTCGTCCACGGCGATGATCCACTTTGTGTAGTAGGCGCCGCCGGGCACCTGCGCCGCCAGCGCCAGGACCTGCGGGGCGTGGCCCGCGTAGCGCTGCTCGATACTGACGATCGTCATGCCGAACCCGCCGGCGCTGGCCGGCACGGCGTACACGCCGTGGATGCCCGGCACGCCCAGCTTCTCCAGGTCGCTCCAGATCCGCGCCGAGCGGGCCACTCCGAAGAAAGCGCTCTGCTCGCAGGAGGGGTAGTCGGCCATCAGGGCGTTGGTCAGGATCGGGCGGGTGCGGTAGTGCACGGCCGTGATGTCTACTAGCGGCGCGCCCGCTTCCGGGCGGCCGTAGTAGCCCGGGAACTCGCCGAACGGCCCCTCGGTCTTGACCGCGTTGGGCCGGATCTCGCCCTCGACGACGAACTCGGCGTTCGCCGGGATGAGGAGGTCGGTGGTCTTGCCGCGGACCACGGGGATCGGCTCGCCCTTGACGCCGCCTGCGAACTCGTACTCCGAGACATTCTTCGGGAAGGTCTGGGAGCCGATGACCATGAACAGCGGATCGATGCCCCAGGCCGCGGCGACCTGGACCGTCTCACCCCGCTGCCAGGCGCGGGCGATGTGCAGGCGGGCATCCTTGCCGGGGGACAGGTACAGGCCGCACTGGCGATCGCCCTGGAGCATCATCCGGTAGGTGCCCAGGTTCAGGTAGCCGCTGTCGGGATCGCGCGTGATGACCACGTCCGCCGTGCCCGCGTAACGGCCGCCGTCCAGCGGCCAGTGCTTCGGGATCGGAAGCTGGCTGAGGTCGACCTGGTCGCCGGTCCGCGTGTTCTCGTAGACCGGGGCGTCGGCAGCCGCCACCTCGCGCGGCGGGATGCGGGCGCCCATCTTGTCCTTGACGCGGCGGATCAGCTCCAGCCGCGGCAGGTCCACCGGCTCTTCCATGGTCAACGCGATGCGCCGGAAGCTGGGGCCGAGCAGGTTCCACAGCGACCGCGCGCCGATGGGGCTGTTCTCGTAGCCCTTCGGGTTCTCGAACAGGACGGCGGGCGATGGGTTCTGCTTCGCCACCAGGTAGGTGATGGCGCCCATCTCCTCGTTCCACTCGACGGGCTGCCGCACGCGGACGAGCTCGCCCATCTCCTCGACCCGGTCGAGCCACTGGCGCAGATCCTGGATCGTCGATACCCTGCTCGCGGTAGTAGCCATCTCGTTCGTCGCTCCTTTCCGTCGCATCACCGTGTCGCCGCTACTAGAGACTGCCTGTCGGCGCCGCGTAGACGCCCCTCGAGACGCAGGAGGTGGCGCCGCATGAGGGTCTCCGCGGCCGCAGCGTTGGCGGTGCGAATGGCCTCCAGCATCTCGCCATGGTCCTCGAAGGCGCAGCGTGACACCTCGGGCGCGTTGGGGTAACGCTGGTCGAAGCTTTCCAGGACCTCCTGCAGCGCCTGCATCATTAGCTGCAGCACGCGGTTGCCCGCCCCTTCGGCCACCAGGGCGTGGAACTCCCGGTTGAGCGCCGACACGGCGCCGCCCGCCGCCAGGACCTGGCTGGTCCGGGCGAGGTTCTCGTGCAGACGCCTGGCGAGGGCGGCGGCATCGCGCTCGACCGCGAGCCGGGTCAGGGCCGGCTCGAGGAGGAGCCGCGCCTGGTACAGCTCGGCGCCGCCGGACTGGCCCAGTCGTAGCGAGACCTCGAGTGCCGCGACGAGCGGCGCAGGGCCCGGCTCGGCGACAAACGCGCCGCCGCCGTAGCCATGTCGCACCTCGACGAGGCCCTGGCGCTCGAGGACGCGCAGCGCCTCCCGCACCCCGGCGCGGCTGACGCCGAACTGCACGCCGAGCTGCTGCTCGGTGGGCAGCCGGTCGCCGGGCCGCCGCCGCTGGGCAAAGATGTCCTGCTGGACCTGCTCGACGATCGCCTGAAAGGCCCGCGTACGCACCAGGCGCCTCCGACAGTCTGACCGCGTTGCTTTGCCCGCAAAGACTTCTAACGTCAGACCTCACTCCCAGCCAGGATACCAGGAGGCGCTGGGCGGGGGCAAGTGTGGGGCAGGCCGGGCGAGGGGGGCTCGGTTGTAGCGCTCGCCGCCGTGCGGCGGCTACCGCGCGGCTGTGATGCCCCCGTGACGGCAGCCCGCTAGCGACGCCGCCGGCGGGGCGCGTAGGATGCACCCAGCGTCGACACCGAGGCGGGGCGCCTTGGCAGGTGGAGGGAGGTGGTGCGGGTTTGACGAGCGAAGCCGAAACGACGCACGCCCCTGGGGCGGCAGGCTCGCCACCTGCCGCCCCATTTTCATGCCGCCAGCGGACCGGCCGCCGACAGGATTGGGTGGAGGGTGGCCGCCTGCCGCGCCGCGGCTTGCGCCGTATTACAGGTAGCTCCCAGCATGGGTACGCCCTCTGCAGCCATCAGGCGCGAGAAGGCTATACTTCCGGCCAGCGGCCGCCGCGGTCCTGAAACGCCGCGGTCGGGAGCGGAGAGGTACACGAGGGGAGCGGCAGCCGATGATCCTGAGCGACCGCGACATCCTGGCCGAGATCGCAGCCGGCCGCATCGCCATCGACCCGCTGGAGCGCGAGTGCGTCCAGCCATCCAGCGTCGACCTGCACCTCGGAAACCGACTGCTGCTCTTCCGGAACTCGCACCGCCCCTACATCGACGTGCGACAGCCCGTCGACGAGCTGATGGAGTCGCAGGAGGTCGCCTACGGCGACTCGTTCGCCGTGCACCCGCTGGAGGTGCTCCTGGCCAGCACCTACGAGTCGATCGGCCTGCCGGACGACCTGGTCGCGCGCCTGGAGGGGAAGAGCTCCCTGGCTCGCCTCGGCCTCCAGGTGCACGCGACCGCCGGCTTCGTCGATCCGGGTTGGCGGGGCCACCTCACTCTAGAGCTAAGCAACGTGACCAAGTTCCCGATCCTCATCTACCCGGGGATGAAGGTCGTCCAGATCTCCTTCATGCGGATGAGCTCGCCAGTGCTGGTCCCCTACGGTAGCGGCTCGCTGCACAGCAAGTACCAGGGGGAGTCCGGCCCGATGGCCAGCCGCTTCTATCAGGAGTTCGCGAGCGGCCGGGCGATGGCCGCGGGCCTCCGCCAGCGCGACCAGGCCGCCGCGAACGGCACGGCCCATCCCCGCGACTAGCCCGCCCCGCCGCAAAACACATGCGTGTTGGCGTCTTTTCCTGGTTGACACCCCTGCCCTGCCTCCCTATACTGTGCGCGACCTCGGCGACTGCGAGCGCGAATGGCCGAACGGTACAAGGTGGTCCGCCTCATCACCCGGTTGAACATCGGCGGGCCGGCGATCCATACCATCCTGCTCACCGCGGGCCTCGACCGGTCGCGCTTCGCCCCCCTGCTCGTCGCCGGCGCGGAGGCGCCTTCCGAGGGCAACATGCTGCCCCTCGCTGACCGGGTCGGGGTGCGCCCCTA
>Ga0209810_1002639_pt1 | contig 20875 bp, 7 predicted proteins | sample Coa_R1_7_FD_187159 | JGI IMG/M metagenome (GOLD analysis project Ga0209810, IMG submission 187159) | Surface soil microbial communities from Centralia Pennsylvania, which are recovering from an underground coalmine fire - Coalmine... | ecosystem: Environmental > Terrestrial > Soil > Unclassified ... | reverse complement strand
GAGGGCGATGCCGCCTCCGGTGCGGGCGCGGAGAACCTCGACGTCGACGTGCGGCCGGAGAACCTCGTCTATGTGATGTACACGTCCGGCTCGACGGGGCAGCCGAAGGGCGTGGCCGTGACGCACCGCAACCTCGCCGGCTACGCGGCCGCGATCCGCGAGCGGCTGCTCGAAGGCGCGGACGAGGCTCTTTCCTTTGCCACCGTCACCTCGCTCAGCACCGACCTCGGCAACACGAGCGTGTTCGCCGCCCTGACGAGCGGCGGCCGCCTCGAGCTCGTCCCGCCGGAGGTGGCGATGGACGGCGACGCGTTCGCCGCGTACTGCGCGGCGCGTCCGATCGACGTGCTCAAGATCACGCCGTCGCACCTCCGTGCGCTGCTCGCGGGGACGGACGCCGCCGGAACGAAGGCGCGGCTGCCGCGACGCTGGCTCGTGTGCGGCGGCGAGGCGCTGTCGTGGCAGCTCGTCGACACGATCGTCGCCGGCGCTGCCGAGTGCCGCGTGCTCAACCACTACGGGCCGACCGAGACGACCGTCGGCGCGTGCGCGTACGAGGTCGACGCGCGGGCGCCGCGTCTCTCGGCGACGGTGCCGGTCGGCCGCTCGCTCGCGCACGTCCGCGCGGCGGTGCTGGACTCCCGCCTGCGCCTGCTCCCGCCCGGCGTGCCCGGCGAGCTCTGCATCGGCGGCGAGGGCGTGGCCCGCGGGTACCTCGGCCAGCCGGAGCAGACCGCGGCCGTCTTCGTCCCGGATCCGTTCGCGGACGGCGAGGCCAGGCTCTACCGGACCGGCGACCGCGCGCGCTTCCTGCCCGACGACACGATCGAGTTCCTGGGCCGGCTCGACGCGCAGGTCAAGGTGCGCGGCTACCGGGTCGAGCCGGGCGAGATCGAGGCGGCGCTGCTCGCGCACCCGAAGGTGACGCAGGCGGCCGTCGCGGCGGTCGAGGGAGCGGACGGCGAGCTCATGCTCGTCGCGTACGTGGTCTCGAGCGAGCAGCCGCCGGTCGAGGAGCTGCAGGCGCTCCTGCGCGAGAGCCTGCCCGCGTACATGGTCCCGACCCGCTTCGTGCGGATGGACGCGCTGCCGTTCACCGGGAGCGGCAAGATCGACCGCCGCGCGCTCCCCGACCCGGCGCAGGTCGAGAGCGAGCGTGCGTACGTCGCGCCGCGCACGCCGCTCGAGGAGGGGCTGGCGCAGATCTGGGCCGAGCTGCTCGGCGTCGAGCGGGTGGGCGTCCACGACGACTTCTTCGCCCTCGGCGGCCACTCGCTGCTCGCGACGCAGGTGGTGATCCGGATCCGCAACGCCTACACGGACATCCCGCTGCACAGCCTCTTCGACTTCCCGACGGTGGCCGGCCTGGCGGAGGTCGTGCTGGAGCGAGAGCTGGCCGCGGAGGTGCCCGCGGACGCCGGTGCCGGCGCCTGAACGTTGGGCTAGGAGCCGCCGAAGCCAACGCTCCCCCATCGTGGCGTAGGAGGGTCCAGGTGCCGTCACTAACATCGAGAAAATGAGGGGGAACCCGACTGTTGCGCTGCGGCCTGGGCGAGCACGGGTGAGGGATGGCAACGAGGATCCGGCGCGCCGGATCGCGTCGCTGAGCGAGGCGCAGCGCGCCTCGGTGCGCGCTGCGCTCGAGCGCCGCGCGGCCCGCCGACCGGGCATCCCGCGGCGCGACGAGCGCGGGCCGGCGCCGCTCTCCTTCCCGCAGCAGCGCCTCTGGTTCCTCGACCAGTGGGAGCCGGGCGCGCCGACGCACAACGGCGCCCGCGTCTTCCGGCTCGAGGGCGAGCTCGACGTGGACGCGCTGCGCGCCGGGCTCGAGCAGGTGGTCGCGCGGCACGCGCCGCTCAGGACGGTCTTCGTCACGGAGAACCGCGAGCCGCGGCAGGTCGAGCTCGCCGAGTGGACGCTCGAGCTGGCGGTGGTCGACCTCTCCGGGCTCCCCGGCGCCGAGCGCGAGGCCGAACTCGCGCGGCGGCTGCGCGAGGAGGCGCGGCGGCCGTTCGACCTCGCGCGCGACGTCACGCTCAGGCCGACGCTCTTCCGGCTCGGCGGGACCGAGCACGTGCTGATCGTCGAGCTCCACCACATCTCCTTCGACGCGTCGTCGGATCCCGTCATGCACCGCGAGCTCGAGGAGGTGTACCGCGCGCGCGCCGAGGGACGCGCGCCGCGCCTCCCGGAGCTGCCCATCGAGTACACCGACTTCGCCGCGTGGCAGCGCGCGCGGCTCGACGGCGCGACGCTCGACGAGCTCGTCCGCCACTGGCGTGCGGAGCTCGCCGACGCGCCCGTCGTCCTGCGTCTCCCGACCGATCGCCCGCGCCCGGCCGTGCAGCGGCACGTCGGCGCGCATCACGAGCTCGCGCTCGTCGGCGGCGTCGCGGACGCGCTGACCGAGCTCGGGCGCAGCGTCGGGGCGACGCCGTACATGACGCTGCTCGCCGCGTTCGGCGTCGAGCTCTTCCGCTTCTCCGGGCAGGACGACGTGCTCGTGGGCACTCCGATCGCGAACCGCAACCACGTCGAGCTGGAGAACCTGATCGGGTTCTTCACCAACACGCTCGTGATCCGGACGCAGCTGAACGGCAACCCGAGCTTCCGCGAGCTGGTGCAGCGCGTGCGCGCGCGGGCGACCGCCGCCTACGCGCACCAGGATCTGCCCTTCGACAAGCTCGTCGAGGCGCTCGACGTGCCGCGCGACCCGGGCCGCAACCCGCTCTTCCAGGTGAACTTCCGCGCGCACTCCGGCGCGCCGCGGACGCTCGACCTGCCCGGCGTCGTCTGCACGCCGCTCACGGTCGATCTCGGGTTCTCCCGCTTCGACCTGGCCCTCGAGCTGCGCAGCACGCCCGGTCGGCTCGACGGGTACTTCGAGTACGACGAGGACCTGTTCGACCACGCCACGATCGAGCAGCTCGCCGACGACTTCCAGTCCCTGCTCCCGCGGCTCGTCGAGGCGCCGGACACGCCGATCCTCGCGCTCGGCCGTGCCCGCCTCGGCGGCGCCGCAACCAATCGACGCATCCCGCGCGGCTCCCGCTGAGTCGACGACAGACGAAAGGCACATCCCACATGCAGGAAGAGACAGCAACCAGCTTCCGCCTCTCGCCCCAGCAGGAGCAGCTCTGGGCCGGCGTCGACGGCGAGCCCACCGGCGGCGCGGCGATCTTGCTCGCGACCGACGGCGACGTCGACGAGGCGCGGCTCCGGGGCGCCCTCGAGCAGGCCTGCGAGCGGCACGAGATCCTCCGCACCACGTTCCCGCGCCGACCCGGGTTCCGCACGCCGCTGCAGGCGGTGCACGAGCGGCTCGCGCCGGAGTGGAGCACGGACGATCTGCGCGAGCTTCCCGCCGCGGAGCGCGACGCCGCGCTGCGACAGTTCGTCGAGGCTGAGGCCGAGCGTGCATGGGATCTCGCAGAGGGACCGCTCGTCGCCGGCCGGCTCGTCCAGGTAGACGACGAGCGAGCCGCGCTCGTGCTGTCGATCGCCGCTCCCTGCGCCGACGCCGCCTCTGCCGTCACGCTCGCTCGCGAGGTGCTCGCGCACTACGACGGCGGATCCGTCGAGGAAGAGCCGCTCCAGTACGCCGACTTCGCGGAGTGGCAGAACGACCTGCTTGCCTCCGAGGACGACGAGGGGGCCGCGGGCCGCGCCTACTGGGAAGAGCTGACGGGCGCCCGCGCAGGCAAGGCCGCCGGGCTGCCGTTCCTCGACGCGCCGTCGCCGTCGGCGAGCCGCACCGTCGACGTTCCGCTCGAGCCGGCCGCGGCGACCTCGCTGTCGGCGGCCGCCGAGCGGTACGGCGTCTCGCTCGACCACGCGGTGCAGGCGGCCTGGCACGTCGTCGTGGCGCGCCTGAACGGCGCCGACGCCGCGGTCGTGGCGACGGTCCCGCCGCGGCGCTTCCATGCCGAGCTCGACACCGCGATCGGCCTGTTCGCGCGGACGCTGTCGGTGCACTCGGAGGTCGGAGAGGGTGTCGTCTTCCCCGAGCTGATGGTGCAGCTGGCGCGCGCGGAGACCGAGGCCGAGCGGCACGGCGACTACGCCCCCGTCGCGGCGCCGTCCGCCGCGGGCTTCGTCGCGGCGCCCGAGCTCGCGGTCGACGGCTGGTCGCTGCTGGACCTGAGCGCCCCGGCGTCCGTTCCGGTGGCCGCGGAGCTGTTGCAGCTCGAAACCGGCCCTGCGGTGCACCTCCGCTTCGGCGCAGCGCTCGATGCAGAGCTCGCCGCCCGCGTCGCGACCTACCTCGGGCGCGTGCTGGCGCAGGCGGCCGCGCGCCCGGAGGTGGCGACGGCGGAGCTCGAGCTGCTCGCCGACGAGGACGTCCGGCGCCTGACGGCCGTTCCCGCCGAGGCCGAGGTACCGGTGCTCGTGCACGAGGCGTTCGCGGCCGCCGTTGCGGCGAGCCCGCAGCACGTCGCGGTCGTCGACGCAGCCGGCAGCGTGGACTACGCCGAGCTGGACGCCCGCTCGAACCGGCTCGCGCACCGGCTGCAGGCGGCGGGCGTCGGCCCCGACACTGTTGTCGGGCTGTGCACCGACCGCTCGGTCGACATGGTCACAGCCGTGCTCGGGATCCTCAAGGCCGGCGGCGCCTACCTGCCGCTCAACTTCGAGCATCCCGCAGCCCGGCTCCGCCACCAGCTCACGGAGTCGCAGGCCGTCGCGGTGGTCGCGCAGCGGCAGCTCGTCGAGCGCCTGCCCGACGTCGACGGCGCGGTCGTGTGCGTCGACGAGGACGACGCGGCCGGCGACGCGTCGCCGCTCGAGGTGAACGTGACGGGCGACAACCTCGCGTACGTCATGTACACGTCCGGCTCGACGGGCACACCGAAGGGTGTCGCCGTCACGCACGGCAACCTGGCCGACTACGTGCAGGCGATCGGCGAGCGTCTCGGCGCGGCGAACGAGCCGCTGTCGTTCGGGATGGTCACCGCGATCTCGACCGACCTCGGCAACACGGCCTTCTTCCCGGCGCTCGCGTTCGGCGGAACGCTGGTGCTCGTGCCGCCGGCGATCGCGGCCGACGCTGCCGGCGCCGCCGCCTTCCTCGACGAGCATCCCGTCGACGTGATGAAGATCACGCCGTCGCACCTGAACGCGCTGCTCGCCGGCGGCGACGCCCGGGTCCTGCCGCGGCGCTGGCTCGTCACCGGCGGCGAGGCGCTGTCGTGGGACATCGTCGCGCGCGTCCGCGAGCTCGCCGGCTGCGCGATCCTGAACCACTACGGCCCGACCGAGACGACGATCGGCTCGTGCAGCTTCGTCGTCCCCGAGGGGCCCGGCCCGTATGCGCCCGCGACCGTGCCGATCGGCACGCCGCTCGGGCGCACGTCGTGCTACGTGCTCGACGCGAGCGGACGGCTCGTGCCGGAGGGGGTGCCGGGCGAGCTGGCGATCGGCGGCGCAGGTGTCGCCCGCGGCTACGTCGGCCGCGACGACCTGACCGCGGAGCGGTTCCTCGCCGACCCGTACGGACCCGCCGGCGCCCGCATGTACGCGACCGGAGACGTCGTGCGGCGGCTGCCGGGCGGCGAGCTCGAGTTCATGGGCCGCCGCGACGACCAGGTCAAGATCCGCGGCTTCCGCGTCGAGCCGGCCGAGGTCGAGGCGACGCTGCGCACGCATCCGGCCGTGCGCCAGGCGGCGGTGCTCGCCCGCGACGACGGCCGCGGGGAGCCGAGGCTCGTCGCCTACGTCACCGGCGACTCCGTCGCGGAGGACGTGCTCCGCCGCCACGTCGCCGAGCAGGTGCCCGACTTCATGGTGCCGTCGGCGTTCGTCCGGCTCGAGTCGCTGCCGCTGACCCCGAGCGGCAAGCTCGACCGACTGGCGCTGCCCGCGCCGGAGGAGGCGGCTGGAGCCGGTGCGTATGTCGCGCCGCGCACACCCGTCGAGGAGGCGGTCGCCGCGATCTGGTCCTCGGTGCTCGGCATCGAGCGGATCAGCGTCGAGGAGGACTTCTTCGCGCTCGGCGGCCACTCGCTGCTCGCGGCGCAGATCATCGCGCAGGTGCGCAGCGACCTCTCCGTCGACCTGCCGCTGCACGCGCTGTTCAGCTCGCCGACGATCGCGCTGCTCTCGGAGCAGATCGTGGGCCTGATCGGCGAGAGCGGCGACGACGAGACCGAGCGGCTCCTCGCCGAGCTCGAGGGCCTTTCGGACGAGGAGGCGAGGCGGCTGCTCGCCGACGAGGCGGAAGCGGACGTCTGAATGGCGGACGCAGTCGTGACGGAATCCGGAGCCGCCGGCGAAGCGACCGCCTGGCGCCCGGTATGGCGCGATCGCGAGATGCTGCTTCGCTTCGCGGACCTGACGCTCGCGGAGTTCTTCCGGCAGAACGCGCGCTACGGCCGGGGCTCGCGAGTTCGCGAGGAGGACGGCCTCGTCCTGTTCGCCGGCTCCCACCCGCAGCCGAACCCCTTCCGGAACGGGGCGATCCGGCTCGACACCCGGCTGGAGGCGCAGGAGACGCTGGAGCGGGCGTACGAGTTCTTCGCGCCGCTCTCGCGGAGCTTCGTCTTCTGGGTGCGCGACCGCGACGGCGACCTGGAGCAGCTCTGCCGTTCGCTCGACCTGGCGCTCGTGGAGCCCGACGGGCTGCCCGAGCTCGCGCTGGAGGGGCCGCCTCCACCGGTGCCGAGGCTCCCCGCGAACGTCGAGCTGAGGCGCGCGGATACCCCGGAGGTTCGTCGCGACTACCTCAACGTCGTCGCCGAGGGGTGGGGGATGGAAGGGCTCGAGACCGACCTCGCCGCCGAGATCTTCTTCCACCCCGACAGCGTCGGCGACCCCAACACGATCGCCTTCGTCGCCTACGTCGACGGCCGACCCGCGTCGGGTTGCCTCGCCCTGCTCTCCTGCGGGATCGCGGTCGGCGGGCAGGGGGCGACCGTGCCGTGGGCGCGCCGCCAGGGCCTCGCCGAGGCCTGCTACGCCGCCTGTCTGGAGGTCGCCTACGGTGAGTTCGGCATCCGCGGCTCGGTCTGCCAGAGCTCCCCGTCGGGGCAGGGCGTCTGGATGCGCATGGGCTACCGGGAGCTGACGCGCTATCTCCGCTTCCTCTGTCCGCCCCGCGGCGCGGGAACCGGCTGACGCGTCTCCTCGCGTGGAACGCGTCGACGACCTGACGGCCGCGAGCGAGGGCCGTGCGCAGGCGGAGCGCCGCCTGCTCGCGCGCGCCGCCGCGACGAAGCGACGGACGATCCCGCCGCGCCCGCAGGGGGGCCCGCCGCCGCTCTCGTTCGCGCAGGAGCGGATGTTCCTGCTCGAGCAGCTCACGCCGGGTGTCAGCGCCTACAACGTGCCGCGCCTGCTGCGCGTGCCGGCGACGCTCGACGACGAGGCGCTCGAGCGCGCCTTCCTCACCGTCGTCGCGAGGCACGAGCCGCTCCGCTCGTCCGTGCGGCTCGAGGACGGCACGCCGGTCCTGCGGGTCCTCGACGAGCCGCGGCTCTCGTTCGCCGCCTTCGACCTCCGCGGCTCGGCAGATCCAGACGGCGAGGTGCAACGGATCGTCGACGAGGTTGCGTGGGCGCCGTTCGACCTCGGGCACGACCCGATGCTCCGCGTCGCGCTCCTCCATCTCGGCGCGGGCGAGGACCTGCTCGCGATCGTCGGCCACCACCTCGTCTCCGACCACGGCTCGACGGGCGTGCTCTTCCGGGAGCTCGCCGAGGCGTACGCGGCCGCCATCGAGGGAGCTGAGCCGGATCTGCCGGAGCTCCCGATCGCCTACGGCGACTTCGCCGCCTGGCAGCGCGCACGGCTCGGTGGAGACGGCCTGTCCGCCGATCTCGACTACTGGCGCGAGACGCTGCACGGCGCGCCGGAGCGGATCGAGCTGCCGACCGACCGTCCGCGTCCGAGCGTCAAGAGCTATCGCGGCGCCGTCCACCAGCTGACCCTCGAGCCGGCGCTCGTGGAGGAGCTGCGCACCCTCGCGCGCAGCCGCAGCGCCTCGATGTTCGTCGTCTTGCTGGCCGGCATGAACGCGCTTCTGCACCGATACGGCGCCGGCGAGGACGTGGTGGTCGGCTCGCCGATCTCCGGCCGGCACCACGAGGAGACGATGGGGCTGATCGGGTTCTTCACGAACACGCTGGCGCTGCGCACGTCGCTCGAGGGCGACCCGAGCTTCGCGGAGCTCGTCGACCGCGTCCGCGCGACCACCTTCTCCGCGTACGCGCACCAGGAGCTTCCGTTCGAGCGGTTGGTGGAGGCGCTGAATCCGCAGCGCGACCTCAGCCACACGCCGTTCTTCCAGGTGCTGTTCGCGCACGACGTCGAGCCGGAGCCGTTGCGGCTCGCAGGCGTCGCCTGCGAGGCGGTTCCGCTGCCCACGTGGCCCTGGGCGAGGTTCGACCTCTCGCTCGGCGTGCAGGAGCGGTCGGACGGCTCGACGCGCGTCACGGTCGAGTACTCGGCCGATCTCTTCCAGCGGGAGACAGCCGAACGTCTCGCGCGCCACTTCGCGACGCTGCTGCGACTCGTTGCCGCCGACCCCGAGGTGCGCATCGCGTCGCTGTCGCTCCTCGATGCGGACGAGGAACGCGAGCTGCTCGAGGGCCGGAATGCGACTGCGGCGCCGCTCGACGAGCGCTGCCTGCACGAGCTCGTCGCCGAGCAGGCGACGCTCCGTCCCGATGCGGTGGCGCTCGAGGGTAGCGGCGTGATCCTCACCTACAGCGAGCTCGACCGTCGCGCAGGGCTGCTTGCGCGCAGGCTGCACGAGCTGGGGGTGGAGCGCGGTTCCGTCGTCGGGATCTGCATGGAGCGCGTCCCGGAGGTCGTGCTCTCCATGCTCGCCGTCCTGAAGGCAGGTGCTGCGTACGTGCCCGTCGACCCGACGTATCCGGCGGAGCGGCAGGAGTTCATGCTGGCCGACGCCGGCGTGCCGGTCGTGCTCACGCAGGAGCGCCTGCTCGATCGCCTCGCCGCGCCTCCGGCCGCCGCGGTCATCTGCGTCGATCGCGACCGCGAGACGATCGAGAGCGCGGGCGCGGAGCCGTACGTCGCCGCCGCGACGTCCGACGACATCGCGTACGTCATCTACACGTCCGGCTCGACGGGGCGCCCCAAGGGAGTCGAGATCAGGCACCGCTCCGTCGTCAACCTGATGGGCGAGATGCGTCAACGGCCGGGGCTGGACGCAGGCGACACTGTCGTCAACGTCACGACCACTGCCTTCGACCTGTCGGTGCCGGACGTCTACCTCCCGCTCGTCTGCGGCGCGAGGCTGGTCATCCTCCCGCGCGAGACGACGCTCGACCCGGCACTCCTCGGGACCGCGCTGGCGTCGGTCGGCGCCACGTTCATGCAGGCGACGCCGACGACGTGGGGGATGCTCGTCGAGACCGGCTGGGAGGGCCTGCAGGGCCTGAAGATCGTCTGCGGCGGAGAAGCGCTCTCGCGCGCTCTCGCCAACGAGCTCGTCGATCGTGGCGAGTCGCTCTGGCACATGTACGGCCCGACGGAGACGACCGTCTGGTCGTCGATCGGCCCGCTGCGTCGCGGCTCGTCGGCGCCGCCGATCGCCGGTCCGATCGCCAACACGCGCTTCTACGTGGTGGACGAGAACCTGCGGCCGGTCCCGCTCGGCGTTCCCGGGGAGCTCCTGATCGGCGGCGCGGGCGTGGCACGCGGCTATCGCAACCGTCCCGAGCTGACCGCGGAGCGGTTCGTCGCGGACCCGTTCGTCGACGATCCGGAGGCGCGCGTGTACCGCACCGGCGACCGGTTCCGCTGGCGAGCAGACGGGACGCTCGAGTTCCTCGGCCGGCTGGACGCGCAGGTCAAGCTGCACGGCTTCCGTATCGAGCTCGGCGAGGTCGAGGCCGCCCTCGAGGGGCTCGAAGGGGTCCGCTCCGCCGCGGCCGCGATCAAGGACGCCCCGACCGGCGACCAGGTGCTCGTCGGCTACGTCGTGGCAGAGGAAGGCGCGGAGCTCGCCGCCGAGGAGGTGCGCCGCTCCCTCGCCGCCGAGCTGCCGACGTTCATGGTTCCGTCGGCGGTGTTGCTGCTCGACGAGCTGCCCGTGACCGCGAACCGGAAGCTCGACCGCGCAGCGCTGCCGGCTCCGGACGAGGGTCGCCGGACCGAGGTGCCGTACCTCGCGCCGCGCACGCCCGTCGAGGAGCAGTTGGCCGAGATCTGGGCGGACGTCCTGTCGCTCGAGCGGGTCGGCGTCCACGATGACTTCTTCGCCCTCGGCGGCCACTCGCTGCTTGCGCTGAAGATGCTCGCGCGCGTGCAGGCGACATTCGGGCTGGATCTGTACGTGACGGTCGCGTTCGAGCGTCCGACCGTGGCCGCGCTCGCCGAGCTCGTGTCCGAGCGGCTGCTGCAGAGCGCACCCGAGGACGAGCTGGCGAGCCTGCTCGACGAGCTCGAGTCGATCGGAGGCGCATGATGGAGAGCTCCGGCAAGCACAAGGACCTGCTCGCCGAGCGCCTCGCGAAGCTGCCGCCCGCCCAGCGCGAGCTGCTCGAGCGGCGCCTGCTCGAGCAGCGGCGTGCCGCCGCCGCGTCCTCCGGCATCCCCCGCCGCGAGATCGCCTCGCCGATCCCGCTCTCGTACTCGCAGGAGCTGCTGTGGTTGCTCAGCCAGCTCGAGTCGAGCGGCGTCGCCTACAACGCGCCGGCCGCGTTCCGCCTCGCCGGCCGGATCGACGCGAACGCGCTCCAGGCCGCGATCGACGGACTGGTCGCGCGTCACGAGATCCTGCGCACGACCTACGACGTCGTCGACGGCGAGCCGATGCAGCTCGTCGCCGAGCGCGGGAGCGTGAGGCTCGACGTCGTCGACCTCCGCGAGCTGCCGGAGGCGGAGCGCGAGGCCGAGCTGCAGCGCATCCTGCGCGCCGAATCCGAGCACGCCTTCGACCTGCGCGTCGATCCGGTGCTTCGTCCGATGCTCATCCACATGGGCGACGACGACCACGTCTTCTTCAACGTGATGCACCACATCGCCACCGACGGATACTCGCGCGCGATCCTGCACGGCGACCTGACCGAGCTCTACGAGGCCGCCCTCGAGGGACGGGAGCCACGCCTCGAGCCGCTGAGCATCCAGTACGGCGACTTCGCGCTCTGGCATCGCCGCTGGCTCGACGGCGGCATCCTCGAGCAGCAGCTCGACTACTGGAAGCAGAACCTCGCCGGCGCGCCCTCGCGCCTGGAGCTGCCGACCGACCATCCGCGACCCGCGGTTCGCAGCTACCACGGCGACCACACGAGTCGCATGCTCGGGCCGCGTCACCGCGCCGCGCTCGAGCAGGTTGCGCGCGACGGAAGCGGCACGCTGTTCCAGGCACTGCTGGCCGCTTTCGCGACGCTGCTCCATCGCTACTCCGGGCAGGACGACGTCGTCATCGGCACGCCGTTCGCGGGCCGCAACCGCAGCGAGCTCGAGTCGATGGTGGGCTACTTCATCAACCCGCTCGCCCTTCGCGTCGACTGCTCCGACGACCCGTCGTTCCGGGAGCTCCTGCGCCGTGCGCGCGAGACGACCCTCGCCGCATTCGCGAACGGCGACGTTCCGTACGAGATGGTCGTCCGGGCCACGACGCCCGAGCGCGACCTCAGCCAGACGCCCGTCTTCCAGGTGATGATGGCGCTGCACAACCCCGACTGGGAACGGCGGCGGCCGAAGTTCGAGCCGCGCGGCGTGACCGCGACCGAGATCGCCCACGAGAAGGGGTGGTCGAAGTTCGATCTGCTGCTCGGCACCAGCCAGCGGACGACCGGCGTCAACACGACGTGGGAGTACAGCACGGAGCTCTTCGACGACGCGACGGCCGTGCGGATCGCGCGGCACTTCGAGAAGCTCGTCGACAGCGTCGCCGCCGATCCCGATCGGCCTCTCTCCCGGCTGCCGATGCTGCTCGACGAGGAGCGGCACGTGATCCTGACCGACTGGGCGCGAGCGGAGGAGGCCTTCCCGTCGCGCACGCTCGTCAAGGATCTGTTCGAGGAGTGGGCCGCGCGGACACCGGAGGCGGATGCCGTCGTCTTCGAGGGTCGGAAGCTGACGTACGGACAGCTGAATGCGCGCGCGAACGCGCTCGCCGCGCGGTTGACGGAGCTCGGTGCGGCGCCGGGCGAGCGCGTCGGCATCTACATGGGCAAGTCGCTCGACCTCGTCGTCGCCATGCTGGCGGCGATCAAGTCCGGTGCGGCGTACGTCCCCCTCGACCCGATGTATCCGACCGACCGGATCGAGTTCATGCTCGGCGACGCCGCGCCCTCGGTCGTGGTGACCGATGCGGAGTCGCGCCCCTCGCTGCCCGCCTGCGAGGCCGCGCTCTTCGCGGACTGGGAGGGGCTCGGCGACCTGCCGAGCGACGACCCGCCGACCCGGGCGACTCCCGAAGACCTCGCGTACGTCATCTACACGAGCGGCTCGACCGGCCGACCCAAGGGCGCGATGATCACCAACGCGAGCCTCGCGAACGCGTTCTTCGCCTACGACCGCGCGTACCGGCTCACCGACGAGACGACCAGCCATCTGCAGATGGCGAGCTTCTCCTTCGACGTCTTCACGGGCGACTTCATCCGTGCGCTGCTCTCCGGCTCGAAGCTCGTTCTCTGTCCGCTCGAGGCGGTGATGGATCCGCCGCGCCTCTACGAGCTGATCGTGGCCGAGCGGATCGACTGCGCGGAGTTCGTGCCCGCGGTCGCGACGCTGCTCGCCCAGCACGTCGAGTCGATCGGCGGCACGCTCGATCTGCGTGTGCTGGTCGTCAGCTCGGAGGGTTGGCGCACCGACAAGTACGAGCTCTACAAGCGCGTCTGCGGTCCGCGCACGCGGCTGATCAACGCGTACGGGCTCACCGAGGCGACGATCGACACCACCTGGTTCGAGACCGATCAGACGCTGGAGGAGGACCGGTTCGTGCCGATCGGGCGCCCGCTGCCGAACAGCGAGGTCTACCTGCTCGACCGGCATCTGCAGCCCGTCCCGGTCGGCGTGCCGGGCGAGCTGTGCGTGGGCGGGCGCGGAGTCGCGCTCGGCTACCTGAACCGGCCCGAGCTGACGGCCGAGAAGTTCGTGCCGAACCCGCATGCGACGACGCCCGGCGAGACGCTCTACCGCACCGGCGACCTCGCCCGCTGGCTGCCGGACGGCACCGTCGAGTTCCTCGGCCGCGCCGACCGGCAGCTGAAGATCCGCGGCTTCCGGATCGAGCCCGGCGAGGTGGAGGCCGCCCTCGAGCGCCATCCCGGCGTCCGCTCCGCCGCCGTCGTCGCCTGGGAGCCGCGGGCGGGCGACACGCGGCTCGCCGCCTACGTGGAACCAAACGATCCCGCGCGTCCGCCCGGGTGGCCCGACCTGCGCGAGCTGCTGGTTGCCGAGCTGCCGGCGTTCATGCTGCCGTCGGCCTTCGCTGTGGTCGACCCGTTGCCGCTGACCCCGAACGGGAAGGTCGACCGTGCCGCCCTGCCTCCGCCCGAGCCGACGAGCGACCAGGCGGAAGCGTCCGCGCCTCCGTCCACGCCCACCGAGATCGGCGTGGCCGAGATCTGGAGTGACCTCCTCGCGGTCGAGCAGGTCGGCCTCGGCGACAGCTTCTTCGCCCTCGGCGGCCACTCGCTGCTCGCGACGCAGGTGATCAGCCGGGTCCGCGAGCGGTTCGGCGCCCAGCTCACGATCAGGACGATCTTCGAGGCGGCGACGGTCGAGGCGCTCGCGCGCGCCATCGACGCAGCGGCCGACGGCTCGTCGCTGCCGGCAGGGCCGGAGCTGCGACGGATCGACCGCTCCGCGACCGCGGTGACGCTCGCGCCGGCGCGATCGGCCGGCCGCTGACTCCGGGCCGCTTCACCACTCGTCGTCGCGATAGAAGAGCCGAACGACGTCCCGCGTTCCCTCGCGGATCCGTTCGACCTCTTCCTCCGTCAGGCGCGACCGCCAGCTCTCGAGGTTCGCGGCGCTGTTCAGCCGGACGTCGTGCCGGGACGTCGCCTCTGTGGGATTCCCCCCGGCGCTGTGGCCCTCGATCGCGCGGCGTGTCGCCGCATCGAGCTCGAGTCCCAGCTTGCCGAAGAGGGCCTCGAAGCCGGCGAGCGGCTCGCGCGACAGATCCTCGTGCCGGACGACGATCCACTCGGGGTGCTCGGAGCGGAAGCGCGCCACCGTGCGGTAGAAGATCCGCCAGAGCAGGATCGCCTGCGTGACCAGGTCCTGGGGACGCTCCGCGAGCTCGCGCACCTCCGGCTCGAACCCGTCCAGGTGGTCGCGCGAGAGCGCGTCGTCGGCCAGCCAGAGCTCGAAGCGATGCCCCCAGCGCAGCCGCTTGATGCTCGCGGCGAAGGCGAGCGGGTTTCGCACCGTGAGCACGACGTCCATCCCGTAGCGGCGGGCAAGCCACTCGGTCGAGAAGATCGCGATGGGGTCCTTGACGAGCGCGCGAGCCCGCCCTGCCCTCGCGCGGGCGAAAGCCGCCGCGACGCCGAGTGCGTGCGCGGCGTCCCGCGCGTTCCGCGTTCTCCGGCTCTGCGCACGCCAGTCGTAGCGGAACGCGAGCGTCCGCTCGAGCGAGCCCGCGTACCGGCCCTCGTTCGCCTCCGTGACGTAGGTGAAGAAGCGCTCGAAGGCCGCACCGCTGATCCCCGGCTGCGTCGCCGGGTTGAACGGCTCGTGGATGTAGGCCACGCCCGGAGCGAGCGCGAGCATCTTGCCCACCCACGTCGTCCCCGAGCGGGGGGCGCCGGTGACGAGGATCGGGTTCCGGCGGCCGTTCGCCGACGGGATCACGGGAGCTGCTCGTCGGCTTGCGGCTGCTCCCGTGTCGCCGCCTCGATCGCCTCCGCGACCTCGGCGGCGAGGGCGACCGCGTACGGCTCGTGGACGATGTTGTCGTGCCGGATACCCTCGCCCTCGACCCAGCGGATCTCGACACCGCCCTGGGCCAGCGAGTGCCAGAGTGAGTCGTTGCCGACCGCCGAGCGCCTTCCGGGCTCGGCGGCCCGAAAGAGCGTAACCGTGCACGCGGAGGGCGGGACCACGTAGCTCCGCTTCGCGCGCTCGGTGACGGCTGCCATGTTCCAGAGGAAGCGAGGCACGGGCCAGCTCGAGCGCGAGAGCCTGTCGAAGAGGATCCAGCGGGACCGCGTCTTGACCTTGTAGACGAGGCCTCTCGAGCGGCGGCGGATCCACGCCAGCTTGCCTCGCAGGTCGCGCTGCCGGAAGTCGGCGAACTTGCGCCGCTCGAGCTCGCGGCGGGTCTCGCGCGCGCCGTGCCCGAACGGGAAGGCGTCGATCAGCCCGAGCAGCGCCGGCTCTCGACCGTGCTCGAGGAGCTGCCGCGCGACCTCGTACGCGAGAACGCCTGCGAAGCAGTAGCCGAGCAGCAGGAACGGGCCGTCCGGGTGCACGCGGAGCAGGTCCTCGACGTACTGGGCCGCCATCGCCTCGAACTGCGTGTGCGGCAGCTCCCGTCCGTCGCTGCCGACGCCCTGGATTCCGTACACCGGCTGGTCGGGCGGCAGATGCCGGACGAGATCACGGTAGAACAGCAGCTCGCCGGTGTGACCGTGGACGACGAACAGCGGCGGCCCGTCTCCGCCGGGACGCAGCGGAATCACGGTCGACCGTTCGCCCAGCCTCCCCTGCTCCGCCCGGAGCGCATTCGCGAGGTGCCGTACGGTCGCGGTCTCGAAGAGCACGGCGAGCGGCAGACGGACGCCCCAGATCCGCTCGACGTTCGCGAAGAGCTTCACCGCGAGCAGCGAATGACCGCCGAGCGCGAAGAAGTCGTCCTCCACGCCGATCGGCGCGTCGACTCCGAGCGTCTCCCGCCAGAGGTCGAGCAGCGCCTCCTCGAGCTCGTCGGCCGGTGCGAGCAGCTCCGCCCCGCTCGGGCGCGCCACGTCCGGGTCGGGGAGAGCAGCGCGATCGAGCTTTCCGTTCGGCGTCAGCGGCAGGCGCTCGAGCTGGACGACCGACGTCGGAACCATGTACCCGGGCAGCAACCGCGCCGCGTGCTCCCGCAGAGCCGAGGAGTCGATCCCGTCGCTCCCCGCGGGCACGACGTAGGCGACCAGCTGCGCGCCCTCCGTCGCCACGACGACGGCCTCGTGCACCTGCTCGTGCGCGAGCAGCACGGCTTCGACCTCGCCGAGCTCGATGCGGTAGCCGCGGAGCTTGACCTGGTTGTCCATCCGCCCGAGGAACTCGAGGGTCCCGTCGGGCCGGCGACGCACAAGATCTCCCGTTCGGTACACGACGGCGTCCGGATCGGCGCCGATGTGGTCCGGGACGAACCGCTCCGCCGTCAGGTCGGGTCGGTTGCGATAGCCGCGGGCGACGCCCGCTCCGCCGATCCACAGCTCGCCCGGGACGCCGTCGGGGCACGGCTGCCCGGAGCTTCCGACCACGTAGAAGCGGGTGTTCGCGAGCGGGCCAGCGATCGGCGTCGGCCCTTCTCCGGCCGAGAGGCGGCCGAGCGAGGACCAGACCGTCGTCTCCGTCGGACCATACGCGTGCCAGAGCTCGGCGCAGCGGGAGATCAACGCGTTCGCGAGCGGGCGCGGCAACGCCTCGCCGCCGCAGACGATCCTGAGCGCCGGGCGGCCCGGCCAGCCGCGGTCGACGAGCATCTGCCACGTCGTCGGCGTCGCCTGGACGACCGTCACCTCCGCCTCGTCCAGCGCGTCGGCGAGGCCGTCCGCGTCTTGCGTTCGCTCGCGCGGCACGAGGACGAGGCGGGCGCCGCTCGTCAGGGGCACGTAGAAGTCGGGGACCGAGAGATCGAAGGCGAAGGTCGTCAGGTTCGCCACGACGTCGTCCGCGCCGACCCGGAGCGCGCCGCTCATGTGGGTTACCAGGTTGACCACGTTGCGGTGCCTGATCTCGACGCCTTTCGGCCTGCCAGTGGAGCCCGAGGTGTAGATGACGTACGCGAGCGCGTCGGGACCGACGACGAGGGCTGGAGCCTCCGCGGCCTGAGCGGCGATGCGCGCCGCGTCGCCGTCGATCGACAGGACCGCGACGTCGTCGGGCGGCGCGATCTCCTCGCGCAGGGCGTCGACGGTGACGAGCGCGGCGATGCCTGCGTCGGCGACGATGAAGTCGCGGCGCTCGGCCGGGTAGGTGGGGTCGATCGGGACGTACGCCGCGCCGGCCTTCAGGACGCCGAGCATCGCCTGGACGAGCTCGAACGAACGCTCGAGGCAGATGCCCACGAGCGAGCCCGGCGCGACTCCGAGCTCGATCAACTGCCGGGCGATCCGATTCGCGTCCGCCTCGAGCTCGCGGTACGACCGCGTCTCGCTTCCGAGCTGCAGCGCCACGGCGTCCGGCGTGCGCTCGGCCGAGGCGGCGACGAGCTCGTGCAGCGCGGCCCGCGGGTAGTCGGCGGCGGTGTTGTTCCAGTCCTCGACGATCCGTCGCCGTTCGGAGGGCGTGAGGAGGTCGAGCGTCGACAGCGGTGCGTCCGGCTGCTCGACCGCCTGCTCGACCAGCCGCTCGAAGTGGCCGAGCATCCGCTCGATCGTCTCCGCCTCGAACAGGTCGACGGCGTACTCGAAGGACAGGAGGAGGCCGTCCTGGCGCTCCACGGTGAACAGGGCGAGGTCGAACTTCGATCGTTCGCGATCGAGCGGCACGTTCGTCACCTCGAGCGCGGGCAGGTCGAAGGCGACGTGCTCGTGGTTCTGGAGCGCGAACATCACCTGGAAGAGCGGTGAGTGGCTCAGCCGCCGGCTCGGGTTCAGCTCCTCGACCAGCTTCTCGAACGGGAGCCCCTGATGTGCGTAGGCGCCGAGGCAGACCTCCCGTACGCGCGCGACGAGCTCGCGGAACGACGGGTCCGCCGAGAGGTCGACGCGCAGGGCGAGCGTGTTCGCGAAGAAGCCGATGACCGACTCCACCTCCAATCGCTCCCTGTTCGCGATCGGCGTTCCGACGACGAGGTCGTCCTGGCGGGCGTATCGGCTCAGCAACGTCGAGAATCCCGCGAGCAGGGCAATGAAGAGCGTGGCCTGCTCCTCGGTCGCGATCGCGCGGAGCCCGTCGACGAGCTCGCGACGGATCGTGCCGCGGATGTGGGCGCCGCGATCGGACTGCACCGCGGGCCGCGGGCGGTCCGTCGGCAGCTCGAGCAGCGGTGGTGCGCCCTCGAGCGAGTCGCGCCAGTACGCGAGCTCGCTCTCCAGACGCTCGCCCGTCAGGAGCTCGCGCTGCCAGACTGCGTAGTCGACGTACTGGATCGGCAGCTCCGGCAGCTCCGCGTCGCGTCCGAGCACCTCGGCGGCATAGAGCTCGGCGAGCTCGCGCAGCAGGATGTTGAGGGACCACCCGTCCGCGATCGCGTGGTGGGCGGTCAGGAGGAGCAGGTGGTCGTCGTCGGCGAGCCGGACGAGGCGTGTCCGGAACAGCGCTCCCCCCGCAAGCTCGAAGGGGCGGTTCGCCTCCTCGAGCGCGAGCTCCAGCGCGGTCCGCTCCGGATCGGCGCCACGTCGGAGATCGTCGAGCTCGAGCCGCGGCGGCGCCGGCGGCAGGATCACCTGGTAGGCCTCGCCTCCTTGCTCCCGTAGCTCCGTCCGGAGGCTCTCGTGCCGCTCGACGACGCCGGCGAGCGCGCCGACGAGTGCGTCGACGTCCAGCCGCCCGCGCAGACGCAGGCGCAACGGCATGTTGTAGACGGCTCCGCCCGGCTCCAGCCGGTCGAGGAACCACAGGCGTTGCTGGGCGAAGGAGAGCGGGAATGCGCCCACCTCCTCGGCCTCGATTGCGACTGTCGGTTCGGCGGTGCTCATACCGCGGATGCCCGACTCCCCTGGCGCGCATCCATCGTCGAAATCGTATGTCCGGCCCCTACCGTCGGCCAGGCGACGTTGGGGCAGCTTTTTGCGTCATTTCCTGGGCTTCCGGTCAGCGTGCCTCCAGGGGTCCTGTTGTATCGTCCCCTACGTGGGCGGGCGAGGCCTCGGCCGGGAATCCGTGCTGCCGGCGCGCGCCCGGCGTATCTCCGGCCGCCTCCGCTTCGTCGCCGTGGTCGCCGTCGTCGCGGCCGGCCTGCTCGCCGGCGCATCGGATGCGTTGGCGGCCTCGGGGCCGACCCTCGCCGGGAGCACCCAGAACACGTCGACGATCGCGGGTGCTGATGCGATCACGATGGGCCCGTTCAACTACGCGTACGCAGCGGCGTACTGGAACGGCACGCTCACGGCCATCGACGTCAGCAATCCCTTCCAGCCGGTCGTCGCGGGCGAGAGTGCGCCGACGAACGGGCTCTTGAATGCCTCCAACGTCGCCGTCGCGAACGGCTACGCGTACGTCGTCAGCAAGAACCGAAACGGCACGAAGACGAGCCACAGCAACGATGACGGCAGCGGCAACAGCCTGACCGTCCTCGATGTCGGCACGAACCCGTCCAGCCCGGCCGTCCTCGGCACGCTGCACGACCCGGTGAACCTCTTCGGAGCGTACGGCGTGGCCGTCTCCGGGAGCTACGCGTTCGTGGCGGCGCAGGGCTGCCTCAGCAATCAGCCGTGTCCCAATCCGAACGTCGGCAACTCGTTCGACGTCGTCGACGTCTCGAACCCGGCGGCTCCGACGCTCGTCGCCACTCTGAGCAACAGCAACCTTCCCGCGCCCTACACCGGGACGAACGCGCTTCAGCACGCCTGCTCCGTCGCGGTCTACGGGAACTACGCCTACGTGACGGCTGCCTACGCGAATCGGCTCACGGTGATCGACATCTCGAATCCGCTCGCCCCGCAGATCGTCTCCTCCGTTCAGGACTCGACGGCGTTCGACTTCGACGTCGACGTCGCGGTGGAGGGCGGCTACGCATACGTCGCGGACCAGGCGTTGGGCGTCGGGCGAGTCGCGGTGGTCGACGTCTCGAACCCGGCGCAGCCTCGCGTCGCGGGCATGCTCACGAACAAGACCTGGCTCAACGGCGCGTACCGCATCCGGGCGCGGGGGGACTTCGCGTACGTCTCCGCCGCGTACAGCGCCGACGTCGCCGCAGTCGACGTCTCGAATCCGGCTCATCCGCGGTTCGCAGGCGGTTACAAGGACACGTCGCTGCTCAACCGCACGACCGGTCTCGACTTCATCGCTGCGACCGAGCAGCTCGTCGCGGTGTCGCCGTTCCTCTCCACCGAGTCGAGCCCCCTCTATCCCCCCTATCCACCCGCCCCGGGTTCTCCGACCAACACCGGAACCGTCTCGCTCGTCAACCTCGACCCTGTCCCGCTGACCGTGACCATCTCGCCGTCCTCGGAGCCTCCGAACCCGACCTCGCGCACCTCTGCGAGCTTCAGCTTCTCGACGAGCGACTCCGTCGCCAGCGTGGCGTGCAGCCTCGATCTCGCCGATTTCGTCCCGTGCACGACGACGACCACGCAGACGTACAGCGGTCTCGCGTACGGGACGCACACGTTCACCGTGCAGGCGACCGACCCGGCCGGCAACACGGAGACGGACTCGTACACCTGGACGATCGCCGTCGCGCCGACGAACCAGGCGCGCCCGGTCGTGTCGGGTCAGCCGGTCGTCGGGCAGACCTTGACCGGAACGACCGGGACATGGTCGGGGACCCAGCCGATCACCTACGCCTACCAGTGGCAGGACTGCAACTCGACGGGCGGGAGCTGTACGCCGATCGCCGGCGCGACCTCGGCGTCGTACGTCGTCGCGTCGTCCGATACGGGATTGACGCTGCGGCTGCAGGTGACGGCGACGAACGCCGGCGGCTCGGCGTCGGCGTCGTCGACGCAGACCGCGGTCGTCACCGGGCCGCCGACGCCGCCTGTGAATCAGTCGGTGCCGGTGGTGTCGGGTCAGGCGGTGGTGGGGCAGACGGTGTCGGGGTCGAATGGTTCGTGGTCTGGGTCGCAGCCGA
>Ga0209810_1002637_pt1 | contig 20883 bp, 18 predicted proteins | sample Coa_R1_7_FD_187159 | JGI IMG/M metagenome (GOLD analysis project Ga0209810, IMG submission 187159) | Surface soil microbial communities from Centralia Pennsylvania, which are recovering from an underground coalmine fire - Coalmine... | ecosystem: Environmental > Terrestrial > Soil > Unclassified... | reverse complement strand
CGCCAGGGCGTAGAGGGCGTCGGACTTGCGGCGGGTGAGCTCTTCTTCGGCGGGCTGGTGGGCCCAGAGGAGGTAGTTGCCGCGCCAGCCGAGCTTCTGCAGCGCATCGAAGGGCCCGATCTGGGTAGACCATGGCGCCCAGGCGAAGACCCAGTTGGCGCCGGCCTGCTGGAGCTGGGTGGCGAAGGGGGTGTAGTCGGTCGCGGTCGGGGGAATCACCTGCTTGGAGACGACCTGCATTCCCGCCTCAGTGGCGCGCTCGCCTGCGTAGTCGATGCTTGTCCGTGAGATCGGGACGTCTTGTGCGACGAGGCCGAGCCGGACCGGCTCGCGCGCCGCCTCTCGGATGAACTGGACCGCGAACGCGCTGTCGTACAGCGCCCCGAACGACGACGAGCAGAAGATCAGCGGGTCCGCGGGTGGAAAGGCCTCTTTCGGACACACCGAGGCGATGAACAGCGGCACACCCGCTGAGCGGATGATGTTCATGACTGAGCCATAGGTGGCCGAGACCGATGCCAGGAACAGCAGCGGCACGCGCTCTTGCTGCACCAGTTTGGTCGCGTTGCTGGTCGCTTTAGTCGCATCCCCTGCGTCGTCCTCGGCCAGGAGCTGGACGGGATGGCCGTTGATGCCACCCTGCTCGTTCACCCGCTGGAAGAAAACGTTGACCGCCTCGTAGGTCGGCGCATAGACGTCAGCCGCCGGGCCGGTCAGTGCGACGGTAAGCCCGATGCGGTAGGGCTCAGCCTGCTGGGCGGCCGGCCTGGCCTGCGGCGCGACCGTGGCGCAGGCGATCAGGAAGATAGCCAGCCCCGCGCTTCCTGCCCGGAAGCTGAGGCGCCACAGCGACTCACGCATCGCTCTCCTCCCTCCGCCGGTTCCTCGGGGCTCTTGCCGTAACAGCATCGGTCCTGGCGCGAGTCCTTCACCCCGCTGGCCTTGCCCTTAGTGTAAGCGTTCGCCTCCCCTGCAGTGCAGGAAGTCGCGCTGGCAGGATACCTCGCCGATGCCGCGATTGCGCTACTAGAACGGTCAGCCCCAGACCTTCGCGGCCGTGTCGACCACCAGCTCCAGCTTGCGGCGCTGGTCGTCGTGCGTGAGCGGGTGGCCGACGGAGACAGTCGCGAAGCCACACTGCGGGCTGAGCGCCAGCTGCTCCAGGGGCACGTATTTGGCCGCCTCCTCGATGCGGCGCAGCAGGTCGTCCTGGGACTCCAGCTCGCTCACCTTGGTGCTGACCAGCCCCAGCACCACCGTCTTCCCCTTGGGCACGAACCGCAGCGGTTCGAAGCCGCCCGCCCGCTCGCTGTCGTATTCGAGCAGGAAGCGGTCGACCTGCATCAGGTTGAACACGCGCTCGGCGATCGGCTCGTAGCCGCCGCTGACCAGCCACCGGCCTTGCGAGTTGCCGCGGCAGATGTGCAGCGCCCGGACCGTGGGAGCATTCGCCGCCGGCTCCAGGCAGGCGTTGTTGGCGGCGATCGCGTCGTCCACCCAGCGGTCCATGTCTATCCCCTGCGCGCGCATGAACTCCCGCACCTGCGCGTCGAGGCCCAGCGTCAGGCTGGGATCGTCGATCTGGATGTACGGAACGCCTTCTTCCACCAGCAGGCGCACCTCGTTCCGCACGATAGCGATGAGCTCGTCGCGCAAGGCAGCTCGCGTGGGATAGATCGCGTCGGTTAGGCCCGGCTTGTAGGCCAGGCATACGTACATCATCACGCTGGGGATCGTGATCTTGAACGGACCGGGAGCGTGCGCTTTCAGGAAGGCGGCTTCGTGGCCGTGGAGCCGGCGCCGCTGCTGCAGCTTGCGGCCCACGACCTGCGTGGAGACCCTGGACAGGCCGCCGCCCGGCCCCTGCCACGGCACGAGGATGTGTTCGGGAACGAACCCCTCCACCGCGTCGTTCATGGCGGTTAGCCAGGAGTGGCGCCGGTATTCCCCATCCGTGTAGATGGGGACCCCGATCTGGCGCTGGAGGTCGAGGACCTCCAGGATGGCCTGGTCCTCGACCCGGCGCAGCTCCTCCTCACCGATCTGCCCTGCCGCATACTGAGCGCGCGCCTCGAGCAGCGCCGCTGGGCGCAGGAGGCTACCGACGTGGTCTGCATGGTACTGCTGCGCCATTGTTCCCTCGCCTCCCCTCTCGCGTTTCCCGGCCAGCGCCGCGGCCAGGATCAGGTGCGGTGCCCCGGGCCTGGGCTCGGGGCGCCTGCCGCGGTGTCAGCCCTGGCGCAGGTCCTTTACCCGCCTGGCCTTGAACTCGGTTTTCGGCAGGGTGCCGTGCGGCACGAGCTGGACGACTGGCCGCAGCTCGCAGCGAGAGACGATCTCCGTCTCGACGCGCTGGGCCACCACGGCGTGGCGCTCCGGTGCCACTTCGGGGCGTGGCTCCACGACCACCGTCAGCACGTCTAGCTCGCGCTCCCGGCTCACCACGATCTGGAACTCCTCCCCGACCTCCGGCACCTGGCGCACCGCATCCTCGATAGCGCTGGGGAAGATCGTGATCCCGCGGATGTTGAGCATGTCATCCGCGCGGCCCAGGAATCCCCCGATCGCACGGGGGTGTGTCCGGCCGCACTCGCAGGGCGCGTAGCTGAGCGTCGTGAAGTCGCCCACCAAGAAGCGCAGCTGGGGCGAGGCCTCAGAGCAGAGATTCGTGACCACCGAGAGCCCGCGCTGGCCCTCGGGCACGGGCGTGAGCGTCACGGGGTCGACGGTCTCCCAGATATGCGTATCGCCCATCAGGTGCGTGGCCGCCGGCCCCTCTTTGTGGCTGACGGCGGCGGCGCAGGTATAGCCGCCGGCCGAGGGGGCCGCCTCGGTGCAGCCATAGAACTCGTGCAGGTCGGCCTGCCAGAGTTCCTCCAGGCGGCGGCGCGTGGCGGGCACGCTGTAGCCGGGCTCGCCAGCGCAGAACAGGTAGCGGACCGAGCTCTCCGCCGGGTCGAAGCCTATCTCGCGCATGACGTTGCCCAGGTAGAGCGCGTAGGAAGGGGTGCAGGCTAGGATCGTCGGCCGGTACTGGTGGATGAAGCGCGCGCGGGTGCGCGAGTCGAGCCCGCCGGCCGTCACGATCGGGATCCCCATGAGGTTGAGGGCGTAGTGCACGCCCCACAGCCAGACATGAGGCCCGTAGCCGAACGCCAGCAGTGCGCTATCCCGTCCGGGGCGGAAGCCCATCGCCCACATCGCGCGCGCGTTCGTCCACGCCCACATGGCCCGGTCGAAGTGGGTATAGCGGAAGGCGCGGGCTTGGGCGGTCGTGCCCGAGGTGGCGAACACCTGCCAGCCGCGCTCCAGCCAGGTGCGGTCGTCGACCGCGGTGTAGGTGCCCCAAGGCGGGTTGGCCGCCAGGTCCTCCGCCATCTCCTGTTTGGTCGTGATGGGGATGCGCGTCAGGTCATCGACGGAGCGAATATCTCCCGGCTCGAGGCCGATGCGGTCGAACTTCCGGCGGTAGAAAGGAATGCATTCGTACGCGTAGCGGATTGCCGCGCGGAGCTTCGCGCTCTGGATCTCCCGCAGCGCGTCTAGCGAGGCGGTGTCGAGGCTCGGCGACCAGTACCGCTCACTAGCGGGCCGGTCGCGGTCGCGGCAGTACCGCTCCAACGTCTCGAGCCACGCGGTGCGTGCGTCCTGCATCGCTCCCTCCGCGGTCGCACTCCTCTCGTCAGCGAGCGAGTCGACGATACTCTCCCTCGATCAGGTGTGCCGGCGAGCTAGGATCGGCCGCGCGGCACGCCCGCTTCAGCCACTAGGATGGTGTCCATTATAGCGCATGGGCCTGCACAGCCCATACGTCCCTGAATATGCCGACCGCTGCGGAGGGTGTTCCTATTTTAGCGGCTTTACTTTCCCGGCTCTATATCTATACCGACCCAATCGCGCACAGTGATAATTGTATTTCGCGGCGTATCCCAGCGATACACTTTGTAATAAGTTTTAGTACGGAAGTGGTTGTCCGGTGTGAAGGTGAGCTTGCCTCCGCGCAGTCCCTTAGTGTCTACGTCGAGTGTATTGAGAGCTGTTTGCATTTCTCTCGCACCGCACGGCCAACCGCAGCGTTGCAGAGCTTGCTCGAGCGCCATTGCAGCTACCCATCCCTCAGTAAGGTGTTCGATGGGATAAGTGGTCTTATATTTTTGGGCGACCGCGCGGATTTCTTTATGAATAGGTAAATCTTCAACGAACATCGACTGGCCGGCTAAGCCATACAGGTTATCTGCCTTGCGACGATTGAACTCCTCCTCAGCCGGCTGATGTGCCCATAAGAGGTAATTACCTCTCCACCCTAGTTTCTGCAACGCTTCGAAAGGACCGATCTGTGGTGACCATGGTGCCCATGCGAACACCCAGTTCGCCCCGGCTTGCTGGATCTGTGCTGCGAAAGGCGTGTAATCTGTCACGGCTGCCGGAACGACTAGCTTGATAACGACCTGGATTCCCAGATCTCCGGCAAGTTTTTCCGCATGATCGATCCCCACTCGGGAGACCGGATTATCTAGGGCGACAAGCCCCAATTTTGCCATATCTTTAGCCTCTTCTTTAATAAAGCTGACCGCAAACGCGCTGTCATAGAGCACACCGAACGATGCAGTACAGAAAATTAACGAATCGGAGGGAGGAAGAGCTTCTTTAGGGCACACAGATGCCATAAGCAATGGAATACCACCGCCTTTAGCAGCGTTTATGACCGGCCCATAGGTAGTAGCAGGGGATGCAAGGAGCAAAACGGAAACCCTCTCTTGCTGCACAAGTTTTGTGGCGTTCGTTCCTGCTCTAGTGGCATCGCTGGTATCATCCTCCGCCAGTAGTCGCACCGGATGGCTGTTAATACCACCAGCATCGTTGACTTTCTGGAAGTATATGTTTATAGCCTCATATACAGGGCCGTAAGTGTCTGCTGCTGGGCCGGTGAGCGCCGCGTTGATGCCAATCTTGTAAGGTTCAGTCGTTGGTGCTCCGCGGGTACAGGCAATGGATATAATGATGGATCCGAAGATAAGCGAGCCCCAGATCCGAGTCAAGAAGCACATGGGCCATCCCTTCCATGCTACGTGCCCAATAAGCCCATAGAGTGCATCTTGGCGGTTAAGTCGCCTAATTCATGCAGAGCCAGTTAGCTCTCTGCGAACAATCCTAGCCCCGGCAACCAGCGCCTTCAGTTTCTCGAAGGCAATCCACCGTGCCACTCGTCGCATGCCACAGTCCGGGTTCAGATATAGTTTTTCCACTGGGACATGCTGTAGTGCAATGCGAATCTTGTCCGCCACGTCTTCTGGCTTCTCGATCCAGTGAGTGCGTACGTCGATAACGCCACATCCGAGCTCTCGATCTGGTGCCCACTCCTTCCATTTATCGATTTCGTACATCTCGCGTGTGGCGAACTCGAAAACAAATTGATCTACCTTCGCCTCAAGAATATCTGGGAAGTACGGTGCATAGGTTTTCTTGGCATAGGGGATCTTCTTGTATGTGCCGAAGCAGATATGCATAGCGAATTTGACGCCAGAAACGCCTTCGATGCAAGCATTGAAGAGGCGGGCAAGATCCTTAGGTGTATGTGGATCATAGCCGTAACCTGGGGTGGCCGGCTCATCAACTTGAATAAATGTAGCGCCAGCTTGAGCCAACCGTTTTATCTCATCGTTGATGGCTGGCACAAACGCTTCCGCAAGCTGCGTGCGATCACGGTAGTACTCTACCGGTTTAAAGAATGTAGTCAAGGCAAACGGGCCAGGTACAGTGACTTTCGTCGGCCTATCGGCTCGCTCTTTCAAATAAAGGAACTCCTCCACAATACCTAGGCCGAAAGGCACCTCTACTTTGCCAGTAGTCTCGAATATAGGCTCCATATCCAACGATACCTCTCCGACTTTGCGAAGAGGACCAACATTCTTCAGACCACTTATACGGTTTGCAAAAGACTGGACGAATCCGCGGCGCCTCATTTCGCCATCAGTGATGATGTCGATGCCCGCGATCTGCTGATCGAGGATCGCCCTATCTACAGCGTCGTTATAGGTTTCTTCGATGTCTATCGGACCAAACTGTCCCCTTGCAATCCAGTCATCGGCAGCCCAGACCCAGGATGGCAGCCCATAGCTACCCACAACAGTTGTTGGCAGGATTGGAAGCGACCGAGCCATTTCTGTAGCCTCCCTTTACCCTTCCAGACGAGCAGGCCATCTTCGATAACCAGCCCTCTAGAGGCCGGGCACCACGTCTAGCCCGGCCCAGTCGCGCGCCGTCACGATCCGGTTCTGCTGGCTGTCCCACCGATAGACCTTGAAATAAACCTTGGTGCGGTAGTGGTTGTCGGAGCTGAACGTCAGCGGCCCGCCGCGCAGCCCCTTCATGTCTACCTGGAGCTGGTTAAAAGCCGCCCGCAGCTCGCGCGGCCCACAGGGCCAGCCGCAGTTCCGCAGCCCCTGCTCCAGCGCCAGCGCTGCGCTCCACCCCTCGGCCATGTGCTCGATCGGATAGGTGGTCTTGTACTTCGCGACCGCGGCGCGGATCTCCTGGTGGATGGGGAGGTTTTCGGCGAACAGGGCGTTGCCCGCCAGGGCGTAGAGGGCGTCGGACTTGCGGCGGGTGAGCTCTTCTTCGGCGGGCTGGTGGGCCCAGAGGAGGTAGTTGCCGCGCCAGCCGAGCTTCTGCAGCGCGTCGAAGACACCGATCTCGGTAGACCAGGGGGTGTGAGCGAAGACCCAGTTGGCGCCGGCCTGCTGGAGCTGGGTGGCGAAGGGGGTGTAGTCGGTCGCGGTCGGGGGAACGGTAACTCGGGAAACCACCGGTAGCCCGATCTCCCCAGCCACCTGTGCCGCGTAGTCCATGGCCGTGCGGGAGAGAGGGATGTCTTGAGCCACGAGGCCCAAGCTCACCGCGTCGCGGGCCGCCTCTTTGATGAACTGGATAGCATAAGCTGGGTCATACAGTGCACCATAAGAGCCTGAACAAAACACCCAGGGATCCGCCGGTGGAAACGCTTCTCTCGGGCAGACCGAGGCAAAGAAGACCGGAGTGTTGGCTGCTCGTGCAGTGCTCAGGATCGGGCCGTAGGTAGCGGAGACACTGGTGACTACGAGGAGGCTCACCTGTTCCTGCTGAATTAACTTGGTTGCGTTACTGTTCGCTTTAGTGCCGTCACCGCTGTCATCCTCGACGAGAAGTTGCACCGGGTGGCCGTTAATACCCCCTTGGTCGTTCAGGCGTTGTACGTAGACGTTGATCGCCTCGTAGACAGGAGCATAGTTGTCAGCGAGTGGGCCGGTGAGCGCGGCCGTGATCCCGACACGGTAAGGCTCGGCCTGCTGCACCGCCGGCCGGGCCGCAGGCCCGGCGGCGGTGCAGGCCAGCAGGGCGATGGCCAGCCCCGCACTTCCCGCCCGGAAGCCGAGACTCCAGAGCAACCTACGCATGGCTTCTCTCCGCCGATACGATACCTACCGCCGGGCCGTCGTGGTGAGCTATTGTAGGTGAGCAGCGGTCACGCTGTCACTAGCAATTCCTACAAACTTCGCGATACCGCCTTTGTGGCCATCCCACAAAATTGGGGGGGGCGTGCCGGGCAGAGGGGAGCCGCTAACGCTGCATACGAGGCGCTCACCAGTTCATAACAAGGGGCTGCTGAAAAGATTATCGCCGTCCAGGTTACGGCGAGCAGCACTGTGTGGCTGCACACTGCTTGTCCCTCTGGGCTAGAACAGGCCTGCTCGTGTTTCTCGCCCTAGCCCGCGCAGCGGATGACGAACCGGCGGGCACGGTGCTGCAGCCGGTGTAGAAGAAGAGGGGGAGACCGTTCCGTCAGCCATCGCGCGTCTCCTACAGGGCGCCCGCCGCTGGGTCGAGCCGTGGTATGTGGCCTATGCCCTCCTGGGCACGACGATCGGCGGGATAGCCCCTATCCTCCTCCCGCTCACCGTCGCAGACCGGAGCGGCGCGACCGACATCGGCCTGGTCATGTCCGCCCTGGGGCTGGGCGAACTCACCGCGGCGGGATGGGGCGCCTTGGCGGACCGGTGGCGGGTGCATCGCCTGCTGTTCGCGGCGGGCGCGCTGGCAGCCGCCCTCGGGTTCGCCGGCTTTCCCTTCGTCACCGGTACCGCGGCCTGGGTCGCGCTGGGCCTGGCGATCGGCGTCGGCACCGCGGCGACCAACACGATCGCCAACCTTTTCGTCGTGGAGGCTCATCCCAAGGAGGAGTGGGACCACCGCATCGGCTGGCTCCAGACCGCCTACAACGCGGGCCTCGTGGGCGGCCTCCTGCTGGCCGGCGGGCTCAGCGCACTCCCGCGGGCGGCGGGCCTGCTCACGGCGGCCGGCATCACGGCGCTGGCGCTGGCGCTGGGCTGGCTCACTACGCGCCATCCCGTCAGCCCTCCCGTGCCCAGACCGGTCCGGGCCCGGCCGGCGCACTCCCCCGCATGGATGCACGTGGCGCCCCACCGCCTCCTGCACGCCCTGCAGCCCCGGCTCCTCGCACGGCTGGGCCCGGTGCTGCGCTCGCCTTTCGCCCTGTTCCTCGCGGTCTGGCTCCTGTGCAACCTCGGTCCCTCCGCGCTCTACGCGCTCTATCCCGTCTTGATGCAGCAGGTGTTCGGGGTCCCACCGGGGCCGTCGTCCTTCGCCCTCGCGGTGTCGGCGGGGATCGGCATCACCCTCTACTCGCCGGCCGGCGGGCTGGTGCACCGGAGCGGTGACCTGCGGGTGTTGCAGGCCGGCCTGGCGGTGCGCCTCGGGGCGGTGAGCGCGCTGCTGGGTCTAGGCGTGGCCACCTTCCCCGAGCGCGCCTGGCTGGGGATCGTGGCCTTCGTGGTGCTCGACCTCGCGTGGTCGCTGCTCAGCGTGAGCGGCACGGTGCTGGCCTCGCGGCTCGCCCCGCTGGCCGAGGGCGAGGCGATGGGGCTGTACAACACGGCGGCGGCGCTGGCGAGCCTGCTCGGGGCCGCGCTCGGCGGCTGGGTGGCGGACCAGGTCGGGTACAACGGGGTCTGGTGGCTGGGCATCGCCGGGGTAGCGGCGGCGCTGGGCCTCACCGCGCCGCTCCGGCCGGCGCCGCGCCGGTCTTCCGCCGCTACGCCCGATACTTCAGGCGTTGCGCCCCCGCGCGCCACCTAGCCGCGGCCAGCGGCCCTGCGGGGACTGGCCTGGTTCCTGCCGGTGCGGTAGACTACCCCGCCTGCGAGGCGCGACGGAAGGAGGGAGGCACAGGTTATGAAAATCCTCGATGCCCATACGCACCTCTCGGGCGCTGATTCGGGGGAGAGCGCCGAGGCGATCGTGGCCACGCTGGACGCTTGCGGCGTGGACAAGGCTTTCGTGTTCGCTCCCCTGGTCGACGTCCATACCTGGCAGCTCGTGGACCAACACCTCGAGGACCTCCAGGCGCACAACGCCTACTGCGCGGACATCTGCAGTGCGGCGCCTGACCGGCTGCTCGCGTTCTGTGTCCTTAACCCGGCGCCCGGGCTGGCCGGCGGCTCGCTCGAGCGGGCCGTGGACCTCATGATCGAGGAGGCCCGGCGCTGCTACTACGAGCTGGGGATCCGGGGCGTCAAGATGGTGCCCAGCGGCTGGTATCCCAACGACCCGCCCCTGATCCGGCTCTACCAGACCCTCGCCGATCTGGGAATGTACGTCGCATTCCACTCCGGCATCTTCCTCGACGGCCATGCGGGGAGCTATTGCCGCCCGACGTTCTACGAGGCCGTGCACCAGGTGCCGCAGCTGCGCGCTCAGCTCGCTCACCTCAGCTGGCCCTGGGTTGATGAGTGCATCGCCGTGCTGGGTATGGAGACCATCTTCTACGGCGACGACGCGGCGAAGTGGCAGCTGAAGGCCGACCTCTCCTTCGGCCCGCCGGACGACTGGCAGCTGCGCAGCTGGGAGCTGGCGCTCGACAGCTTGCCGCACAGCATGCTGTGCTATGCCTCCGATGTCTTCTGGCCCTGCACGCCCGAGCGCTATCGCGAGCAGTTCCTCCAGCCCCAGCTCGGGCTCTTCGAAGTGGCCGTGACCAACTGCCACATCGCGCCGGAGGGCAGCGGCGAGCGCGCGCGGCTGCGCGAGCAGATCTTCTTCGAGAACGCCTGGGCGCACTGGCAGGCTGCCGTGCGCGAGCCCCAGCAGCCCAAGGCGGCCAGGCAGCCGATCGCTACCCCGCGGGCTAACCCCCGTCGCCAGGGCTGTCACTTCGGGCGGCCCCGCCGCCGGCGGGCGCATTAGAGTCCGCCGCGTGCTCACCACCTCACCGCGGCGCCCCCTCCCGTCTTGACGGGAAGCCCCGCTTGCCAGCTTCCCTACCGCGTCGGGCGCGAGGCCTGTGCAGCACGGCCCAGGCACCACCGGCCAGGATACGGGGTCGCAACGCGCTCTCAACGCGCTGTGACTAGACTTCTTTCTGAGGGGCATCCCATCTCCGCCGTCGTGATGGGTGTCCATTGCCCAGGTCTCGGAGTCGGTCCAGCATGGGAAACGTACATCCCGCGCCTCTGCCAGAGGCCTCCCTCCCCTTCGCCTCCCCGCCATCCGATCTCGCGGCTGACCCGGCGGTGCAGGCCGCCTGCCACACCCTCCTCCTCGGCATCCTCGCCCGCCTCGAATCCCCCGCCTCCGACCCCGCCACCATCACCGCCGCCTTCCGCCAGGCCGCCGCTCTCGGCCACACCTTCGCCACCCGCGGCAGCTCTGCCGTCGCCCTCTGGCGCACCTTCTGCCGCCTCCACGCCCACCTCACCCACGCCCTCCAGCCTCCCACGCCCCCCGCCCTCGCCCGCTCCCTCGCCTGGCAGCGTCGCCTCACCCACGCGGTGGACAGCTTCCTCGCCGTGGCCCTCGAAGCCTTCGAGCGCCAGCGCAGCGCCCAGTGGGCCCAGTACGCCTACATCGACAGCCTCACCGGCCTGTATAACCGCGCCTACCTGCTGCGGCGACTGCGCGAGGAGTTGAGCCGTGCGGCGCGGACGGGGCAGCCGCTGACGCTGCTGCTGGCAGATGTAGACCAGCTGAAGCGCGTAAACGACACGCAGGGGCATGCCGCAGGGGATGCCCTGCTGCGGGTTGTGGCGGCGGCGCTGCAGGCGGAGGTGCGGGGCCACGATGTGGTGGCGCGGTATGGGGGAGACGAGTTCGTGGTGCTGCTGCTGGACACCCCGCTGCGCGGGGGAGAGCGGGCGGCGCGGCGGCTGTGGCGCCTGGTGGGGGAGCAGGTAGCGCCGGCAGGAGTGGCGGGGGTAGGAGTGTCGATCGGGGTGGCGGGCTATCCGGCGCACGGAACAGAGGCGGGAAGGCTGCTGGAGGCCGCGGATCGGGCGCTGTATCGAGCCAAGCAGGGGGCGGACAAGGTGGTGGTGGCGGATGGCGCGCCCTTGAACGGGCGGGGCGCCGCGTCGCCATGATGTGACACTCGTCATGCAAGCGTCCTCGCTGCTCCCGGATGGGCCCGCTGAAGCGCTACGTATGGCACCATAAACCCATGGCGGGGCTAGCAGACCGCGCCAGTTCTCCCCATGTCGCTACCTGGTGCCCGTCTGGCTTGACATTGTCTCGACAAGAGGGGTAGCACGTTGCCAACGGGTATCTAGCCGGACGGCAGACCCGGGGGAGTTCGGCTGGCGCTGCCCCCGAATGCTGGCGCTGCGGTGAGTGGGTCCATGCCGACAGCCGCTGATGTTCTGCCGTACATGCACAGCACGCGTGGCGGCCCTGTGCCGTCCCCCGGCCGAGTCCGGGTGCTCCTCGCCGGCCTCCACCGGCTCTTCGCCGAGGCCTTGCGCCTGAGCTTGGCCGCTGAGGAGGGCATCGAGGTGGTGGGGGTGCTGGACAGCGTCCAGCTCCGGCTCGCGCTACCCGACCGGCGGCTAGCCGACCGACTGCGGCGCACCCAGGCCGACGTGCTGGTCTTGGATGGCTCGCTGGCGCGGCTCGACCCGGCTGCCCTCATCGCGAGCCTGCACGCGGCCCTGCCGCGGCTAAAGATCATCGTTGTGTTCGCTACACACGACGATGCGCAGGAGCGCTCCTGCTTGATGGCTGGTGCCGTGGGCTGCCTGGCCGCCGATACGCGCCCGCCGGCCGAGCTCGCCCGCCTGATCCGACAGGTGCACGCGGTGAGCGCGCCGGTAGCCGAGCCCGCTGCGGCCCTCCCGGCAGCAGAGGCGCTGCCGCTTCAGCCGCTAGCCCCCCGGGAGCGCGCGGTGCTCCAGCTCCTCGCGACCGGGGTGAGCACCGAGGAGGCGGCGGCGCAGCTCGCGATCAGCGCCCACACCGTGCGGACCCACCTGAGGAACGCGATGCTGAAGCTGCAGGCGCACTCGAAGCTGGAAGCCATTGTACTAGCGCTCAAGCTCAAGCTGATCGAGCTGCCCGAGTAGCGGGCGCCGTGTCGCGCCGGGCGCCCACCACGTAGGTAGTGCGGCGCTGGCGCGGGCGAGAGCACTCGCTGTTCTCCACCAGCTGGTAACCAGATTGCCGCTGTGGAACGGTATGATTAACCTGTAGTGGACTTAACTGTGAGCATGTAGGTAGGGGTGATGGTATCACTGCGCCAGGCTCGAGTCGAGCGCCTGTTGAGCATCCGGGAGTTAGCGAAGCAAGCCTCGGTGGCCCCCAGCACGGTCTACCTGATCGAGACCGGCCGCAGCACGCCGCGCCTCCGCGTTGTGCGCCAGCTCGCGGCAGTACTGTCGCGCGATCCGAGCGAGATCGACGAGTTCCGCCGCGCGATCGAACTCTCCAAAGCGCCCCGGCGGCGCGAGCGGCGACTGCCACCTGCGGAGGCGAACTGTCGGTAGCGCGCTCGACGGCGGCCCGGGCCCTACCCCGGGGCAGGGCCCTACTAGCGGTGTGGGCTGCGGCGCGCTAGCCAGCCTGGACCAGCTTGTAGCCTACGCCGGGCACGGCGCGGATCTGGCTCGAGGCGCCAGGGGCCAGGCCCAGCTTCTGCCGCAGGTGGCAGATATGCGTCTTGAGCAGGCCCGAATCTCCGCCGTCGTAGCCCCAGGCGTACTCGATCAGCCGCGAGTAGGGGATGACCCGCCCCGCGTTCAGCGCGAGCATGTACAGAATGCGGAACTCGAGCGGGGTGAGGTGCACCATCGCCCCGCCCTTGCTGGCCTCGTGCGATTGGAGATCCAGGACGAGGTCACCGACCTCCAGCCGGCTAGCGGGCTCCTGGTACCGGTGGGCCTGGCAGCGGCGCAGCAGCGCTTTCATGCGCGCGCTGAGTTCCCTGTGGCTAAAGGGCTTGGTCACGTAGTCGTCGGCGCCGAGCTGCAGCCCCCGCACGATGTCTTCCTCTTCGTCGCGGGCAGTGAGCATGATGATGGGCGTCGCGGCCTCGCTGCGGATCTGCCGGCAGACCTCGAAGCCGTTGAGCTTCGGGAGGGAGACGTCCAGGAGCACGAGATCGGGCTGCTCGGCCTTCCACCGCCGGACGGCCTGCTGGCCGTCGATGGCAGCTACCACCGTATAGCCCTCCCGCCGCAGGGCGTAGGTCAGAAGATCCACCAGGTCGAGGTCGTCATCGGCCAGTAGGACTTTCACCGTGTCCCCCCACGTCGCTGTTGGGTCCACTGCTGTGATCGCTGCCTACCGGGTGGAGCGGGGGAGCGAGCGGGAGCTCGAACCAGAACCGCGCCCCTCCTCCCCGCCGGTTCGAGGCCCCCACCCGGCCGCCGTGGGCCTCCACGAGGCGCTTCACGATGGTTAGGCCGAGCCCGAGCCCCGACCCGCGCCGCTCGGCCCGATAGAAGGGCTGGAAGAGCCGCTCCCCCCCTCCCCTGGGGATACCTGGCCCGCGGTCGCCGACCGCGACCCGGAGATAGCCCTGCTGAACGGCGAGTGTGAGGTCGATCGGCGTGCCCTCCGGGGCGAACTTGCTGGCGTTGATCAGCAGGTTCAGCAGCACCTGGCCGATCCGCCGGCTGTCGCCCAGGACCGGCGGTAGAGAACCGCGCACGGTGAGGCGGAGCCACTGAGCCCGGCGCTCCAGCAAGGGGCTCACCACCGGCTGGATCTGCGCGATGACCTCCCGGATCTCGACTGGCCGCAGGTGGAGCGAGAGGCGGCCACTCTCCAGCGTTGCGGCGCAGAGCAGGTTCTCTACGAGCCCGTGGAGCCACAGCGCCGTGCGGTGGATCGAGTGCGCGACGGAGCGGACTTGCACGGGGTCGAGGCGGGGATCAGCTTCGCTGAGCTGCTCGGACGCCACCAGGAGCGCGGTCAGGGGGGCGCGGACCTCGTGCGCCAGCAGGGAGAGCAGCCCGCGCTCCCGCGGGAACGGGCGCAGGGGCTCCGTCGCTGGGGGAAGCTCCCGCGGCAACCGGAGCTCCGCTTCATATGACGCGAAGGAAACGGCATTGCTGGCCATTCCGCACGATTCCCACTCTAGTCGATACCACGACCGGATTCTGCTGTGTGCTAGGGCGTCGATACCCGGCAAGCACCGTGTTGAGGATAAGTCGATACGGAGAAACTGTAAATACCCTGTTTGGCGTAATTAGATCGACGTAGTCGATCCGGCGATGGGGCCCGCCGGCCGGATTACGCTGGGTGTGGTGGCAGGTCCCACCCCCCGCCAGGGTGAGAGGACCGCCGGCCCGCTATCCCGGGGGAGCCGCCCGCCTCCTGCGCGGCACCTGCTTCCCGCCGGCGGATGCGGGGGCGGGTGCCGGTTAGCGGGGCCCCTTGCCGCGGCGTGGGGCTGGCGCCGTGGCGAGCGTCTGGAGGGCCGCGCAGAGCCGTGCCAGGTCCCAGGTCTTGTACAGGTAGGCGCGCGCGCCCGCCTCGCGCGCGGCGCAGATATCGGCCTCGTTCTCCGAGATGCTGAGCACGACGATCGCGACGTCGGGCAGTTGAGCCCGCAGCAGCTGCAGCGCATTAGCTCCGCCGCTACCGGGCAGGAACGGCTCGATCAGCACGAGGGTGGGCTGCAGGCGCCGCCCCTGATCCGCAGCCTCCTGGAGCGTCGCGGCCTCCCCCACCACGGTGAGCCAGGGCTGGCCGGCGAGCAGGGTGCGCAGCCCCTGGCGAAAGAACGTGTGTCCATCTACCAGCAGCACGCGGAGCGGGAAGCGACGGTTCCCTGCTTCCTGCCACTCGACCGGCCCTTGCCAGAGGGGGATCCCCTGTACCTGCACCACGACCATCGATAGCCTCCTAGGCGCCTGCCGTGCTCACCCTCGCCGGTTCCGCTAACGGCGTGGAGGTAGGCGCTCGCCAGGTGAGAGCGGCGTGCTCGAGCCGGCACCGAGTGCTGCCACGCTGATGTCGTCAGGCCGCCAGCTCGCATTCCTTCGGCTAGGAGGGGGAGGCGCCCCCGGTTTTGGAGTAGCGTGGCGGGTGGTGCTCCCCCTGCTCGCGGACGAGCGCCAGGCTCACGCGAGGCTGCCCCGCGTCCCGGAACGGCAAGTTGGCAACCAACGGCCATGCCAGCTCGCTGCTGCTCCTGGAGGCGTACTGCGCTGCCTCTGGGACGGGCCCCGACGCCTCTCCGGCACCAAGTCCAGTATGGCACGCGCGCTCCTCTTCCGGGTTGAGACCTGGTTGCGATTGCGAGCGGAGGTAGCTGGACCCTGCTGGCGCGGCCGCAGCCGACCCCACGGGCGGTGAGCCGTCTGGTCGCGGCCGCCCGCGGCTATTTCGCCGCCTTTCTTTTAAGTGTAGAGGCGTTTCGCTTCAGAGAATCCTACACGACTTGATGCGCCCTCTAGATACTCTCCGCTGTCTCAGGGGAATCTCACCAGGAACACGGTGCCGAGCTGGTAGTAGACCAGGTATCCACCAGCAGCGATGAGTAGGAGTGCCCCCACACGGTCCACGTAATAATAAGAGGTGGCCGCCAGGAGCCACTGCACGACGGCACTTTTGATGAGAGCTGTCGCCAGCGCTACCACGCTGAGGATGGCGCCCATCCCCAGGGCGGAGGCGATGAACAGTGCAAGCGCGCTCAAGATGCTCCGGCAGCGAGCGCGGATCGGTTCCCATGATCGCCCTTGAGCCGGCCTTGCGTCTCGCGGTTGGCCAGCGCGCGGGATCCATTCCCCCGGGCGGCTAGCAAGAGGGCGCGGGCACGCCGCCAGTACACATCACTGTATCACATAAGCCTGATGACTGGAGAGAACGCGGGGTGCGCTCGGCTCCTGATACCGTGGGGCAGCCCCCGAGCTGGGAGGGGTAGGTGGGTGTGGCCGGCCGCGCATCCCGTGCGGCCCAACTAGGGCGCCCCGGGCCGGTAGCCGCGTGCCGGTGCCGTGCTGCGTGTGGGTATGGCCTGCCGGTTCCGACTGGTAGGGCGGCCGGCGCACCGCATCGCGCGGCCGTGCGGTCCCGCCACCGCCGGGAAGCAGCGGGCTCGGGTAGGGGGCCGTCCGCTAGGCCCGGGGGCAGGAGAACACGCGCGCGGCGTTCCGCGCGAGCGAGTCGTGCGCCAGGTCGAGGATCCGAGCGACGTTCGGATCGCTGATCCGGTAGTAGATGCGCTGGCCCGCGCGGCGGGTGGCGACGAAGCCGCACCAGCGCAGGCAGGCCAGGTGGTTGGAGATGCGCGGCTGCTTCATCCCCAGCGCCTCGCACAGCTGCTCGACGCTCTTCTCGCCAGCGCGCAGCTCCTCCAGGATCCCGAGGCGCACCGGGTCGGCCAGCCCGCGGAACCACTTGGCTAGTAGCTCGAGGTGATCGACCGCCTCGCCCTCCTGTACCAGGATCTCGGTCTGCGGGAGTAGCGTGTTCTGGTCCATGCGCTCCGAGTGCTCCTTCCCGCGGCCGGCCGGTGGTCTCGCGCCGACCAGCTACAAACATACATATCATAATCAGGCAATGTTGAGAGTAGGACGCAGGGCGAGGGCAAGTACAGCGGGGCTCAGGCGACCTGCTCTTCCGGGAGCGCGGCGCGGCCGCGCCGCCGGGGAGAGCCACCCATGGGGTTAGAGGCGGTTCGGCGGCGTACCTCGCGCCGCGTATTAACACCGGGACACGGCGGCTAGCTCGGCCGCCTACACTTCTTCGGGGAGGGCTACGCCATGGCTATCTCGCGCCGTACCCTGCTCAAGGCTACCGCGGCCGGCGCGCTCGCGCTCTCCTTCCGGCGCCCGCTCCAGGCCGCCCAGCCGCCCAGCATCCCGGACATCGCGCCCGACGACCGGGTCTTCATCTGCAACGAAGACTCCAACACCGTGAGCGTCATTGACCCGCGCTCCAATACCGTCGAGCTGACCATCAACTTCACCAGCTTCGACGAGGACCCCCGGCCGCCCTTCCGCTTCGTGACCGGCGGTGTGGTGCCGACGCACGCGGCGATGGTGAGCAAGCCGCTCTATCACGGCGCCATCGCGCTCCACGGCGGCGTGATGTCGCCCGATTCCCGGCTCCTGGCCCTGACGGGGCGCGGCTCCAGCAACGTGTACCTCGTCGATGCAGCGGCGAAAACGGTCATCGGCAACCGCCCCAACCCGCAAGCGGACCCGACCACCAACGCTGAGCAGCTGACCAGCGGGGTGCTCGTGGGCCGCGAGCCGCACGAGCCCACCTTCACGCGCAACGGCAAGGAGATCTGGGTGGCGGTGCGCGGCGAGAACCGGATCGCCATCCTGGACACCGCCGCGGCTATCCAGCACAGCGCCGGCGAGCCGGTCGAGGCCATCCGCCAATACCTGCCGACCATCCACGGGCCGGCGCAGGTGTGGTTCTCCGCCGATGGCACCCTCGCCTTCGTCGCTAGCCAGAAGGTGCCGCTCGTGGATGTCTTCTTCGTGAACCCCGATGCGGAGGGCTACTCCCATCCCACGCGCAAGGTGACCCTGGACCTCCGCGCGCAGGACCCGCCGGGCTTTACCCCCTTCCTGAAGACCTCGCCCGACGGCGCCGAGCTGTGGCTGTCGCACAAGCTGGCCGACGCGGTCTCGGCGCTGGAGACCGCCGATCCCCACCGCGTTCTGGACACGGTTTTCCTGGGGCCGCTCGCCCGCCCGAACCACATCGAGTTCGTGGAGAACGCGCGCGGCCGGGCCGTCTACGTGAGCCTCGCGCGCGTGGACGATGGAGGGCCGGGCGGCGTGGCGTCGAGCCAGATCGCGATCATCGACCGCGATGCTCCACCGGGGCAGCGCCGAGTAGTTGGCACCTTCTTCACGCACGGCCGGGAGGCCCACGGCCTGTGGACCAACCCGACGCGCACGCTCCTCTACGTGGCGCACGAGCAGGACGAGCTGCCAGACACCCCGGCGGCGGGGCAGACGGTCTGCTCCGCCTTCGACGTCTCGAATCCCTTCGCGCCGGTCTTCCTCGCCCAGATCCCGCTCGGCTCGCTCGCGCTGCCCTCGGGCGAGCTGCGGAACAAGAAGAGCATCAATCTGGTCTACGTGCGGCCCGGCGCGCCGAGCCAGACGGCGTGAGCGGGCGGGGGGCGCCGCGCCATCCGGCCCTCCCATAGGGGGACGGGGGCGTCGTGTCGCCCCTGCCTTGGGCTGCGCTGACGAGACGGAGAGGAGGGAGGCCCATGGGCGTGCTAAGGCGCTCCGCGCAGGCGCCACTGCTGCTGGCCGCGCTGGCGCTCGCCGCGGTCGGGGCGGGAGCTAGCCGCTCTCCGGCGGCGCCCGAGGCGCAGCATCCGGCCGCATTTCATGCCGCCCTGCACGAGGCCATGCAGGCGATGATGCAGGCGATGGAGGACACCCCGCTGAGCGGCGATCCCGAGCAGGACTTCCTCGCCCTGATGATCCCCCACCATGCGGGGGCGATCGAGATGGCGCGGCTCTACCTGCTCTACGGGCGCGACCCGCTGGTGCGGCAGCTCGCCGAGGAGATCATCGTCACGCAGCAGGTGGAGATCCAGTCGATGCAGAACCGGCTGGCGATCCTCCGCGCCGGCGGCACTCCCGACCCGGCCGCGGAGCAGGCGCTCGGCGGCACGCGGGGAAGCCCTCCCCCTGCGGCCCCGGCGCATCCCTGAGGCGGTGCTCACGGCACGGGATAGCGGCCCAGGCGGTTGAACGCGTAGTTCACGAAGCGTGTGTCTATGACCTTGTCGAGGTCCACCTCGCCCAGCTGCTCGCCTCGACCGATGTACCAGCGCTGGACGTCGCGCAGCGTCTCCACGTTGAGCACCCCGTTCGGGTCGGACCAGCTCGGGTTGAGGCGGGCGAGCAGCTCGACATCGCGCACAGCGGTGACGCGCGCCATGAGCTGCAGGAACTCCTCGCGGCCTTGGCCGTCGCCGAAGAAGGCGCGGTAGTAGTCGCGGGCGCCGCGCAGGTAGGCCACCATGAACCGCCGCGCTGCCTCGGCGCGCTGCTCGGCGAACGCCGGGCTGTAGAGCATCACCGCGATCTGGAAGTCCGGCTGCAGCTCGCTGGTGGGCTTCCAGCACTGGCTCAGGCCCCGCTGCTCGCCCAGGGTGATGAACGGCTCGACCTGCACGCCCGCGTCAGCGGCCTCGTTGGCGAAGGCGCTCAGCATGTCGGGGAACGAGAGCGTGACGAAGGTCACCTCCTCAGGGCTCACGCCCGCGCGTCGCAGCTCGCGCTCTACTAGGTAGGTGGTGACCACGCCCGGGACGTTCTCGGCGAACACGCGGCCGCGGAAGTCGGCGAAGCTGCGCACCGCGCCGCTATCGAGCAGCGCCTTGCGCACCACCAGGCAGTTGAAGCGCGTGCCGGGGACCGCGCGGGCCGTGCCCGCAACGATGTAGAAGTTCACGCCGCGCAGGATGGCGTTGAACAGCCCGGGCCCCGGCGCACCCGAGCCGACGTCGAGCTGGTCGGCGCCCAGGGGGGCAATCATCCGCTGGGCGCCGTCGAACACGGTGATCTCGACGTCGAGCCCCTCCTCGCGCAGGTAGCCGCGCTCCTGCGCCCAGTAGTGGACGGAGTCGGTGGCGCTGCCGACCGTCCCCACCCGCACGACCTGCAGCGGGGCGGCGCTGGCCGGCTCCGCCCGGGCGGCGGCCGCGGAGCCGGCCTCCGCCGGGGGTGGCTGCGCGCCCCGCTCGCCCGAGCGCGGCGCGGGCGCCTGGCAGGCGATGAGCAGTGCGATGAGCAGCGCGCCCCAGACGTAGCGGTTCATCGGCGTCTCCTTGTCCGCACCACCCCCTGCGCGAGGTGCGGGAAGTGCTCCCGCCAGTCGCTGCCCGCAGGGATGCAGCCGTGCACCGTGTCGATGTGCTCGAAGTGGTTCTGCGCCGGGTCCGTCACCAGGTGCGGCGGCTCGCGGCCGGCCATGAAGCCCTTCACCGCGTCGATCAGCCGGCGGCGGACGGCGATCACGCCGCGGTCGCTCGCCCCCAGGTGCTCCCGCGTCCGGTCGACGATGGGGCCCATCGACTCGGTCGCGCAGCAGTCCTCGTTCAGGAAGTCCTCGATACCGGTGAAGTCTTCGGTCTGCTGCTTCTGCCGGTCCTGCAGGTAGTGGTTGCTCGGGTTGCGGATCCGGCGATAGTCCGGCCCGATGTGCGCGCGGCGGTGTACGTCCTCGGGCCGCACCGGCCGGTCGAGGATCATCCCCAGGTCGTAGCGCCAGGCGTGCGTGTCATCGGCAGGGACGTAGAAGTGCACCTCGGGCACCCGGGCGTAGATCCAGCAGTGGGTCGGGAACACAAAGCTGGAGATGCGCACATAGGTCTGGCCGTCGTCGGTGCGCCGGAGCGCGATCAGCCGCACTCCGAAGTCGGTGTCCTCCGTCTCGTAGGCGGGAGCGGGATCTTGCTGGTAGAGTGCTTGGTTGCCGCTCAGCGTGAACTCGCGGTGCAGGAACGACAGGTGGGAGGAGTCGCACTCCCCCTCCAGCCCCTGCAGGTAGTTGCACTCTAGCAGGCACTTGGTCACATACACGTGCTCCGGCGGCAGCAGCGCCCAGCGATAGGCCGGAAACAGCGGC
>Ga0209810_1002636_pt1 | contig 20885 bp, 17 predicted proteins | sample Coa_R1_7_FD_187159 | JGI IMG/M metagenome (GOLD analysis project Ga0209810, IMG submission 187159) | Surface soil microbial communities from Centralia Pennsylvania, which are recovering from an underground coalmine fire - Coalmine... | ecosystem: Environmental > Terrestrial > Soil > Unclassified... | reverse complement strand
GCCCACGACGATGGCCCAATTGTCGCATGCCTCGTTGCTCGACCCGCCGCCGACGACAGAGTACGCTCCGGAGGCATAGTTCGGGCCATTGCCGTTGCCGCCGCCGGGATTTCCGAGGAACGCGTAAGCCCCGGTTCCCGAACAACCCGGCACCGACATCGTTCGGCGAACGGCCGACGACGCTCGGTGCACGGGGACCGCTTGACTCCCGGAAGCGCCGGGCCGCTGAACGGCGGCGGGAACGATCCCCGCCGCTTGCGTCGCGCTCGAACCTCCAGCGCACGCAGCCAGCAATGCGCTGCTCACGAGCGCCGACGTAACAATGCCAAGGGAACGAATCCGCATCGGCGCCTCCAGCGTATCAGAACAGCCCGCCGACACAGGGGCGGGGATGGTACGGCTGGATTCTTTGTGCACCGCTGGGCAGCCTACTTCGTCCGTTCGGGCTTGCCGGAACATAGAACGGTTGGCCGCTAACGCAGCGTCAAACGCGCCTCACAAGCGAAGCTCGGGACAAAAGCCGTCACGACGTACGATCGACATCTCACCGCGCCTACATCCGAGTTGCGACTTCACCGCGCCCGGGATGCTCGCGGAAGGCGATCCGCACGGATTCGTTGTTCTGCGGCACCGATCGTGTGCCGCTTTGCGCGTCTAACTTGCGGCACGGTGCTGGTCGACCGCCAGAAGACGAAAAAAGCCCCGTGGCTGCAGGGCTTTCTGCTGGAGCCGACGGCCGGACTCGAACCGGCGACCTGCTGATTACGAAGGCGCAGATCGGCCCGCACGGACGGCTCCATGAGCACGAAAAAGGCGTCGCCTACGTCGCTCTGGACGCCTAGATCGCCCGCGCATCCCCCCAAGAATCCCCCTCGGGCGTCATGGCCGTTTGCATCTCGCCCGCGGGCGAGGCAACCGCCGGTGGGTTCGGATTCGCGAACCTCTCGTGTGAGGCAGTTGCGCTGACGCTATGCGGATGCAGGTCGTCGCTCTGTCCCTCTCTCGACGCCGCCTACGGTCGCGTTGGAGGGGCTAAGCCGGACAAACCAGGTCCACGACGAGGTGCGGACCGTTTGCGCTTCTATTAGCGCGGCCTAGTACACCGCAGTGTCGATGGCGACGAGGGACGGTTCCGCCTCGCCTCGGCTCGGGAGCGCGAAGATGCGCCAGCGCGGCGCCCGGCGATCGATATCGCCGATGAGCATTCGGTGGTCGGAACAGCCGTAGTTGATCCGCATGCCGGCCACGACGCCGGTGGCACCGGTCAGAAAGGTACACGTGACCCCACCGACCAGGACCACCGAGGCCGGAAGCCCTCGGAGGTACCCGGTGCCGCGGTTTCCGAGGGCCGTCGGGAGCGGCTTCGTCAGCGCGATGGCAAACAGCCGTTTCCGGTTCAGGGCGTCCGGGCAGTAGACGATCTTGGCGGTGGCGAGCCCAGCATAGCAGGGGTCGTGGATCTGGTTTCCCGTCATGCAGCGCCACGCGTCCGGACGCGCCGTGCTGATGGAGCCGGTCCAACAAGACCCTGGTGCGCGGGCGCGCACGGTGTACCCGGGGCGTAGAGCGTCGGAGTAGGGGGCGGTCGGCATGGACAGTGCCACCCGGGTCGCACGGCCTTCCGAAGGCGCCGGTGAGGGCCAAATGGCCGCCAGCAATACCAAGGCGATGAGTCGCTTCGCCATCGCGAGCGCTTCGATGCGAATGCGGTTCTTCTTGTCGCGAGTTCAGCGGTCCATTCCGCGGCCTACGTTACAAGCAAAGCCCGACCCAGCGGAATGAATCGCCGCGCAGAAACGGGATAATGCCGGGTATCTTTGGTCGCGACGCGTAGACCGCCCATAAGGGTTAACGGGATGCCTTTTCGGGCTGATAACACGTGGACTGAGGCATCTCTGGACGCAAGAAGCGCTTGCACGGTTGGCTGGCAAGGCGCAAAGGAAGCGTGGGCACCCCCTCACCGCGCGGCTATCCCGGCGGAAGTTCGATACGGAAAGCGCGTCACGTTGCGAAGTTCGCGCGGGCGCTACGCGCCGCTCGGCCGATCAGGACGCGGTATGGCATCAGCACGACGAACGCGAAGTCGTGCTCAACCTGCTCGAGCGTTTTCCCTGCTTCTTCACGACGGGAAAGAGCCAGTTGAACAACAGATCCAAACGCGCCGGTCCGGACAGAACAGCACCCACGATGGCGACGGCGACCGATCCCGCGAGAGGCCGCCATCTGGGTCGCCCTTCGTCTATGCCGTAGTGAATCATGCCGCTAGGAATGTCAAGCCGGACGCTCGCGATGAAGGCCACGCGGCCCGACCTGTCGGATGCGAGCAAGCAAAATAGACGCTTCCGGCCATTCCAGCCACGTCTCGTCCGATCCGCAACGTCGTCCGAGGGCGTGGCGCAGGCCACATTGCGGCTTGTTCGGCGAGCATCACGATCCGGATGACGTAGCACGATGGGCGAACTTCCGCGGCCCCTCGGCGTCTGGAAGCGCCCCGCATAACCGCTCGGCGTGCACATTCCATTGATGTCGACGTACCCGCTAACGCGCATGGTATAGGCGCACTCGAACCGCGGTATACGGCAAGGAGCTTTTTCCGCACGCAGAGCATGACCGCGGTCAACGATGCCTGACGACTTCGATGAAGCCGGCCAATGCCATACAGACGCAGCTCTGCTCTTATTGCTCGACGACCTTCGCCCAGGAGATTTCGCCGGGCTCGCAGGTGCTGTTGTTTACACCGGCGGACCGACACTAAACGTTCCTCTCATCGAGCGGGCCGTGAAGTCTCGTGACGGCTGCCATACGTATAAGCTACTCGCCGTTGCGCTGTCCGCAGCGGAAGCCCGCGCCTTTGTTTTTTCTCTTCACTCTGGGCCAAAAACAATTCCGCAAACCGACTATACCTGCGCGTTCAGCTTCGGCCACGTCGAGACCGGGTTCACCTCACGCGAGCAGCACGGCTGGAATCAAACGGGGGAAAACCAGCTGCTCCTCGGGAGCGCTCATTGGACGCGGCGGCATCGCTCGACCACCAAAGCGCTTCACGGTCACGAACTCGATATAGGCACCGTGGACCGAATCGTCGCAGCGCTTCCACGCGGGTTACCGGTCCGGTTTCGCATTCTTGATCTTGAACGTCGACTCGAAGCCCTCGGCGATGTGTTCGAGCTCTTGGAATCGCCCGTGGAGTTTGTAACCAGCACAACAGATTCAACCATGACCTACACGCTGCGCGCGTTGCTCGGACCACAAGACGCCGACTACAGGCTTGCGCTGCGCTCCTACCGTTCTCAACTCTATGCGTCGGTCACCGTTCACGACGTCCTGCCAGGCACCGACACGATTCTGCTGCCCGACAATGTCGGCCGCGTCGACTGGGAGCTCACCCGCAACGGCATCCTAGTCGATTCGTATTCCGGCGCGTTTATCAACACGGTCAGCATTAACGCCGGAATCAGCCCGGGCAAGATTACGATTAACCCAGATGATAGTGGTGACGAGCCAGTTCGGCTTGATATCGCGCCGGCTGCGTATATTCACGCGACGGCCGGAAAACAACAGACGCCATCAGCGATTAGTAACAAGGTAGTTCTTGCCGCTCAGGCCTGGCGCGCCGAGTTAGCACAATCTCGTAGCTTTCAAGAGCACGTATTCACTGCGTTCCCGCCGCGATCTCGTCGAGAAGGCCTGCGGTACCTAGCCGAACTCGTTTCCTACGCGGTAGGCGAGCAGCAGACAAAGGACATCTATGTCGTCGATCAATACGGCATAGACCGTCCGGCGCTTCTACGGGTTGCCGCAGCCGCTGCGAAGATCCCCGGTGGGACGCTTCATCTCTTGACCAAGAATCTGCCGCCGCCCCCGTCGCCTGCAACGGTAAGTCCGCAAGCCGCCGACTACGAGGCTCTTGCAGCCCAAGTTTCAAGTCGCCTCAGCGTGCGCATTTTGCGGTTTACGCCGACACGAGACATCCATGACCGTTACCTGTGGATCGGGAATCGTGTCTGGCACGTGGGGAGCAGCCTCAACCAGCTCGGTTCCGACGTCTCCGCAATTATCGAGATACGGTCGATCAGGGAGCGGGTACGCCTCGTAGACGTCTTGACGGCTCAATTTGCACAGACTCCGGCGGCGACGTACTCGTGAGCGCGCGCGCAAATGTCCTCGCCGCGCGCATATTTACCCGGCCCGCTCACTACCCGTCGGCCGAGGACGTCGCCGCCGCAGGCGCAGAGGTCCGTACTTCCGGCGTGACGGGGTTCGACGACTTGGTCGTCCTCGGATTTGCGCAACACTTCGACGTCCTTACCGAAGCCGATGCTCAACTTATCACCCCAATTGCAACAGCCTCAGTTTCGGCGGTACTCGCCGCGCGGCCGCGCATCTACGACACTGATCTAAGACAGCTGCTCAGGTTGCCGGGTTACGGCACAGGGATGCACCTATCGACCGACAACATCGACGCGCAGCTGTTGGTCGTCTTAGACCTGCTCGCACAGCACGCGCCAACGCGCCTTTCGGACGTTGCCCGGATGGATGATCCCTCGCATGTTTTTGAACGATGGGCAATGTCTGCCGAGCCGCGTCGGCCGGCGACGTCGCGCATCATTGTCGAGGCACTTCTTGCTCGTTCTACGGATTTGAGCGCTCTCACCGCTGGCTCGATCCTTGCACGCGCCGGCACGGCGTACGTGCGCTCCGAGCCCACCTGGCTGCGTCTTTTCGTCCCACGAATCGGCTCTGGTCGAGCGAACGTTTTCGCACTCGGCTTTATTGCAACGGAGGCTACATCGCTTTCGCCCAGCACGATCGCCCCGCATCGTTGGCATCGCTACGGTTCGCTTATTCAGCGACTTGCACGATTGCTTCTATCCGATGCCGATGCGGTCAGTGACTTTCGCGAGTCGATAGACGAAAAGCGCTTTAATGTTTTCTGTGGTGCGTTTTGCCTAAAGCACGCCGCCGGAGCCGGATTGGCGAGGGCGAAGCAGCTCGCCGGGGAAGATCTTGGTCACCTTTTTGCCCCGCTCGAACATCTGTCCGATGAGGAGCGCCTCATCACGGATTGGCACATGAAATGGGCAACTCAACTTGCACGGAACCTTCCGCTCACGCGTGCAAAGTTTGAGGGGCTTTCCGCAAACCTTCAGTGCGACCGCTTGACTCGTGCGATCTCCGTCTCGGACTACGAAAGCGAGCGGCGGCGACTCATTCAGCTGACGGCCATTGCATTGACGCTTCCAGATCCGGGTTTGCGGGACGCTGCTTTCGCGGTCTGTACACGTCTAGGCTCACTACCGGCGGGTCACGAGGCACCTTCATTGGGTGGCGTGGACCGTTTGCTTGATGCCGCAGCTACCGCTGCGCTTCCACGATTGTAACAAGCAGTTTCATCTAAGAGCCAACTATTTCGGTACAGGCGCCGGGCGAAGCTCCCGGGAAACTACGTCGTTTCGGTTGCCGAACGGCCTGGACTCGGGCGTGCACATCAAAGCGGAGGCAACCTCATTGCAATGGGCACCTAGGGCAAGCCACTCGCCGAAGGCGCACGTGTCCATAGTGCTCCGCCCTCGCTAGATCGCTCGGTCCAGACGCGCTTCGGGAAGCATCGTACAGGGCTCCTAGATTGAGGCACGCACGGAAGGGAGCACGTCTTGAGGGCGACGTACTGTACGAGCGTAGTGCTCGCTAAAGCACACCCTTTCGTCGTCCGCTGCATGGAGCAGATTCCCGCGAGGCGCGCCGTGCTCGTCGACGTGCCGTGCGGCTTCGGCCGGCATACGCTGCTCGCACTCGACGCTGGATTTTCGGTTATCGCCATCGACATAAGCGCGGAGCGAATCGCATATCTTCAAGGCGCGCTCGGCGCTCGCCGAGATGCAGCACGGTGCCGTACCATCGTAGGCGACGTCGGCACCCTTGACTTCGGGAAACTGGGGCCTTTCGATGCCGCAGTCGTTACCGACTTTGTCTCAATTCCGCTGCTGTCGACGCTCACTGAGAATTTGCGGGCACACGGACATCTGATCCATGCGACGTTCGACGCGCGCGGAGGGAACGCGATTGACCTTCCCAAGCGCGGCGCGATTGCGTCCGCGCTGGAGGCCTCCTGCGACTTGCTGATCTACGAAGAGCGGCCGGTCCAGTTTCGAGACGCCGCGGTCGTGCACTGCCTTGCGCGACGTAAGTGACTGTCGTTGGTTGTCCTTCGCAAGTCGACGAACGCGATGTGAACGACGGTCGGACGTGGTTCGGTTCAGCCGTTCACCGGTGACATGGTTCTGACACGGTGTTACGAGACTTCGGCGCGCCGTGGCACCCGGTTCAACTGCTAAAGCGTCCCGCTTTGATGCGCGGGCATCCCGTAAGATCTGTCGGAGCCTGCAGCCAGGAATGGGCGAATGTGGTCGCTGTACCGAAGGTGCGCCGAGGAAAAAAATCCGCCGCACTGGTCCATCTTCGTACAGCCGTGGCATTCCGGCATATACTCATTCTTCCAGTCCGAGATCGACTTGCGGGCGAAGGACCAGAGACGCTCCGGCAACACGCACAGTTGATGGTTGTAGATCGACGTGCGGACGCCATGAGCGACAAGTTCGTCCACCGCCTGCTCAAGTTCGTTCTGGTAGTCGATCGGGTCGATCCACAGCAACGGCAGATTTGCGCGGGTGAAGCCGGTCATCTCAAGCCCCATCAGCGCGACCTGGTCGACGAAGCGGAGGTTACGCGCGATGAACTGGGCGAGCTGCGGCAGGCGCCGGTACGTCTGCTGATGGAGCACCACCCGGATCTCCACGCGCTGTCCGAGGCTCTTGAGGTTTAAGATCCCGCGGACCGTCTCGTCGAACGCGCCCTTCGCCTGGACCACGAAGTCGTGCAGGTGCGAGACGTCGGAGTAGAGCGGGATTCCCACCATGACGTCATGGTGGCCGACTGCCGCATAACGACGCGCGAAGTCGAGGTCCGCGAACGTGCGGCCGTTCGAGAGTATGTGGATGGCGGTCTCCGGTAGCCAGCTCTCGCATGCCGACAAAATCCGAAGGAAGTCGTCTCCGAGCAGCGTGGGCTCGCCTCCAGTAATCGTAATCTCTGGGGTGCCGCGGTCGATGAGGGGGAGGAGGCGGAGAATGTCGTCCACGAGCCACGAGTCATCGTCGCGCTTCGGCGGCTGCGAGCACATGAGGCAGAAGTTATTGCAGCGCTCAGTTGTGAGAATGAAGTTCTGCCGCGAGCGACGCCGGTAGACCGCCCGGGCGGCATTTCCCCTCGGCATGACGCGCAGGACATCGCCATCCGAGAGATACTCGAAGTCCGTCGCCGGCAGCAGCACGACCGGCGTCTGTGCGTGGTCGATGATCTCCAGTAACTCGGGCCGGTCCTGAAAGCCCACGTAGGCCGCAAACCCGCTGGGCGGTTGCCCCACCCTCGCGATGAACGCGCGGCTACGACGTAGCGGCTCTGGCAGCTGACGATCTTCGGACAGCAAAAGATGTCGGGAGACCTCGTCGCTCGGAAATCCGCGCAGCTCGAGTGTCCGGGTGGCGAGCGTCAGCATCGTCAGATCCACCCGAGCAGGATGCGCCGAGTCTCCGGTTCGTCGAGCAACCCGATAAGATGCTTGAAGATCGTCATGTTCCGCCGACAGAACGCCGATGTCGGTTTGTGTCCGACCGCATCACCTTGGGTGGCGTGGTGGAACACCGGGTCTGCTCCACAATACGGTTCGAAGGCGCAATCCGAGCACATGGGGGCGCTGCCCGTGTAGGACGCCTCCAGTGGCCGCAGGAGCGCCTCTGAGGTCATGATGTCTTCCCAGGTGTCGCGGTGGACGTTGCCGAGCCGGAACGAGGTGTCCCCCATCTCCGCCAGCATCCGGCTCTCGTCCGACGCGTACACCTCCCCGTCGTAGTTGTAGATCAGGGCGCCGATGCCGATGCCGGCAGGACTACGCAGGTCGACATAGCCCGTGTCGAAAGGCGTGAGCATCTTCCCTAACACCAGACTCGCGTAGTGCTCGACGAACCGGTACCCGCGACGGTTCAAGTCAAGGATGTACCGCAATCCTCGAAAGTAGAAATCGAGCCACGCATCCGCATCGTAGGCGGCGTACGATTTGGTCTTGACGGCGAAGCCGTAGGGCGAGAGTGGCCGCAGGAAGATGCCGCCGAACCCTTGGCGCAGGTATTCGTCGACGATTTCTTCGACGCGGCCGAGGCTGTCCCGGGTTGTCGTCATCAACGCGCTGACGCGATCGCGGCCTACGATTGCCCGCGCCCGGCGGATACCGTCGACGGCCCGCTCGTAAGAATCGCGCCCTGCGCGCGGCCGGTTCCTGTTATGCAGGTCGGCCGGCCCATCGAGCGAGGTCGACACAAAAATATTGTGCTCGCGACAGTATTGGAGCATCTCATCGGTCACAATCGCGAGATTTGTCGCGATCACGAACGCCAGATCTCGACCTTCGGTCCGGTTGATTTCCTCAGCACGTTCGACGATGTACCGGACCAGGCCGAAGTTCAGCGCTGATTCGCCACCTTGGAACTCGATTTTAATCGTCGGAGAAGGGGAGCGGAACACCAGCTCGAGGCCGCGGTCGGCGGTCGCCTCGGACATGTCAAAGGCGGCGCGATCTTCGCTCTGGCGCGAGACCTGGCAGTACGGGCACGCGTGCTCGCATCTCAGGGTGGTCACGAACATGTGCAGCCCGGTGAACTGCGCGAGACGGCTTGCCTTCGTCCGCGCCTTAAGCACGAGAAGATCGACGGCGACCGAATCGTCACCGTCCACCAAGAAGTGCTTGGCCTTGAGGTCATCGTACGCCCGGCTTGAGGGCACGAGCCGGTGGTGCACGAAGTCCTCGAGGTCCGCGCGCGAGAGCAGCGCGTATTCCCCGACCATGTTCGTCACGACGCAGCGCCCGTCGTCGAGGTTCGCGAACCGGAACGGAAGCAGTTGATAGCGCGTCTCGAGCGTGGGCGCGTAGTCGGCGAGCGCGCCGAAGCGACTCATGAGTCCTGCAGGCCCGTCGCCGAGAACGCGTAGGCGAGCACGACGTTGCGCACACCGGCCGTCTCTGCCGCAATGCGCTCGCGAAGATCCTGGTCGAGCACCTCGTTGCGCACGCGAGCGGTAAGCGACGCGAGGTCCACTTTCGTCATGTCCGCGAGCGGGGTGACCGAGCAGCGAATCTCTTGGTCGCGAAGCGAGATATCGAAACTGAGTCTGTCGGTGAAGCGGTATGCGGCACGCTTGACGGCCTCAACGCTATAGACCGCAGTGGAGAAGCAGAGGACGGCCGAGAACCGCCCTCCCCCTTCGTCGACCACCGAAGCGCTCAAGAGCCGGAAGCGTGCGAGGCGTGGGACGCGTGCGAGGAATGAGACGCGTGTGAGCTATGCGAGGACGGGTAGCTCGGGTACTGCGGCGAGCTCGGCGCCGGTGTTGCGTGCGGGCGCGGCTTATGTGAAGTCTGGCTAGAGGACGCGTGGCTCGCATGCGAGGCGTGGCTTGAGTGGGAGCTATGGCTCACATGAGCGAGCTGGTCGTCGTAAACTTGGCCCGCGTTCGAAAGAATGAAGCGCGACGATGTCCGGGCCGCGGAAACGGCTCCATCCCGGTTACCGCGCTCGGCGGTTGGGACGCTTCCATCTGCGCGTTGCGGAGCGCTCGCTTGCGAGGGCGTCGCGACAAGGGCGGGAATGACGGCGGCCAGCGGCGCCAAGAATGCACGCTTCACGATAGTCCTCCCCTCAGACCAGGCTTGGTGACTCTGCCGCCGTTCGGTACATACGAGGCGATTCCTCGCTGACTTTGTTCAAGAGTCCCCGCAATGGTTGCCGCACCGGTTCGACTGGGCCGTTTAGTCTGGCACGCTGTCGATGCATCGGCTCGTGGCCCGTGTTTGGGTGGTGTGGCCCATCGGCTGCGCCTGCGCTTCGAGTCCCGAGACAGCGCCGCTTCATGCGGCTCGGCTTTTCTTTCTCGAGCCCAACCGGCGACGCCAGAACGGCGAGTCGGACCAACGCCTTTCGCGCCGGTACAAATCATCGCGGTGCAGCTCGTACGCCCTGTAGTCCGCCGCGACCGCTGCCGCATATTGTGGCGGGATCGCGGAGGCCGATTCCAGCGCTGCCGCGATTGCTTCGCCGGCGTTAACACCGTCGGAGAGCGCTTTGTAGATACCGGCCGAGGACAGCGGATCATAGCATGACGCCGCGTCGCCCACGGCAAGCCAACGCGCTCCAGAGGCGCGGTTGAGAGCAAACGATGGCGCGACACACGTCGCCATCTCACCGGCAAGGAGCCGGCAGCCGTCAAGCCGCGGCGCAATGTGACTCGTACGTAGTAGCCGCGCAAACCAAGGATTCTCCAACGTCAGGCGATGATCGCGCACCGTCGATGAGTCCGTGGCGAACATGACTGCGACACGACGGTTGGGAAGGGCCGCGCAGTACCACCATCCTTCCTCTGTCGCTTCCAGCATGGCGAGTTGCGAGCGCGACGCGCCGGAACTCGCTTCGAAGAACCCGCAGACGCACGTGAGCCTGTCCGTCAGCAACTGCACCGCACCGGCGCGGCGCGCGAACGCCGAGTGAATTCCCGTCGCGTCGACGACGTAGCGCGCGTTTAAGCTTGCACGCTCAGCGTGGACCGTATGCAGGCAGAACGCGTCGTCGCCTGCCGTTTCGAACCCGACCACCTTCATCGGAACAAAGATCGCGACGCCGGCTGAAATCGCGCTGTTCCGAAGAAACTCGTCAAAGCGCTTGCGGTCGAGGTGCCATCCGTGCCCGTGTGCATTCATGAGGAAGTCATTGTAGCCGAGATCCGCGCTCCCCCACGACGAGCAGCTTCCAAGTGTCGGGTGATGGCCTTGTGTGAGGAATCGCTGCCACAAGCCCAATTTTTCGAGCAGCACCCGCGTGTCGGGCGGAACGGTTTCGCCGACGCGCATCGCTGTTGAGCCACCCGCGTCAACGATGCAGATGTTTGATATCCCCTTTCGGATCAACGTCAGCGCCGTCGCGGACCCTGCCGGTCCGCCGCCAATCACTGCGACATCCCAGAGCCGCGATGTCAATGGATTGTGCCCATCCCACGAAGCGGCGACGGCGGACGGCGTTGGCTAACACGACGCGGTGTCGACAAGCGCCGCGATGTGATTGGCCGCCCGGTGAGGGCAGTAAGCGAGCGCGCCGGCGGTGCGGGCATCGGACAGTTGTCGGCGATCCATGTCGACACGACATCACGGCAGGTGCCCGAGTTCGGCGGCGCGGCGGGTAGGTCGAAGACCGTGCCCATGGGGCCCGTCGGAGCGATGAGTTCGGTGAAGAAACGGCTTTCCGCTGGTTTGCCCGGAATAATGACCTCATTGATGGGCGAGGCGAGCGCCCGCATGAAATCGGCGGCCGGCTGCCGGAACCACCAGTCCAGCGTGTGCACGGTCCGGTCTCGCGGGTCCGCGAGCATGTTCCGCTGATGACCCGCTACTCCGTATTGAATTGGGCGCAACTGGTCGATGAGGTGCGCCATCGCCTCGGCCGTGGCGATGGGCATCGGGCACATTTCCGTGATCCAGTAGCGGAGCACGTCACGGCACTTACCGACATTCGGTAACGCCGCACGCTGCTCGAAAACGGTCCCCAGGGCGCCCCTTGGCGCGGCGGTCTCGGTGAAGAAGCTGCTTTCGTCCGGTTTGCCGGGGCTGATAACTCCATTGGCCGGCGATGCGAGGGCCCGCATGACTTCGGCCGGCGACTGCTGGAGCCACCAGTCGAGGGTGTGCGCTTGTCCCTCGCCGTCCTTGAGCTTCACCGTCATGAAGCCTTTCGTGATCGGCTCGCCTGCAAGTTGCTGGATGAGCGACGACATGGCACTCGCCGGCGCCAGCGTCGGTTTCGCGGGACCCGTAGAGGCCAACGATTCCGTGTAGCGCCGCCACAGGTCGATCTCGTCGTCCGTGAACACGCGGAACATCGGCCCCGTTTCGAAATCCATCAGCGCCTTCATCCGGCTGTTGTTCCAATCACCCGGCGTGATGTAGCCGTGCGTCTCAAGTGCGTCGAGAAACGCAGGGGGATTCGCGAACCATTCGTCAATGCGGCTTGGGCCGACCGTGTGCTGCTGGTGGTTGCGGCTGCCAAACTTTGCTTTCCGTTCGATGAGTGCAATCATCTCCTCGCGTAGTGCCGGCTTGAACTGCAGGAGGTTTTGGAAATCGCTGCCCTCGGCCCCGACGTTGCCGAAAGCGACGAACCCGTTCCAGATTCTGCGCCACGCCGCGGCGACCGCCTCATCGCCGCCGGCCGCACGCTGGTTTGAGAGATACAGCTTGACAGCGTCCGCCGCACGCTGACCATGTCCGTTTACGGCGTTGTCGATACCAATGTGCATGACGTAGAAGTGAGGGTTAAAGCCAAAGTACCGCATCAAGTCGCGCGTGCCTTTGAGCTCGACGACCTCCCACTCGAGGTACAAGGTCATCCCTATGATCTCGGGATAGTAGTCCTCGGTGAACTGTGAGATTGCCAGTTCAAACGCCGGAACATCAAACGCGCTGTCTAGGAAACGCCGATCGAAGGCGAATTCCGCCGATTCGATCGGCGGCGGATAGTAACCGGCGTCGTGGCACAGGTCGCGGTAGATATTGCAGTGGTTCTTGGACGGGTCCCCGTCACCAAGCTCATCCATGTACACCGAGTACAGGAGCGAGCGAACCTCGTCCATCGGCCCGGTCCGGCCGACGTTACGCAGCCACGCGCCATCGATGAGGTTGAACGGCGCGAGCTGAACGATACGCTCAACCACGTCCTCATGTGTGCGAATGAGCGGGTCGTCCCCGGGATCGCTCTGCGCAGCCTGATCCACCAGTTCTTGATAGATCATCTGCAGGCGATTCTCCAACGCCTGCTCGGTGTAGTCGAAATAGGATTGATCGAACGGATGCTCGGAACTGTGTGAGATGTGCTCCGCCTTCGCAAGCCAATATTCCACGAACGTCCGAGCGTCGTCCAGCACGTCAGGATGATCCTGAACGTTCAAGAGTCGGTGGAACAGATCGCGGGTAATGAGTGACGCGGCTGCCTCGCTGGGGTCGTCCGCCGGCTGCCGCGCGAAGTTCGGGAACGGCACAACGGGCGTCAAATCGGTGTCGCGCAAGAGGCTCTGCACTTCCAAGTACCAATTCGCGGGGACAGCTATCGGTTCGGAGACAGTCTCCTTCCCCGCGGCGCCCGAGAAAGTGTGAGAGTACGACAACGGCTCCATATCGATGGCTGGAGCCTGCAACACCGTCCCAATACGCTGCCAATTGTCGAGCATGTCGCGCCGAAACTGATATCGACCCCAGTTTTCCGGGAGCGGGGAATCCGTTCCGGCTCCGCGGACCGACCACCGCTGCTTTCCCAACGCGGCAGCCTGCTTTCCTGTGTTGACGTCAGGCCAAACGGTAAGGTCGGCTGCGGCGTAGACGGCGACGGGTCGTTGCGCCGGCCACGACCAGAACACTTTTCTGTTTCCGGGCGGATTCGGATCCGGGGGATGCGTCGCGCACGAGTTGTAATCGGTATGCCACGGTAGCGCCATGAACTTCGATACGTCGCCCGGCTCGAGTTCTTGTCGGAGTGGTCTGTCGGGAGCGCCGTCGTGCATGCCGAGATCCTGATATACCGGGTCGCCCCGATCGGCGGGATGCAAGGGTACGTAGCCGCAGGTGAGTAGCGGACGGACCGGTGCTTCCGGCTGCTCTTCAGCGTGCGCCGTGAACTGATCGTACGCCAGCTTTTTTGCGCGTATCCGGAACGGCCCCGCGCCGGACGTCTGCCAAGGCGACACGTAAATCTCGGGCTCGCGGACAATGAACGTCAAGTCGATCCCGGGGCTGAAGCGCCCGCCCAGTAGGTTGACCAACGTCGCCTTGTCAAGGTATTCACCCGGGCCGAGCGGTTTACCGGATCCCGCCTCGAACCCGTCCCGGCCGCGACTCCATTGTTGTAGGAAAAAGTATTGGCTCTTGCGCAATGTGAGGAACGACACATTGTCGCCCAAATGGAGCGGCATGAGCGACGTATTGTTCTGCTGCGCGACGTCGTTCGGATCGCGAAAGATTGCGACGATGCCTGCGAGCTCTGTGGACACTGGATCGTCATCGGCCGAGATTGTCGCAAGCATGGCGTGAGCGGACATCCCGGTCTGACTCAAGTTCGTGTTCCATTGCTGCAGGGATGCGCTCCGGAAGATCGGCGCGATCTGCTCATCGAACGCCGGCTTATACGCCTCCTGGTACGCGTTGTCCGTGTAGATCTCGGGATCTAACGCCATCTTCTCGAGCCAGCTATCGTAAACGTCGTCCCAGCAGGAAACGACGTTCAGGATTTGGGGCGCGAACGATGGGTCGGTGGTCGAAACCCAGGCTGACGCTGCGTCGACCCGCGTCCCGTCGTCTAACACGAGCGTCGCAAGAACTGGCCCGTCGGAGGTGTCGTCGAACCACTGATCGTTGTTGACATCCTGATCGACCGGCGCGGTCCCATCGATCTTCCAGCCCGCCGCCCGGCCGAATCCGCCAAGCACAAGCAGCCGGCCGTGGGCGTCGGTGAAGATGCTTCCCAGCGTGTCGATCGGGCCGGACGGGAGGTCCATGTCAGCGAAGGAGTCTGCCGGAAACGATTTCGGATAGTTCGGAAGCGTGATCACACCGACGTGATCCGCGTCGCAATACGAAGCGGGCGTCGCGCGGTCGAAGTGTACCTGCCCAGCGTTCGCACCTGAGACCGTCCGGGGCCCTGCGTCGATAGTCAGCTTCTTGATGCGGGCCGGGTCGTTCAAGATCCCGATTTTTTCTTCGTCGGGTGGCTGCTCTTTGGTTCGCTTCTCAATAGATACGTTTCGAATGCCCGGTAGTCTTCCGGCGTAGCTGTCGCGCCCCATGTATCCAGTTTCCGCAAGCATGAACGCGTTCGCTTTCTTGTTCGCGACATGGACGGTCCAGATGATGTCCGCGATGGTTCTTCCGTTTGGGAGCTTGGATCCGATGCGAACTTCGCTTCCGTCGCCGCGCGGCCAGGACTCGAGTCCGCCCGCGTGATCCTCGGCGTCTCCATACAAGAACACGCGGAAGCGAGCGGCGTGACGCTTGAGCGCGCCCGTGTCATCACGAAGGTCGCTGCTCCGGATGACCACGCTTTCCGTGTCGGCGCGAATCGGCAGGCCGCCTGTCAGATCGCCTCCCCCTGGCATCGGCCGGCCAGCCATCGTCTCGGGAGAGATGACGTACTGCTCGCTGTTGCCCACGCGCGAAATCCCGATTGCCGGGTGGATCCGCAGGTTCATTTGATACCTTTTCTACTGGGGCCAGCAGACCCGCTTTGCCACCGGGACGGCCGCTACTGCGGTCGCGCGAATAGGTGACGAAGCGCCGCTAGTCCCGACGCTGTGTGTCGGTCGATGCGGAGTGATATGTCGTCAGTTCGACCTTGTTGCAGTCGGGGTCGTAGACGAAGATTGAATACGCCAAGCCGGTATCTTCAGCGGGGGCGAACGCGATGTTGCGCTTCTTCAGCGCCGCCTGAGCCTGTTCGAACTGGTCCGCCGTCACGAGAAACGCGAAATGCTGAATGATATGTTGACCGTCGATGTCGGGTTATGGTCGACCGTCCGGCAACGTTTCGCCGGGAACGGTCGGTAACGGTTTAGCGTCGGGGCGCGAAAAAAGCCCGATGCGGATATTGCCGTTCCCCACCATTGTTGTTCCGCTTGGCCACCTGTAAAGCACGACAAAGCCGAACGCGCGCTCGTAGAACGCGACTGATGTGGCTACGTCGCGACAGTTGAGCGCCACGTGATCGAGCCCGACCAATTGGGGCGCCGAGGCACCGTTCGAGGACATCGAGATCACCCCCGGGTCTACAACGGCGTCGCTGCTCGTCGCGGTTGTTCGTATACGCTTTCCGCCTTGCGCTCCGCCGGCCCTCGCGTTCGTTATGCGACGCTAAGACCAAATGGGACTCACCTCGCGAACGCGCGTCAGTGCTTTGTTCTCAGCGTAGGCTCCTTCGGGATCACGACTCCTTGTTGGTCATATTCGCCGTGATCGGCGCAAGGCTCAGCACATGGGTGATTCTGATCGTAAGCCGGGATGGCGCATTAAAGCGACCGGCGTGAAGCGCACGGACCGATCGGCACGATGGCGGTTGGAAAGGGACGCACCGGAGACATCCGGAACGGCTCCGACGCCGCGAATCCGCGTGACTGGTCACACGAAGGGGGTCGTGAAGTGGATGACAATACTCAGACGTTCGAGCTGTCGTATCTCCAGCACGTCGCGCGCCGACTGGCGCATCTCCTCGAGGACCCGGTCCTAGCTCCCGAGATCAGCGACCAGGTACGTGCGACGTGCTCAGATGCGCTTCAACTGATGGACCGGCGTGTTCGTGAGCCGCATGGAACGGTCAACGCGCCTCGTGCGCTGGTGCAGACGCTCGACCGGGCACACCATCGAGTCGAGTTTGCGACCGACGCAGCGCGGTATTTTCTCGAAAACCCCTCGGCGTACCCGGCTGCTGCGGGAAGTGGAACGCTAAGCTTCGCGCTAAACATCGAAATCGAAGACTTTGCGCTAGCCGCTCTCGCGATCACCCAGTAGGCGCATGGTCGTCACAATGTCCGCGACATGCGTGAAGACGTCGTCTATGGTCACATAGCGTCCCCCGGCGAAGAATGGTCCCATTGCGAATCCGTAGTTCGCGAGCGCCTGCCGCACCTCACGAGTCGCCTCGATATGCCTCCGTGTCGCTTCGTACAGATCGGCCGGCACTTTGACGGTGGATTGCACCGGCGTGAAGTCACGCCAATCGAGCACGGCCACTCGTCCGTTGTTCTCTTTCGTGAAGATCATAAATGCGGGCGTTTCTTCGAGGAGCACCCGGAGTTCAACGTGCTTCGTCCAGCGGACGACCAGGTCAAACGGGCTTGAAAGTGCCAGCAGGATCGTATCGGTGAAACCTGGCACGTGAAGGCCCCCATCACGCACGGTCACGACGAAGCCTCGCATTCCCGAATCTGCGCGGGGCTCTTATGCGGCTCTCGTAGTGGAACGGAACGCGGTATCATAGTCGCGAACATAGGCAGTACCATTTCGTCGTGGAGAATGCGGCCTCGCGGGGCCCGCATTGGCCGCCCCGCGTGGCTCGCGCCAATTGGCGAACGAGCGCGTGGAAGTTGGACGGAAGGCACCGTTTTGCAATGCGCCGCACCGCTGATGCAGTGCGACCGGCCCGCCTTGCTATATGCATCTTTCGGCGACGCGCAACATGCATGACGCGACGCGGGCCGTCCAGTAAGCGTATCGCCCGCGCTCAATGTGCGACAAGACGACCGGCGGCGGGTGAGCGCGAGAGCGATCGCTTCACCGTCCAATCGCGCGTGCGGTGCGGCCCAACGCACAAATGCTACGGGGTCGCCGGCTGAGACGATCTTGAACTGGCGTCAGGCGCCGGTCGGGCGTGGCGGTGAAGCGCGGCAGATGGGCAGCAGACGCCCGTCTTCTCGGTCCGTCAACAGCAAGGAGGCAAGCGCGGGATAACGTCCCGGGGGCGATTAGTGCGGGAAGCAGGGTGCTTCCCGCGCGAAGCACGCGCCGGCCAGCCAAGACAGACGTCATTCACGAAAACGCAGATCGCAGCCGTGGCGAGCAACTTCGCGTTCGGGGACGGTGAGTCGAATATCGTCTCACTCAGCAAGCACGTGCTGTCACGACGCTTAAGCGCAGACGGCGAAGGCAGAACCACTCGCCCGTGCGTCGAAACGCGTCGGCATCATGGCCGCGCCCAAGTCAGTCTCCCGTAAACCACGGACTTCGAGTAAGGCGTCCACGCCGCCGCGTATCGCATTTTTCTTCGGCGCGGGGGCGGAGCTCGCGTACGGCCTTCCGACCGGCGGGCGATTCGCGCTTGAGGTAATACGCCGCGCAAAGGACCCGGCAGAAGCGTTCAAGATGGACCGCGCTCGCGTCGCGGCATCGTGCACCGCCGAATACCGCGATTGGCTTCCAGCGGACTTCGCGACCCGTACCGTTTCGAGGCTCGGGAAAGCGGAACACGGCCGCATCTTCGAAGACAGCCTTCGCGCGGGCTACTTGCGGGTGGTGAACGTGCTGGACGAATACGACGCACGCGCCATCGCATTTCTAGCACAGCACGGACTGGACGACCGCGCCGTCTCCACGAGGTTCACGGATCTCTCCGGCGGTACGTCTTTCGGTGCGACGCCATATGCCGCGGTCAGCGTCAGCGATTCGCTCACCCACGAGCCGACTCGCCTGTTCCGCTCGAGGTACTTTTCCGCCATCCTCGCCTTGGCGAAGGACGGCGTCAATTCAGACGAGATGACGCGCCTGGCGCGGGCGACCATTCAATTTTACCTCGGCGCATACGGACAAGGGGCGATGGACTCGATGGCTGCCGAGCCGCTTAAGAATGTCCCAACGGATAACCCGGCGTTCGCCGAGCTGGGTCGATTGTTCGACGTCAACGCCGTGGATGCGGGTGCCGCCGCGTTCGACGAGGTGATGAACTACCACAGCACCGGCGCGGTCGACGCATCCCCTGCCGGGCTGTTCAGGGCTCTAGCGATCGGCGTACTGGAATCTGCGGTCGAAACCTTCCTCGACTACCGCACGATGCTCGACGAACTCCTTCCCGCGCTCTACCAACCGAAGCACGCGTGGGCGAAGTTCACGAAGGTAAACCTGTTCCTGCGGGCCACCCGCGACTACGTACTTGAACAGCAGGTCGCCGCACACGGAAAAACCGAGGGGTACTATCACGAGCTTGCCGCGGCCATTGACGCTGGGCTGCTCTCTGCCGAGCGAATCGCCACGTCAAACTACACGGACCTCTGCTCTCGTGCCCTGCATCGCATGCATGCCGAACCGGTCGTCGCTCTGAACGGTAGTCTCGACCGCTTTCTCGATCCGTACAAAAATGCTATCGTGCGAGCAGTGGACGCGCCGACCATCCCGCGTTTCCTGGTACCTTTTCTGTTCACGCAGAGTGGGATGAAGCCGCTGACGTCGGTGCACGTCTCGCGCGACTACGTGACCTTCTTTGACGCTATGTGCAGCAGCCAGGCCGTCGTTGCCGCCGGATTCGGCTTTAACGCGGACGACGGGCATATCAACACGCTCTTTCGCGAAGCTGTCGACGAGGCACACAGGCGCCTCATCGTTCTCGACTTCACGCCGGGTGGCGCGTACGACTCCGCGTTTCGCAGGCGCACGATCGCGGCGAACCTCCGTATAGACAACGAGGACCGGATTGTCGTGCTTCCGATCGACGGACATCGACGCGTTCACGGACGGCCATGGCCCCAAGAAGTCGTAGCGGCGGCGCGCTAGTGCCCGTTCGAGTAGCTACCATCGCTGCGGGGCCCGCGGCGCCGTTGCCTACGTCAATGTCGCCCGCTAATCGGGGCCGCGTAAGACCGAGGTCCCGCCGGCCGCTCGCGCTCGAGAACCTGCCTCGAACCGTTCAAAGTGAGGCGACGAAACTCCGTACACATCACTGGTACCCGGACGCCCGCAGCACGAGCTTCCTACATATGGTTAAGAAGTCGCACCCGCACTCTTGGTCCATCGTAAGGCAAAAGGCCGGTAACCGGACGTGTGCCCGAGTGCACCGCCCTCCGCGGCCTAGCTGTAGAGACCACGCGCATCGTTGACAGAGACGGACCCCGAGATCGGTGTTCGACGCCCTACCCCTCGGAGGTCAGCCCTGTGATTAGGCACCCGCAAGCCTGCACGACGCGTCTTTATGCGGCGCGAAATCGTCGCGTTGGTCCAGGGCGGCGAGGCGGTCGCCGCCGTCGCCCGTCGATTTCAGGTCAGTCGGCGGACGGTCTACAAGTGGGTTGCCCGGTTCGAGCTCGGCGGCGAGCCCGGTACGATCGCCGGCCGGTGGCCGCCCGCTTTCCACGGTGCGTGGGGAAGGCCAACCTGGGTGGCCGGCGATCACAGCGGTGGGAGAACTGAGTGGATCTCCCGGCTCAAGCCCGCGGATGAGATGAGGTTCGCCCGCTCGCTCCGGGCCACCGTGATGGCCGTCGCGAGAGCGCTGGAGTTCCGCTTCGCAGTGCTCATTCGAGGTCGGTCTTGGACTCGAAGACGCCGCACGGCGCTAGGCTTTTTGAATTTCTGGCAGCGCCTCACTGCGTGGGCTTGAGCCGCTCCCACTCCTCGTCGGCCGGAATGCCGAAAGCGGTGATGATACGGTCCATCCCGATAATTCCGCTTTCCACAGCGCGCGCCACGTCAGCTGGTGTAACGCGGTGCCGTTCATATTCAACAATCATACCGGGGTCCACGATGCTAACGTCCGCCCAAGCCTTTGGCCGTAGGCGGCTGTAGGCGCAGACGATCTGCCAACGCGCACGGTGATAACCAACCGCGTTGGGGGGAGCTAGGAACGGCAGAGCGTCCAGGAGATCATCGGGCGTATCGACATGCGTCGGTTGACTCTCGCGTCCGCACACCGCGTGCCGGAGGCTGAACCTCTCCGCGCTACGCTCTAGCGAGATCTCGACTGGAAGCCACGCACCGTCCGAAGGTCGCTGCGCGAAGTACGTAGCGTGTGCGAAGAACCGGGCGTGGAGATCCAGGGCCTGTGCGAGAAGCCAGCGGTCCCGAGGATCGTCCGCTTTGCAACTCAGAGGTCTGGACAGCGTGACAGTCGATCGCCGACCTTCGCGATCTAACTCAACGACCTCGCGGTTAGAATCGGCCGGTCGGAAGCCAAAGAGCGCGATGCGTGCAAGATAGAGTTGCGCCTCGGGATGGCGCTTGTGCTTTGCCATCAGTGGATCGGATCATTGATCGCACCCTAAATCCTCGT
>Ga0209810_1002635_pt1 | contig 20896 bp, 18 predicted proteins | sample Coa_R1_7_FD_187159 | JGI IMG/M metagenome (GOLD analysis project Ga0209810, IMG submission 187159) | Surface soil microbial communities from Centralia Pennsylvania, which are recovering from an underground coalmine fire - Coalmine... | ecosystem: Environmental > Terrestrial > Soil > Unclassified... | reverse complement strand
CATATATAATTGTATTAGACCCCATCAGGCACTAGGCTACAGGACACCATTGCAATTTCTCAAAGACAATGGCATTATTCGTACTCGTGACCCCTCTGTTTTGTCTCATTTCCCCTGAACCAGTACAGAAACTTGACTCATATCGGCTTCATAGATTATTATATGAAAAGAATTTCCATTATAAGCTGGGTTACACGTGGTTAATCCTTACACCTTCTCATCACACCTCATGTATTTTGTATTTTTCGGCTTTGCCAAATCTCAGACGACTATTAACTTCAACCTCAAATAACTTTTAATACTAAGCAGTCAGAGGAGAAGTTCTTATAGCTTCGATGGAAAACAAGAAGATTAATCCAACAACACTCTCTAAGCCACCACCAGTCGAACTAGGCATTAAGAGTGAGTATGTCCCTCTCCATGCCCACGTCGCCTACTTCTGGGAAATCGACAAAGAGTTCGCTGATGCTGTCGGCTTCCTAGAAGCGGGGTTACTCGGCACCGATCACTGCGTGATCTTTGGCCACGATGAAGCCAACAAGGCTGTATGCAAGATCCTGCGGGAACGGGGTTTTGATGTTGAAGGCTTACAGGCCAAGAGACGGCTGACCGTGCTGGCCGGGAATTTATCAGGTGATAAGAACCTTCAAACAATCACTATCACATTCAAACAAGCGATAGCTGGCGGCACTCCTCTCGTCCGACTCCTCGGAAACATTGGCTGGTTTAAGCACAACTGGCCTGACCAGAGGGACCTGCTCGCTTTTGAGGCCAAACTCACCGACGCCACCAAACAGTTCCCTTGCGTCGTCGTGTGCATGTATGAGATGCGCGGGTTGCCTGGTCACATCGTGCATCATGGTGGTTTCGAAACACACCCCTTGATTATGCGCAAGGACTCGGTTCATAAGAACCCGTACTACATCCCAACTGACATGTTTCTCGAGCATCTTGAAGCGGTCGCCGCTGACATTGCCGATCGTCAGCGGACGGAAGAGATGCTAAGGCAAACAGCCCACGAACTCCGGTTTCTGAATGACTTAATAGAGCAAACAAATCAGCCCGTGACTGTAAGCAACCTGGATGGACGATTAATCAGGTTCAACCACGCCTACGAACAGCTAACAGGTTACAGTGCTGAAGAATTACAGCATATGACCTACCAGGAGCTTACTCCGGAATCATGGCACGAATTCGAAGCAGAGCAAATCACCAGGTTAATGAACGAAAGGACTCCAGTTCGGTACGAAAAAGAGTACCTCCGAAAAGATGGAGCCCCAATACCCGTAGAGTTAGTACGCGATATCTACCGTAATACGGCTGGAGAACCGGAATACCTCTATGCTTTTGTAGCCGATATTACCGAGCGAAAGAAAGCGGAGAAAGCACTTAGGGACACCCTAGATCAGTTATCCAAGAAGAACCGTTACGAGTCAATCATTAGCGCTGTAACTCGAATTGTCCACCAGTCAATTGATCTCCAGGAAGTGCTGGAAAACGCCGTTGAAGCAATGAGTAAAAACATAGATAAGGTGCAGCACGTCGCAATTTACCTAGTTGAAGGGGAAGAGGCAGTAATGAGGTCTTATAGGGGCTACCCTGATTGGTTTGTGGAACGTGTAAGAAGAATCCCCTATCCTAAGGGTCTTACATGGAAGATAATAAAGGGTGGGAAGCTAAGATATTGTGCGGATGTAGATCAAGACACTACTATTGGTACGGCTGCAAGGGGGGCCGGGATAAAGAGCTATGTGTCTATGCCCATTTTTTTCGAAGGCAAGAGTGTGGGTGCTTTAAATATATCTTCTCTTCAGAAAAACACCTTCGATAAAGATGAGATAAAGCTACTTGAGATTGTAGCACAACAAATAGAGGCAGCAATCAATAACGCGAAGCAGGCCGAGACACTGCAAAAAGCACTACTAGAAGTGGAACAACTGAAGAACCAGCTCCAGGCCGAGAATGTTTATCTTCAGGAAGAGATCAAGACCGAATACAATTTTGAAGAAATCATAGGACAGAGCAAAGCACTTCAGAAAGTACTGCGAAAGGTAGAACAGGTAGCTCCTACGGAAGCCATCGTCCTGATACTGGGTGAGACCGGCACGGGCAAGGAACTCATCGCCCGTGCTATCCATAATTTGAGCCCGCGCAAGGACCGGCCCCTTGTTAAAATTAACTGCCCGGCTCTACCTGCAGGACTCATCGAGAGCGAGCTGTTTGGCCATGAGAAGGGAGCTTTTACAGGAGCCCTATCCAGTAAGGCCGGCCGGTTCGAGCTGGCCAACGGCGGTACCATTTTCCTCGACGAGATCGGAGACCTGCCCCTGGAGTTGCAAGCCAAGTTACTACGAGTCCTACAGGAAGGGGAGTTCGAGCGAGTAGGTGGCTCCCGCACTATCAGGGTCGATGTCAGGGTTATTGCAGCTACGAATCGGGACCTGAAGAAAGCTATGGAAGAAGGGAAATTCCGCCCAGACCTCTACTATCGCTTGAATGTCTTCCCCATTCTGATTCCACCGCTTAGGGAGCGAAAGGAGGATATCCCAGTACTGGTCAGATATTTCACGATGAAATACGGTACAAGACTGGGGAAAAAGGTCGAGACAATCCCTCAAAAAACGATGGATGCACTGCTGGCTTATCCATGGCCGGGAAATGTCAGAGAATTGGAGAATATGATCGAGAGGGCAGTCATACTCGCCCATAGCTCCGTAATTCAGGTTGATGAGTCTCTCGAGGTGCAAGTTGATACCGGTTTACAGACTTCAGTTTCAGGCTCGCTCGAGGATGTAGAGCGGGCTCACATCCTTCGTGTTCTTGATGAGACCAAATGGGTTATTCATGGTAAGCGAGGCGCCGCCTTGGTGTTGGGTTTGAATCCAGACACCCTCCGGTCTCGGATGAAAAAGCTCGGTATAAAGAGGCCAGGACGTAATTCTTAAGCTCTTGAGTCGCAGAGCTAACAAAAATTTGATCCCACGGCTACTAAAAAATAGCACGACGGCAAAACTGGGCTTTTGGGACCATCCATTTTCCTGACAGAGGAACAAATGGGCAAAGTCATTGAGCGCCTGTCAGGCACATCTCCAGGAGATGCTGAATCCTATAGTTCTCAACGAGTGAGAGGAAGAAAGACAATCTTTGTTCCTCTCCTTTCCTGCCGATTCTAATGCTTGTCTGAATCTCCCCTTTTTTATCCGTCTGACCTACAACAACATGCCCTTCTTCTCCATAAATTGTATGGTTTTTGGGAAGAAGCCCTAGAAAAGAAATTTTCATAGCTCCTAACATATCAATGATTGCCCAATCTCTTATTATCACACTTACACTCCTCGAAACGTCTTGAGCGATCAGGCTTACCTCTCCCTTTTTTCCCTCAACAATAAGACTCCCTTGAGGGTAGCTTAGACTCAATACCTTTCTCATAAAGAGAATTCTATTCCTGTAGATTTAGAAGTCATTAGCCAAAATATGGCAAATATACCCCCTTAACTTGCCATTTTTGAGGTAGTGATTTTTTTCTTTCTCCGGTGCTATCTCTTTTTTATGTACAAGGAAGAGGTCAGAAACACTTAAAAATGAAGTGCCCTCTTCCCATTTGATCTTTGAAAAGGGAAATACGCATGTCCCTCGTGCGGTGTATTTTTGAAGAACAAAAACCGCCTTCAAATAAGAAAAGAACCAGGTGTGAAGAATGTAAAGAACCGCTTTGGCAGTCTACAGCACCAAAAGGAAATCATGCCGGCATCAGCACATCCAAAACCTGTTCACATGATTTGCCCTCGCCAAACAGTCTCTTGGCTAACTCCAATAAACACCTCATCACCTCTCTGCCTATCGCCCGACACTTCTGTCCAATAGTTACTTTCCCATTGGCAAATTTATACCTCTCAGATTTCGACTCTCTGACAGGCGCTCGTTGTATGATCGACTGCGATACACAACTCAATCGGATGTAGCGTTTAACCGACTCCTCATTGCGTACCTGAGACGACTCCAACCCGCTCACCTGCTTGCCAAACTCGTGAAAGATTTCCGATGCCCAGCGATAACTCCAACTCTCTATTACACGACCACTCTCCCAATACAGCGCATCTATTACTAAATACCTTGGAGTGTCTGTCAAATCATGATTCTCGTGCACTATTACCAATCGCTTACGCCCATACCTCCTGAGCCTGACTACCTCTGTAAATGCCCAGAACTGTTTCTTCTCTCCATTGCGACATCTCACTGTGACTGAACAAAAGCTCTCCTCATGCTCTTGCCTCAGTTCAGCCCCCACCTCTTCAACACGCCTCCACTGCCCTCCCCATTGTATATTCCGAGAGCACTCTAGCTCACTGACCCAATGCTTTCCTTGGCTCTCTATAAAACTGGTCAATTCTAGAGTCATCACCCCATTATCAAATGCATAGTTTACTTGTGGAAAATGCCCCTCTTGTTCTATCTGCTGTACTATCAAAACAGCTATCTCCGTTCGCTTCTTGTACTCAAGCTTATGCTTTAAATGATTCAGAAGTTCCAATACACGATTATGTACCTGTTGCATATCCTCATAACTAACCCTGGCTGTTGCTCTCAAGTAGGCTTCCTCCTCAGCTATCTGTCCGGGCTTTTGTACTACCGCTTCTAAACAATCTATCAACTCCCGATTAGAGATAACAGCTGTTACTACTGTCTGAAATAGTGCATTGCGTCTCTCTACATAATCATAAGCCTTTTTGATCCTAAAAATCTTTGGCCCTCTATCATGATGTGCAAGTGTCCAGTCTACACTGATGATTTCTCGACCTCCTCCATTATAATCCTTAGCTACAATTGCCCGATGACGTCGAATCAACTCTGCACAGTCCCAACCTGCCTCAAAAATAGCTTCATGCATAGCTCGACGGCTGGGTCTGTTACCCATAGATGCCTTGTAAGGTCTTGTTAGGACTAATCACCAATCCTGTTACATATCGGCACACGTGCTCAAATCCTTACATCTCTACAAAACAGATCACGAAACCCAGCCATCCTCGTTCTAATCGTTTCAGGCACCTCAATGATTGGCAGCATTTTCTCTTGTCCCTTATCACAATTTAGTCCTCCTATTACCTTCTATCACGCTGCCTTTTATCAATATCCTTCCAAGTCGTGAACGTAAGCAACAACAAAAATTAGGTAATTACTGGCGGGCGATGGGGGATTCGAACCCCCGACCTCTGGCTTCGGAGGCCAGCACTCTATCCACTGAGCTAATCGCCCGATTTTGAAATCCCCAACTCCCTCATGACGAGTTGCATATCGTCCCACATGGGTTTCTTGAATCCGGGGTTTCTAAGCAGTGCCGCAGGGTGGTATGTGACCATAACCTTCGCCTTTCCGTATGAATGAAACTTACCCCTGAGATTTCCCAAGCTCTCCTTTGTTTTCAGTATTGACTGGGCAGCGGTCATTCCCAGGCAGACGATTATTTCGGGGTTTATGGTTCGAAGCTCCATAAAGAGAAACGGCTCGCATGCCGCCATCTCATCGGGCTCGGGCTTTCTGTTCTGAGGAGGGCGACATTTTACGACATTGGTTATATAAACATCGGATCGCTCAAGCCCCATAGCGTTTATTACCTTTGTGAGCAACTGTCCGGCTCTTCCTACAAAGGGTCTCTTCTGCTTGTCTTCTTCCTCTCCGGGGGCTTCCCCAACAAACACGAGCCGTGCTTTCGGATTCCCCTCTCCAAAAACAACATTTTTGTGCAACTGATGAAGCTTGCTTTTGCAGTCCCTATCGGTTTCTATTTCGATCTCTTCAAGTGTGAGTTTTTTAGAAGGGGCATCAAAGATACCGAGTTGCTCCTGAACCTTTATTATATTCGTTTCTTGAGCGGTCTTGTGTTGAGACGTGTCCTTTTTCTTCCTTTCCTTTGCCATGGCTACTAATCCCTCAAGCCCCAGAATTTTCTGAAATTCAAAATACCCTTTCAGATCCTCTAATATTTCTCTTAAATCCGACTCTAAATTCATCCGACTCAGTTTTGCGGGTTTTGAACCTCTAATATAATACAATGTCTTTATTACATCAACATCTTTTTTCTTTCGGAGCACCAACAGAGAATTGTTTAGCTTTGATAATTCTCAAAATGCTGTAACCTTAATGAGAGAAACAAAATCAAGGAGCAAACAGTATGAAAATTCTCATCACAGGCGGCGCGGGTTTTATCGGTTCTTATGTGGCCAATGCGTTCATAAGGGAGGGATATAAGGTCCTAATAGTGGACAATCTCTCCACGGGAATAGAAGAAAACATCCCGAGAGATGCGGACTTCGTTAAATGCGATATTAGGGAAAGAACTCCTTTAGAAAAGGTCTTTTCCGATTTTAAGCCCGATATGGTTAATCACCATGCGGCGCAGATAAATGTAAGGCAATCCGTGGAAGACCCGGCATTTGACGCCGAGGTAAACATTATCGGGACGCTTAACCTGCTTGAGCTTTCCATAAAACACAGGATCAAAAGGTTCATCTTTGCATCAACTGGCGGCGCAATATACGGGGAGCCTGAAAGATTGCCCGCAGATGAAACCACGCCTCCGATGCCCATATCGCCCTATGGGGCTTCAAAGTATGCCGTTGAAAGCTACCTCAGTTATTATAGAGCCGTTTACGGACTCGAATACGTCGCTCTCAGATACTCAAACGTTTACGGCCCTAGACAAAACCCTCATGGGGAGGCAGGAGTCGTGGCCATTTTTTGCAGCCGCATAATGTCGGGAAAGCCGTGCGTGATTTTTGGGGATGGGAGCCAGACGCGTGATTATGTTTTTGTCGAGGATGTTGCAAGGGCAAACATACTCGGCATTAATGCACCGGTTGGGAAATACAATATTGGGACAGAGATAGAGACATCTGTAAACGAGCTTGTGATGGTGATGCGAAGAGTGTCAGGAAGGAAATTTGGCGTAGAGTACGCACCGCCACGCCCAGGAGAGGTTCAGAGGATTTCTCTTGACACAAACCTCACAAAGCGAGTTCTCGGCTGGTCTCCGAAGGTGAATTTGGAGGACGGCATCAGACAAACGTGGATGTGGTTTAGTAAAAGATAAAATTCGTAGGAGCCGTATAATGGATTTTTCTGAACTCAGCCGAATAACCAGCGGGTTTACTCAATCGAGAATTATTCAGGTCGCGGTAAAGCTCGGCGTGTTTGACGCGATTGACGCCAGGGGAAGCCCTTCTGCAGAGATTGCCAAAGCCCTCGGCACAAACCCCAGAGCGACGGAGCTTTTTCTCAACGCCCTTGTGGCCTTAGGGTTGTTACACAAGGAAAAGGATGAATTTTACAATACCGACACTTCTCTTATTTACCTTGTAAAGACCTCGCCTAAATACTTTGGCGGAATGGTTCTTTTTGAAGAGGGATTCTGGGACACATGGGGGAGGCTCGAAGAGGTGATCCGCACGGGAAAACCCGCGAGGTCCCCCGATATGTTTCAGGAGAGGGAGGAGGAAACGGAAAGGTTCATAATGGCCATGCACACCCTTGTTATGGCAAGGGGAGATGCCGAGGTTTTGAGCGATATGCTGGATTTCAAAGAGGCAAAAACCATGATTGACATAGGTTCCGGGCCGGGAACGTATCCGATGCAGTTTCTGAAAGGGTATCCTCATCTTAAAATCACGATATTTGACCTTCCGGGAACGCTCAGCGTAACGAGAAAGGTTCTAAAGAAAGAGAGAATGGATGGAAAGATTGAGCTTGTCGAGGGGGATTATAACACGGATGAGATTCCACAGGGGTTCGATGTGGCGTTTCTTTCAAACATCATTCACAGCGAGAATAAAGAGGCGAATCAAAAGCTCATGAAAAAGGTTTACGCGTCCTTGAATCCGAATGGGAGAATCATAATCAAAGACCACATCCTTGATGACACCCTTACAAACCCCGCCGTTGGGGCTATATTTTCCGTTCAAATGCTCCTTGTAACGAAGGGACGCGATTATTCATTTCGAGAGGTCATGGGCTGGCTAGAGGATGCGGGATTTAAAAAATCAGAGTGGATAAGGCTAAGGCCCCCTCTTACCTCGTCTCTTGTGATTGGGCAAAAGTAGGCGATCGTACAACGGATAACCGGGCAATTGCGAATCAGAGCCTGTCTGGGTATCATTAAATATTTTGGAGGGTAAATTATGAATCGGAGATATGACCTTACGTATGATGTCAGAGTCGTTGAGAGAAACATTCGTGAAGGGGCTATAGCGAAAAAGGATTATGAGGAGTATTTAAAGAAGCTCCCCGACATATCCGATAAAGGATGTCCCCTAATAATAGAGGGAGAGCAGGAAGAAAATCAGGCTCAACTAAACGCAAATGACGATGGAGAGAACAAATGAAGTGGGATTATAAAGTAATTTCGGTGGATGAGCTTTTTCCCGACCATAACGATCACGATATAGCCGTCTCGAAACAAGCGGCGACTAACAGAAGGTCAAAGATAGGGAAGGGCTTCGAGCAGAATTTGAACCAGATTGGAGCCGACGGCTGGGAGCTTGTATCCATATTCGGGGAGTTTGGTATATTTAAAAGACCAAGAGAAGGACAAAATCCTTAATAAGGGCGAGGCATGCCTCGCCCCTACAGCGTTTTTGGATTAAAAGAGTATGAATTTCATCCGACAAAAGTCGAGAGCTTATAAAATCCTCTGCCTGTCGGTATTTCTTCTCCTTTTTATACCCGCTTCTGGATTTCCGATGAAAATCTCAGCCGAGGGAGTAGAGCCATTCGATGGAAAGACCACCACCTCCGTAAGGGATATTGCGCTCTCAAATGCCCTTGAGACAGCAATAGAGAAGGCTGCAGGACAGATAAATCCAAACCTGGATAACAAGTTAATCCAAAAATTAAAAAGCGAAGACCCTCTCAAATACGTAAAGAGCTACAGAATCCTCAATGAAACTACTGTGGAAAACGAATATAAAATCTCTATTGAAGCCAATGTGGATTCTGAGAAGCTTGAAAACAGGCTCGGAGATCTTGCGGGCGTTTCGACCAAGCCGCTCAGAAGACCTTCTTCAATATCAATAGTGGTTCTACAAAGCCCGCAGAGCGACCCTATTATTAAAGACCTTTCTCTCACGGATGTAAAGAGAGAGATTTCCGTAGCGCTTATAGGCTCAGGGTACAAAATCGTAGAGCCGCTGGGCGATGTTAGGTTACAAGCCTATGTGGGTTTAAAGACAACGGAAAATAAGGCGGGAGAAACCTCCGTGTACTATGCGCTTGGAAGTGTCTTTATAAGAGCCGAGGACAAAGATGGAAAGACAATAACCGAGGTAAGCGAGAGCGCGTATTCAAGCGGTCCCGACATCAGCCAAATCAGCATTGAGGTGCTAAAAGGCGCAGGAGCAAAGGCGGCAGAGAAGCTCAAATCAGAATTTGATAAGAGATGGAGTGTCAGCGCCCCTATCAACGATATAAGGTGGGAGAATAAAAACGGGACCATAGAAATTTCGTTTACTGATCTAAAAAGCTATAACCAATATGAGCAACTCAACAAGGCGTTATCAACATCACCGGGGATTAAGGGTATAGACGAGAGGATTTTTAGGTATAAGGAAGCTTCATTTCTGGTGTTTCCAAAAACAAATACGGAAGAACTCGCTAAAACCATTGAGAAATTAAATCTACAGGGATTCTCACTGAAACTCGATAACGCCTCTTCGGACAGAATTGAGTTCAGCGTGGTGGAATAATAAAGGAACTATTCCCATTCAATTGTGCTGGGGGGTTTGGTGGAGATGTCATAGACAACGCGGTTGATTCCCTTTACCTCGTTTATAATCCGCGTCGAGACCCTCTCAAGTATCCCATAAGGAATACGTGCCCAGTTGGCAGTCATCCCATCGAGGCTTGTTACGGCTCTCAGTGCTATGACGTTTTCATAAGTCCTTTCATCCCCCATAACGCCCACGGTTTTTACGGGGAGGATCACGCAAAACGCCTGCCAGATGTCGTTGTATATTCCGGCTTTTTTTATCTCCTCTATGAAAATAGAATCGGCGAGCCTCAATCTCTCCAATTTTTCCTCGGTTATTTCTCCTATAACCCTTATGGCAAGCCCCGGACCGGGAAACGGGTGACGCTCAAGTGTTTCGGAAGAGAGCCCAAGCTCGCGCCCTACGGCCCTTACCTCGTCTTTAAATAGCTCTCTCAAAGGCTCAATCAATTTCAGATTCATTTTCTCAGGAAGACCGCCCACGTTATGATGTGATTTGATCTTTGCCGATGGCCCCCTCACGCTTACGCTCTCTATGACATCTGGATAGAGGGTTCCCTGAACGAGGAACTCGGCTTTTATGACCCTAGATTCGTCTTCAAATACCCTGATAAATTCCTCTCCGATTATTTTTCTCTTCTTCTCCGGGTCTTCTACTCCACGGAGTTTGTCGAGGAACCTCTTTCCTGCATCTATGTGAATTAAATTAAGCCCAAAATCCTTAAAGGTTTCTACGACCTCCTTTGCTTCGTTGAGTCGCAAAAGCCCAGTATCTACAAATATACAATGGAGCCTGTCCCATATAGCCCGCTGAACAATTAGGGCAGCAACGGCTGAATCCACACCGCCTGAGAGGGCGCAGATTACATGAGAACCCCCGACCTTTTCCCGAATCTCTTTTATGGCGGTCTCTACAAACGACTTTGGCGTCCATGCCCCCCGGCACTTTGCAACCCTGAAAAGGAAATTCGAGATTATTTCCCTGCCGGCCTCGGTGTGCACAACCTCTGGATGGAACTGTGTGCCGAAGATTCTGCCCTGCCTGTCCTTCATTGCCGCAACGGGTGAGTTCTCGCTTTTTGCAATAGAAACGAACCCTTTTGGAAGTTCGAGCACACGGTCTCCATGAGACATCCATACCCTGGTTTTTTGCGGGATATTGGAAAAAATATCCAGTCCGTCGGTAACCTCAATCTCCGCAGGCCCGAATTCACGCTTTGTTGAGCGCTCAACCCTTCCACCTAGTAGATGAGCCATAATCTGCATCCCGTAGCATATACCTAGAATCGGAATTTCTAAACTGAATATGCCTAGATTGAGAGATGGTGAACCCTCGTCCCACACGCTTGCGGGGCCGCCTGAGAGAATAATTGCCCTTGGCCTCATCCCTTCTATCCGCTCTAAGGGTTCGCTGAATGGCTTAATCTCGGAATAGACGCCGAGTTCGCGCACCCTCCTTGCGATGAGCTGCGTATATTGAGACCCGAAATCAAGGACTAAAACGGTTTCGCGCAATTTGAACCTTTAAGATGCTTGAGTTGATGAATAATTTAAGGGATAAGCGGGCAATAATCAAATCAGCTTGGATTCTTTCTTGACTTGAAATTGGATTTTTGTATAGAGTTACTCAATCCTGTAGTTCGGGGCTTCCTTCGTGATTATCACGTCGTGGACATGGCTTTCGCGAAGCCCTGAAGAGGTGACTTTTATAAACCTTGCTTTCTTCCTCAGCTCTTCAACGGTGCGGCATCCCGTGTACCCCATTCCGGCTTTTAATCCACCTACGAGCTGATAAACCATTGCGGCAATCGAGCCTCTGTATGGAACCCTCCCTTCAATCCCTTCGGGAACGAGCTTAGACTCTATCATCTCATCCTGCGCGTATCTGTCACGGCTTCCCTTTTTCATCGCCTCAATTGAACCCATTCCGCGATAGACCTTATACGTTCTCCCTTGATAGAGGACTATCTCGCCAGGTGCTTCATCTGTTCCTGCAAAGAGATTCCCTATCATTACCGAATGCGCCCCTGCGGCAAGGGCTTTAGCTATGTCGCCTGAATACTTTATTCCGCCATCGGCAATCACGGAGACACCGTACTTCTCGGCTACCCTAGTTGCATCTCTTATCGCCGTAATCTGTGGGACCCCTATTCCTGCAATGATTCGAGTCGTACAGATTGACCCCGGCCCTACCCCTACCTTTATCGCATCCGCCCCAGCCTTAATCAAGGCTTCCGCCCCCTCAGCCGTCCCGACGTTCCCTACAATCAAATTTGCCTTCCGAAAATTAGATTTTATAGAAGTTGCCGCGTCAATTACCCTTTTTGAATGTGCGTGCGCAGTATCAATCACTATCACGTCACACCCGGCTCTAAGAAGCGCCTCGATCCTCTCCTCTCTATCCGAGCCGACGCCGATTGCCGCCCCGCATCTGAGCCTTCCCATCTCGTCTTTACACGCGTTTGGATGCTTCTCTATCTTCTCTATGTCTTTTGTCGTTATAAGACCGCGAAGCTTGAAGTCGGCATCCACTACAGGGAGCTTTTCAATCTTGTACCTGTGGAGAAGCTCTTTTGCGTCTTCGAGTGTTATTCCCTCCCTGACAGTGATAAGCCTCTCTTTAGGAGTCATTAGCTCATCAACACTCAGGTCAAGGTTTTTCTCAAATCTCAGGTCTCTGGCTGTAATAATTCCAAGGAGTTTCCCGTCTTCCTGCGTAACAGGAAGCCCGGTTATATTTTGTTTGAGCATAATGTCAAGCGCTTCCCCAGCCTTATTATAAGAGCGCACGGTTATTGGGTTTATTATCATTCCGCTTTCATGCTTTTTTACCTTCTCTACCTCCGCTGCCTGTTCGGATAGGCTCAGGTTCCTATGTATTATTCCAATTCCTCCCTCTTGAGCCATGGCTATGGCGGTTTTTGCCTCTGTAACGGTATCCATCGCCGCGCTCAGGAGCGGAACATTGAGTCTAATTTGAGGGGTTAAATAGGTTGAGACGTTTACTTCATTTGGAAGAATCTCTGAATAGCCAGGTACCAAAAGAACGTCATCAAAGGTCAGGCATTCTTCAACTATATCCTCAAGCATGAAAACGTCACCCTCTTGATTTTCCAGCCTTAATTCTCTTCCTTTCCGGTCTTCCATTGTGGCGCAGAGGGGTCTTCGGAAGCTTTAACACCTTCGTCGGAGGGCCGAGTCTCGAAGGGGACTTGACGATCTCTATCACCTTTTTTCTCATCTCGGGAAGAGTCACGCCAAGCTCAATCTCAATCTCCTGTTCTTTATCACCCAGATTTACAAAAACCGGGAGCACACCAACGTATGTGCTTGCATCAACCCTTTCAAACCCAAGGGCTTTGAGAAGCTTCTTGGGCAGAATCGGGAATATCAAGGTTGCAACCTCTGTCGTTTCCTCGGGGAGCAGACCATCCTGACTTACGCTTATTTTAAGCCGTGTGGATTTCATTCGCCTTGTCACCCCCTGTAAAATACACTTCCACCATATGTGCCTCTAAAAACTATATAATTAGCAATAACACAAAACCGTTGTGCGCTTATTTTGTCCTCTCTAATACTGCTTTGTTGACTAAAAAGAGGAATTGACATTCTTATAGAATTACTATCAAAGTAGTTTACTTAATTTGGAGTGAAATAGCAAGAGTTGACATATAAATAATGGGAATTCAGCGGATTAAACCCATAATTTATAGAGCTATATTCTATTTGCCGGAGATCCAGCTTTAATCAATCTTTACAAGAACTTACAAAGACTAATAGCCATATATTGTACCTATTCCGAACCGCTTTCAAAGCCCTCAACTTGAATGTCGTATTTTAAGCCCAGTATTCTGCTTTTCGATGGAAAAACTATGAAAAATGGTATAGACTCGCCCGGTTGAATACCGTAATTGAGCCCGGCAAGCTTCTGAGGATTATCAAAATCTATATCGCCATTCCTCCTATTGAGTCTCATAAAAACCTCTTCGAATGGAAGGTCTCTAAGCTCATTATCCGTAAAGGTATTTCCCGCGTAGACAACCTGCTCGAAGAGCCTCTCTCCATTACTCTTAAATTCACCCTTTATTCTTATATAATTTACAGAATACTTGGACTTATTTGTAACGTGTCCAGAGACTACGTAAATTAGCCCATTTCTCGTGCTAAGCCACCTGTCTAAGTGATCGGATACTACAACATCGCCTTTCGACGCCTGATTGAGCTTTGAGAAAAGTCTTGATGAAACAAAAGCTGTAATTCCATGAAACTTGCCTTTTGGGATTAAATCTAAATTCACCATAATTATGAGTCCAGCACCCAGCACTATAGCCAGGATAAAAAGTAGGAGAAGAACCAAGCCAGCCTTTTCTAATACGCTCCTCCCAGGGGTCTGTGTTCTCGGCCCTACCTTTGTCATCGCGGGATAAGAGGACGCTCTTGAGGTGTCTCTTTTAGTAATCGCGAGCTTCTCCATATCCACCATCAGCTTATCCGGTGCCGGTCTTATTGAAGTCGCGGGTTTTTCAACCTCTTGACTAGGCTCAGCCATTTTTGATGAGCCGTATACTTGGGTTCTTTCATCCAATTCCTGGAACAGCTTAGGAGGTTCGGTTATAGCCTCCGCGGGTTCCTCATTAATGCTCAGGTTCTCCCAGCTAAACCCCGATTGATCCTCTCTTTTCTCAATCTCTAAGGGTTCCTCTCTTAAATGAGCCTGCTCTAAGCCGATATCAGGTGTAGTCGAATTGTCCTGTTGAAAGGTCTGCCCCAAGCCCTGAGCCTCGCCGAAGGGCTGAAATGACTCGCGAGCGTCTGCTTTCATAGGAGGCTCCACAACGGGCTCCTTTTCTTCCTTTCTGATGTCAAATTCCTTCCAGTCGAATCCGTTCACAGAATTTTTCTCTTTCTCCAGATCAACCTTTGGCTCCTTCTGAGGCGGAGCTTCTACAGGGATTTCGTTTTCCTCTTTATATATTGTTTTTTGCTCTCCAACCGATTCCTCTACCGATTGGGAGAAATCCCGTGAGTCAAAAGAAGGTTCCTTCTTCTCCTCCTTTCCCATGTTGATACTTTCCCAATCAAAACCCTTCTCTCCACCCGCAACCGCGGTATCTTCACTCCGTTCTTCGGATTGAGCACCAAGTCCAGGATCGGATTGGTTTTCTTCTTTTCCTCCACCGCTACTTTCCCCATTGGGGCTTTTTCCTTCATCCGCAACGGCACCACTTCCACTCTCTTTCTCAGGCCGGGTACCAAACCCGATGCCAGTTTGCTCTTCTTCTACAGATATAGAAAATACGTTTCCACATTTCGAGCACCTGACTTTACTCCAGGGCTTAATCCTGGAATCATCAATCCTGAATCTCGTCTTACAATTCTCACACCGGACTATCATGATTTTATTTCTTCCCTTGAACTCAACCTCGAAGTGGTGTTTTTAACTCAATCAATACTCATTAAAATTAATGTTTTGTCATATTGAAGTCAAGTTTATGAGGAAATGAAGCCAGTTCTCAAGTAGGACTATTTGAGAGGCAGATTTTAAGCCTATTTCTACAGCGTTTATATTGCCAGAGTCAGTTCATAAAGGGATACGGGCGGGTGAACCTGACCAATCTCGTTTCAGAGACAGAAACACACCTCCGTGCCCCTAGAGCCGCAACAACAGTCATCTGGATTGCGATTTAGATGGAATTAATTTATCTACTTCCCTGCGCCTATGACCTGGGATTTACATGACTCGCACTCACAACCAATCATCCACCCATAAACCCTCGATTCTTTTCGGCACCCCGGGCAGGTTATTCTCATTATGTGCCCCTCTCGCCCCCTCGATTCTGATATAACGTGCCATTCACGAACTGGTGATCCCTGACAATCCCAACAAATCCTTGTGACAGTCATATTATCCTCCTCGCATTAGATGGTTTGCTGTGTAAATACTTTTGCACTAAATCAGCAGATTGTCAATAATGTCTTGGAGGGGCTTCCACTTGCGAAGGTTCTATTCTAAAAATTCAGGACCCTCTAATGTCCGAGCCTTTGTTTGAGTTATTTCCCCAGGCGAATTCCCAACTAGATAAGCAATAGTAACAAAATGCCCATTTGATATATTATTTCCTATGATATTATATTTTATTCATCTCAATCCACTTAACTAGGAGGACCGAAATGAAAGGAGAAAAATCAGTCAATAGTTTGAAAGCCGATTTTCATAAAAGTCCTATTGTCATAAAAACTGAGTTTCCGGAACTCTCCACACCAAAGAGGGGAAAGGTGAGGGACATATACGATCTGGGTGATAAACTCTTGATTGTGGCTACAGACCGCATCTCCGCATTTGACGTCGTTCTGCCAGACGGAATTCCACAGAAGGGAAGGGTGCTCAATCAGGTTTCAAAGTACTGGTTCGGAAAAACCCGTGATATTATTCCAAACCATCTTATATCTACGGATATTGACGATTATCCAGAACCCATTCGGAAGCACCGAGATATTCTTGAAGGGAGAAGCATGATGGTCAAAAAGGCGCGGCCGCTTCCTGTGGAGTGCATCGTGCGGGGATACCTTTCGGGGTCCGGATGGAAAGAGTATCAGAGGAGCCGTTCGGTCTGTATGATTCCTTTGCCTGCTGGTCTTGTGGAATCCTCTAAGCTGAAAGAGCCTATTTTTACGCCATCAACTAAGGCCGAAGAGGGACAGCACGATGAGAACATCTCATTTGAAAAAACGGTTGAAATCCTCGGTAAAGATTTGGCTGAGCGCGTAAGAGAGATCAGCATCGCTCTCTACAGCCGGGCTAGAGATATAGCGGAAGGAAAAGGGATAATCATTGCTGATACAAAGTTCGAGTTTGGGATTGATAAAGACAGTGGGGAGCTAATACTCATAGATGAACTCCTTACGCCCGACTCATCGAGATTCTGGCCAAAGGATGAGTATGAACCGGGAAGGCCGCAGAGGAGCTTTGATAAGCAATTTGTAAGGGATTACTTGACATCCATTGGGTGGGATCAAAAACCCCCTGCGCCCCCTTTGCCACCGGATGTTATAGAGAAAACAACTGAGAAGTACGTTGAGGCACTGAGGAGACTCACGCATGGCTGAGATTCCCCTGATTGGATGTAAACCTTTGATAATCTCTTGGCTATGTATATTAAACCCACGGGATGACACGCTAAGATGAACATAGAATTAAAGCAGGATGAGTACGAATTTAGAAAAGAGGTACTGGAGAAGGCACTGGGGATTGCAAAGAGGGAGTGGACGAATATCAGGCTGTCGCTTGGGCTTTGCGGCGATATTGGAGAGTTTCGTAAAGAGGATTTTATGGTGGGCATTATAGAAGAAGACGTGATAATTAGGGAGCCGATTCTAAGCCCCACCAAATCCGTTTCAGGTTATGCCCCTACGTTTTATCCCATGTACCTCATAAGAAACCTCACACTAATGGATATGAAATTCTCTGACTATGGGTACAAGACCGTTGAGGCTCTCTATGTCTTTATCGAGCTTACTATAAAAGCCGTAGAAAGGCTTGGCCTTGTGGGGACATTCAGCGCGGGATTTGGGAGTGGATACGGATATGTCCGCACGGGCTGGATCGGAGAAAAGGGAAGAGCAGAGGAAAGGGAGATTTTCTCTAAGATGTTTTTCAAAGGACGCAAGAAATACGACTGGGATTTTAACTCGACCTCGGTGAAAGAGAGACTGAAACAGATTTTTGACAGATTCATGGCGTGGCAAAAAGACCCCAAGCTATACGAGGCCGAGGTAAAACCGAAAGCCAGGGTTAAGCCCATGATGGTTTAATAAATCAGATCCATATCCCCTTCTCGCCTGATGCAGCCCCAACGGGGCGGACTCGGAGTTCGCGGCAGCCTTTAGGGGTTGGAAAGACCTTTCCTGGATTAAAGAGACCCCTTGGGTCAAATGTGTCTTTTATCCTCTCCATAGCCTTGATGTCATCCTCGGTAAAGAGCCAGCTCATATATTTGTTCTTCTCAATCCCAATTCCATGCTCGCCTGTGATAGTTCCTCCTGCCTCTACGCAGAGTTTCAATATCTCCCCTCCGGCTTCAATAACCCTTTCCAGTTCCCCAGGTTCTCTTGGGTCGAAGAGAATCAGGGGATGGAGGTTTCCATCCCCCGCGTGCGCGATGTTGGCAATGAGAAGCGATCGCTTCTTTCCAATTTCTATGACCTTTCTCAGCACATCTGGAAGCATTGGGCGGGGGACGACCCCATCTTGGGTGTACTGGTTTGGCCTGATCTTTCCGACCGCACCAGCAACACTCTTTCTCCCCTTCCAGAGAAGCTGCCTTTCTTTCTCGGTCTCTGCAATCCTCACATCGCGCGCGCGGTTCTTGATGCACAGATCTCTTATCAGAGGAAAAGACCTCTGAAGCGTCTCTCTAAGCCCTTCGAGTTCAATGAGAAGCACAGCCTCGGCATCCATTGGATAGCCCGCATGAAACGCCTCTTCGACGGCGCGAATCGAGAGCCTGTCCATCATCTCAAGCGCGGCTGGGATAATTCCGTTCTCTATAATGTCGGCTACAGTCTGTCCGGCATCATCAATGCTATCAAAAATCGCAACCATCGTGCCTACGGCTTCGGGTCGGCGCATGAGTCTCAGAGTTATTTTTGTGACTATGCCCAGCGTGCCTTCGGAGCCTACGATTACTCCCACGAGGTCATATAGGGGAGTATCAAGCGATTTCCCCCCAATCCCCATAATCTCTCCGTCTGGAAGAACCACCTCAAGCCCCATAATGTGGTTTGTCGTAGCACCATAAGCAACGCAGTGAATGCCGCCTGCGTTCTCCGCGACGTTTCCACCGATGGTGCACACCATCTGGCTTGAGGGATCCGGGGCATAAAAGAATCCATAGGGCGCGACTGCTCTTGTGAGTTCTAAATTCACTACCCCCGGCTCCACAACGGCCAGGTGGTTCTTTAAATCTATATCAAGAATCCTGTTCATCCTTGTGAGTGAAACCATGATGCCTCCCGAGACCGGAATCGCACCCCCGCTTATCCCCGTCCCCGCGCCGCGCGGGACTATTGGAATATTCTCCTTATTTGCGAGCTTTACTATATCCGAAACATCGGATGCTTTAGAAGGGAAGACCACAAAATCGGGAAGGGCACTCATCACAAATGCGTCCTGTTCATACACAATGATGTCCTCTTTGCGGTATAGGACGTTCTCCTTTCCGACAATGGATTCGAGTTGTTTGACAATCTTAGGCTTATCCATCACTAAATCATATTCCTGTCAAGCGTTCTATATTGAATCGCCTCCGAGATGTGATGCGAGCGGACATTCTCAGAACTATCCAAGTCCGCTATGGTGCGTGCGACCTTCAGTATTCTATCATAAGCCCTGGCGCTAAGCCCTAGCCTGTCTATTGCGGTCTCAAGGAGCTTTATCCCAGACTCATCGGGCCTTGAGAATTTCTTTACGTATCTTGGGGTCATCTGGGCATTTGAATGGACCTTTGTTCCCTGAAGCCTGCTTTTCTGAATCCCTCTTGCGCGGTTTACTCGCTCTCTGATGTCGGAGGAACCTTCCCCAGCCGATTCGCTTGAGAGATCCCTGTATTTCACAGTCGGAACCTCTATGTGAATGTCAATCCTGTCAAGGAGAGGGCCTGAAACCTTGGCCCTATACTTTTGAATCTGAATTGGAGAACACGTGCATTCCTTATGTGGATCACCAAAAAAACCACATGGACAAGGGTTCATTGCCGTGACCAACATAAATCTCGAGGGATACGTAATTGACGTTGCCGCCCTGGATATTGTCACCTTTCCATCCTCAAGGGGCTGACGCATGACCTCAAGGACGTTCTTTCTAAACTCTGGAAGCTCGTCAAGGAATAGAACGCCGTTATGTGCAAGGCTTACCTCGCCCGGCTTTGGCACTGCGCCCCCTCCAATCAGTCCCGCGTCGCTTATCGTGTGATGAGGGGAACGAAACGGTCTTATCGCGATAAGGGCGGAGTTTGTGGGAAGAAGCCCCGCAACGGAATATATCTTTGTCGTCTCAAGGGCCTCCTCAAAATTCATATCTGGCAAAATAGTCGGCAGCCTCCGGGCAAGCATCGTTTTTCCGGTTCCGGGTGGACCTATCATTAGAACATTATGTCCCCCGGCCGCCGCAACCTCCAGGGCGCGCTTCACGTGCTCCTGTCCCTTTACCTCCTGAAAGTCAATGTGGTACTGACGGCTCTGGTTAAACATCTGATCTATGTCAATGGTGGTCGGCCTTATCTCTTTAACACCGGAGAGGAACTCTACTACCTCTGGCAGGGACTCAACAGCAAGAACATCTACCCCATTGACAACAGCCCCCTCTTCCGCGTTTTCTTTTGGAAGTATTATCCCGCGAAGCCTCGAATCCCTTACAGAAATCGTTATGGGAAGCGCGCCTCTTATGGCTTTTATCCTTCCATCAAGGGAGAGTTCTCCAAGGATTATATATTCGCTGAGCCTTTCGGCCTCTATAAGCCCTGTGGCAGAGAGAATCCCTATTGCAATTGGAAGGTCGAAAGCAGTGCCTTCCTTTCTTATGTCCGCAGGGGCGAGATTTACAGTGATTTTTTTCTGAGGGAAATCATAACCGCAGTTTTTTATTGCCGCCTTCACCCTCTCTTTGCTCTCTTTTACCGCCCCTTCGGGAAGCCCAACCGTAGAGAACTGCGGAAATCCGAATGCAATGTCTACCTCAACCTCTACCAGGTACGCATCAATGCCGAGAACAGCGCCGCTTAATACCTTAGAAATCATGACTGTTTACCCACTTTTTAATCCTCTCTGTTGGTCACCCAATATTACCACCAAACCCATTGCTCCGCCAAGAATGATAGACATAATTTAGCCACGGATTGTACAAATAACACAGGGTTAAAGATAGTTTCTCCCTATGAACACGATATACTCCGCGACTAATTCTTTTCTCCTTCGATTCCTTTAACTTATTTATAAAAAGTCCCTGCCACAACTACTAGTCAGTCATTTTAGATTTGATGGTTGATACGTGGTCTGTTAAAGTTTGGGCATCATTATCAAACGGAGGACACCCAAACTTGGCGACTAAAAAATATATTATCGATTTAACTGCCGATGAGCGTG
>Ga0209810_1002634_pt1 | contig 20910 bp, 18 predicted proteins | sample Coa_R1_7_FD_187159 | JGI IMG/M metagenome (GOLD analysis project Ga0209810, IMG submission 187159) | Surface soil microbial communities from Centralia Pennsylvania, which are recovering from an underground coalmine fire - Coalmine... | ecosystem: Environmental > Terrestrial > Soil > Unclassified... | reverse complement strand
GCCTCGACGGACAAAGACCTGGACATGGCTTCTTTCTTCTTCACTGAGGCTCATTGGAGCGGTTCGTCCCATCTGTTCTTCTCCTTTTTGTCCTCAGTCTACCACAAAAACCCAATTGGACTAACTACTAGTAATAGTTAGTATCTAATGGTATAATCAGGGAGAAAGGAAGTATGTTCAGGAAGGAGTGACACATGGCAGGAAGTTATTCGCTCGGCGAGCATTTCGACCGTTTCGTGAAAGAGCTGGTCGCCGCCGGATATTACAACAATGAAAGTGAGGTCATCCGCGACGCGCTGCGGCAGCTTGAAATCAGGCAACTGAAATTAGCTGCACTGCGCGAGCATGTTCACCATGCACTCGACCAGGGTGGGAGCTATACCGATGAGGATATCGACGCTTTCCTGGCGGCGGATGAGCAGTAGGCACGATGCCACAATTACGATATCTTAGCAGGCAAAGCATGATCTCATTCAGATCAAACGCTACATTGCCAGGGAGAGCGGCAGCAAAGAGACCGCTCTGCGCTACATGGAGAAGCTGCGGCAGCAATGCCGGAGGCTGGCCACCCTTCCTGGCACGATGGGCAGGGCCAGGCCGGAACTGGCAGAGGGCATCCGCAGCATCCCTTATGGAAACTATGTGATTCTTTTCCGCTACAACGGCCCTTACCTTGAAATCGTCTCGATCATCGAAGGCCACCGTGACATCGAGGAGCTATTTAGCGAGTAGCACATGGCTTGCCATTTTGTCGCTGGCGAAATAGAATTTATTGATAGTCCGTAAAAGCGGGCCAATCAATAAATTACCATTTCGGTGGTTTCTCAAGGGAAGATATATGCCGCGACATTCTGGTTATGAGGAGCGGGGAGATATCCAGCTCAATCCTCGTTTGCTGGCACGATTGGAAGAGAAGAAGGCGCGACTGGATTTGCAGCGGCCTCTGGCTCCGGCCATTGCACGCCGCCTGCATGAGGATTTACGTATTCGTCTAACCTATCATAGTAACGCGATCGAGGGCAATACGTTGAGCTTGCGTGAGACGCAGGTGGTAATTGAAGATGGCATTACCATCGGCGGACACACTTTGCGCGAACACCTGGAAGCGGTAAATCACGCTGCCGCCTATGATGAACTGCGCCGCCTGATCGAACATGGCAATCCGATCACGCTGGAAACCATTCTACGCCTGCACGCCTTAGTGCTACACGATCTACATGAAACGGCTGGCAACTGGCGTGAGTCGCCTGTCTATATTCGAGGCAGTGATCTGCGGCCGCCGCCCGCGCAGCAGGTACCGGCGTTGATGGCGCAATGGGTGCGCTGGCTAGAAGGCGAGGGCTTCAACTATCATCCGGTTGTACGCGCTGCCATCGCCCATCATGGCTTTGTGGCCGTTCATCCCTTCATCGATGGCAACGGGCGTTGCGCGCGGCTCTTGCTGAACCTGCAATTGTTGCGAGATGGCTATGCACCTGCCTTCCTGCTAAGCGAGTGGAAGCTGCGCTACCTCAAGGCGCTGCAGGCTGCCGACGCCGGAACATACAACCCGCTCGTCGACCTCATCGGTCAGGCCGTCGAGTCAGGTCTGGATTTCTACCTCGACGCCTGTGTCAGCGTTCCCGATGAGCAATATCAGCCACTGGCCCAACTGGCCCTTCAACACGGCTATGATGCCAATTACCTGGGGCTGCTGGCAAGATCAGGGAAGCTAGAGGCGCGCAAGTGGAATCGGCGCTGGTATGCGACCCCCGCCGCGCTCGCCCGCTACGAAGCTGAGGTGAAGGAGCAATCACGCGGACGGACGAGAAAGAAACAGTGAATACCCTTCCCTCAAATTCTCCCACCCCTATAGACTCCTGTGGCTATCCATGCTATTATGAGCAGCGAAGTCATAGAGTTTATTGATATTGCAAACGAAGCAACGGAAGGGAGCTGGATGCTATGCACTTCAACCTGGTTGAGTGGCTGTTTACCGATCCGGGGACAGCCGGGATAAATGGCGGGCTAGGCGGGCCGGAGCCGTTTCATTTTTATATCCCCTGGCTCGTCTTTTGCAGCGTCGGCGTCTTGATCGCGTTCTATTATAGCGTTGAGGGGCGCAAACGCTTCGTCAAGAATAAGCCGCTCATCAAATATATGCTTGATCGCTACCTGGGCTGGCTGGCGGTGATCTGCATTCTCGGCTATCCGCTGATTTTCTCGCGCGCCTACCTGTACGATTACTTCTTCGCCTGGCGTGTCTGGCGCTACCTCTGGCTGCTCTCGCTGGTCGTATGGGCCGTCCTCTGGATTCTCTACCTCGTGCGCAAGTATCCGCAGGAACGCGCAAACTACCTGGCATACCAGAAACAGCAGAAGTATATCCCGAAATCGAACCGGCGCAAAGCCGCCACCTCGCGCTAAACGCTCTCGTTGCATGCTATAAAAACCTGATCGGGACATGCCATATCCGCAATTCTTTCAGGAAAGATGGGATCGGTGTTTGACGCATCTTGCATCCTGCTCGCAGGTGGGCGCAGCAGGCGCATGGGAAAAGACAAGGGCCTGCTGCCGCTATCGCCGCCGACAGCCGACGGGGAAAATTGCGCTGGTGAAGAGCGGATGAGTTTCGCCGGGCATTTGCTGGCAACGCTCGCTCCGCTGTGTCGCGAAACGCTGCTGGTGGTGCGCGACGCCGAGCAGGCTGCCGATTACGCGCCCATCGTGGATGCATGGCAGGGACAACCACCTGTGCGGCTGGTGATGGACAGAGAGCAGGATATCGGGCCGCTAATGGGACTCTATAGCGGCCTGAGCGCCATGCAGTCGGCGCGGGCGCTGGTCGTCGCCATCGATATGCCTTACGTGCAGCCAGAACTGGCCGCGTTCCTGCTCTCACAACCACATACCGACGAACATACCTCTGAAGAGACCCTGCTGATCCCCGTCGTCGCTGGCATGCCACAGGTTCTGCTGGCCGTCTACCCCCGCTCCATCCTCCCGCTCATCGAGGCGCGCCTGCACGAGGGGAGGCGCGACCCGCGCAGCCTGCTGGCTATGGCCCCGGTGCGCTATATCGAGGAAGCGCAATTACGGCAGGTCGATCCACAATTGCGCTCATTTATTAATATGAACACGCCGGAAGATTTGACGCATCTGTGAAAGCGCGCTGGCCACCGTCCCCCCGCCGCAGGCCAGCCGCAAGGGATGGCCCCATAGGCGTTCACTTAAGCCCGTGCCAACGCAGGGCAGGCCAGCCGCCAGGGGTGGCCCTCCTCTAGACGGGCGGCTCGTGCCCCCTGAGGAGCCATCGTCTATAGTAGGGCCACCCCTGGCGGGTGGCCTGCGGCGGTCTAGAGACGCGGCTCCACAGGCGGCACGAACGCTGCGTCTCTCGTAGGGCCACCCCTGGCGGCTGGCCTGCGGCGGCCTGAAGTTAACGCCTATGGGGCCACCCCTTGCGGCTGGCCTGCCCGGGCCTAAGTGAACGCCTATGGGGATGGCCCTACTATACTACGGATGCTCGTGCGGCTTTTGGAGCCGTCGTGTATAGTAGGGCCACCCCTTGCGGCTGGCCTGCCCGCTGGCCCGCCCGCTGGTCTGTGACGGTATTTGCCCTCTTTATCCCATGCCCGATCCCTGATTGATCTTGCGCCAGCGGCGCTGGGCCATTGCTTTCAGGTTGTCCTCGAAACCACGCAGGGTGAGCCAGGTGCGAGTTTCGCTGGTGACGACGATATCGGCTTCATGGAGTTGAGCAATACTGGCGGAGCCGCTGAGTTGCATGGCGACTTTGAGCTGGGCGATGACGGTTTCCAGCAGCTCACAGACACTTTCGTAGCTTTCGCTGGCGGCTTTGAGGAAAGGGAAGCCCATGCCGACGAGGGTGGCGCCGAGGGCGAGGGCGCGCGCTATGTCCAGCCCGTTGCGCACGCCGCCGGTCGCGATAAGGGGCAAGCGCGCAACGCTGGCCTCGACGACGCTGACGGGGGTGGCGATACCCCAGTCGCGGTAGAGCAGGCCAATCTGCATGGTACGCTCGTCGCCCCGCGCCTTTGAGCGCGCCGCCTCCATCGCCGACATGCTGCTGCCGCCCGCACCACCCACATCGATGGCGGAGGCGCCGCAGGAACGCAGCAGCAACGCCTGCTCGCGGCAGATACCCGCGCCCGTCTCTTTGGCGATAACCGGAAGAGATAGCTGCTCGCAGAGACGGCGCAGGGCAGCCGCCTCCCCGGAGGCGCGGCGGTCGCCCTCCGGCTGCGCTGCCTCTTGCAGGCTGTTCATGTGGACGGCCAGGGCGTTGGCCCCGATCATGTCGATGGCCTGCCGCGCCTGCTCCAGCGTGAAGGCGGGATGGCCCGCCTGTTCGATCAACTGCGGCGCGCCGATGTTAGCGAAGAGGAACGCGGTCGGTGCGTACTGGCGAGTGACGGCATAGCTGGCGGCAAGGTCTGGATTGAGGATGGCGGCGCGCTGGCTGCCCACGCCCAGCACGAGGCCATAGCGTTCGGCGGCGCGCGCCAGGTTGCGGTTGATCGAGATCACATCAGGATGGCCGCCGGTCAGCGAGGATATGACGATGGGGTAACGCAGGCGGTGGCCGAGGAACGTGACCGAGGTATCGATGGCATCCAGATCAACCTCCGGCAGCGCCTGGTGAACAAATTGAATATCATTCCAGCTCGCACGCTGCGCCACCGAAACATCCTGCCCCAGCGCCACGCTCACATGCTCAATCTTGCGCTGCCTGACTTCGTCTGTCATAAACATTCCTTTCTGCTGTTCGTTCTCTGCTCGAGTGCTTGACCAGCGAGCCTACTAGAAAATAGAGGAGCGGGAGACCGAAAATGAGTACCGGGAAATAGCTGGCAAGTGAGCGCCGGGTCACATCCATGAGCGGATAGACGAAAAGAGCGGTACCGGAGAGCAGCAGCACGGTGATGGTAAGAATATCAAGTCGACGCATGACGACGATCCACAGCACCCAGAGGACAAACCAGGGCCAGAACCAGCCAGAGACGAGGAACAGGTAGGCAAGGATCGCGCCGCACCAGCTAGAGAGCAGCACGTCAAAGCCGGGCAGGCTCGTCCTCAAGCCCGTGCTTCCAGAAGCCGCCGGAGCCTGTGGAGCGAGGCGCACGCGGCCAAAGAGATGCAGGTAGATCAGGGCGAAAATCACCGTCGCGGATCCGCGCAGGGTCAGATCGGCGGCGGCAACCGGCTGCATAATGGGCGGGAAGTGCGCCCAGCGCGCAACATCGCTGAAGAAGCCGCGCATAGGTTCCACCAGCACGCCGAGAGGGGAATGCACAAAGTGGGCCATGTCGATGGCCGAGGTAATGGCAAAGAAGGTCGTCCAGCCGCGCCAGAAGGGCAGGTAGACCAGGGCCATGCAGGCCAGCACGAAGCCCATACGCCAGCAGAAAGCCCAGACCGCGCGCGTGATATTGCGTTCCGTGCGCAGCGTAAACCAGACGAAAATCGGCGTGATAAGCAAGGCGACCAGATTGGCACTGGCCGCGAGACCAAAGATTGCCAGCACGAGCAGCCCGTAACCGGGCCGCTGCTGCCCCAGGATAGAGACAAAGACGGCCAGCAGAAGGAGAGTGAGCAAAACCCCTTCGTAGTGGCCCATGCCCGCGAGTTCGAGCAGGGCCAGCGGATTCCAGGCGTAGAGCAGCGTTCCCTGCAGGCGCTGTGCCGGGGCCACACGCCCAAGGATGAGCCAGAGCAGCAGGCAGTTGCACAGGTGAGAGAACAGCATCACACCCTTGAACAGCAGCAAGGTGGCAACCGGGCCTGCATTCAGGCTGGCGCTCACTCCGATCAGCAGCGAGGTGATACAGAGCCAGAGCGGGCCGTAAATGTTCGGCGCACTGCGCCCGGAGATGACCCAGCGCAGGTAGGGGTCGCCGGGAAACTGGAACGGCGCCGTATTGAGCGGGTCAAGGTGATAGATAGAAAGAATGCGCCCCGAAAAGATGTAGGTGAACACATCATCGGAAAAGAGCCTGGGCAGGAAGAGCAGCGTTATGCCGAAGACGAGTGCGCCTGCCAGCAACAGGGCCAGCCAGCCCCGCTCAGCAGTATCTCCACTCAGCCTCACCCGCCTGACGACAATGATGGTCAGCGCATACACCCCGATCAGGGCCAGCAGGGTTGCGCCTAACAGCGCCGGGAAGGGCAGATTGTGGCTCGCATTCGACCATGCCTCTGGAAAGAGCCAGTGCGAGAGCGTGAGTGTCCACGGCCACGCAACCGACAGTGGCGTGGCAAATAGACGCAGGCGCGGCAGCGGCGTCAGCGCGAAGAGCAGCAGAAAGAGCAGCTCCAGCATAACACCGGCTAAAAGCATCGCCCATACCGGCCAGTGAAGCACGCCGCTTGCGCGCAGTAGTGCGGCGAGAGGGCGCCGCCGCATCAACTCGGGCGACTCCTGTGATCTGTCAGGTTTGATAGATAGGCGTCGGCCATGATCTGTCCCGGCCCGGCGAGATGATGGGGCCGTTTCAGGAGTATTGTGGGTATCAGGACCATGCGTCTTCATAAGCCAATCCGCGAAAAGGCGGTATCGATGTAGCGCGTATAATACTCCGTGCGCGTCAGTTCAGCCAGTTCGTCGGCGGTGAGGTATTCCATCACTTCCGGGTCCTTGCTCAGGGCTTCGAGCAGGGCGGGGCCAGCAACCGGACCTTTGCTGGCCATACTCCATACCTTTTTCGCGTTGCGCTGCACCATCTTGTAGGCATCCTGCCTGGCCACACCTTTGTCGATGAGCGCAAGCAGGATGCGCTGTGAGAAGATCAGGCCGCCGGTCATGTTCAGGTTTGTCAGCATACGTTCGGCATCAACCTGCAAGCCCCGTATGACATCGGTAAAGATATGCAGCATGTAGTGCAGCAGGGTGCAGCCATCCGGGATGATGATACGTTCGGCAGAGGAGTGGCTGATATCGCGTTCGTGCCAGAGGGCCACATCTTCCATCGAGGTGACGGCAAAACCGCGCAGGACGCGCGCAAGGCCGCAGATGCGCTCGCAAAGTTCCGGGTTGCGCTTGTGCGGCATAGCAGACGAGCCTTGCTGCCCACTGCCGAACGGCTCAAACGCCTCGCCGACCTCGGTACGCTGCAAATGGCGAATCTCCTGCGCCATCTTCTCCAGCGAACTGCCGATCAGGGCCAGGGTGGTCATAAAATGCGCGTGGCGGTCGCGCTGCACGATCTGGCTGGAAACAGGGGCAACGCCGATACCTAGCTGCTCGCAGACAAACTCCTCAATCTGCGGCGGCACCGTTGCGTGCGTGCCGACCGCGCCGGAGATTTTGCCTACCGTCACCTGTTCCAGCGCCGCCGCCAGACGCTGCCGCCCCCGGCGCAGTTCATCGACCCACAGCGCCAGTTTAAGGCCAAAGGTCATTGGCTCGGCGTGGATACCGTGCGTGCGCCCCACCATCAACGTATATTTATGTTGCACGGCCAGCGCGGCGACGGCATTGATCAGTTCGTGCAGGGACTGGCTTAGCAGGATACCTGCCTCTTTCAACTGCACCGCCAGCCCGGTATCGAGGACATCGGACGAGGTGAGGCCGAGGTGGATGAAGCGGCCTTCCGGGCCAAGCCGCTCCTGCACCGAACGCAGGAAGGAGATAACATCGTGATGTGTCTCCTTCTCGATCTCCTGCATGCGCCGCGAATCGTAACGGGCGCGGCGAATCTTCTGCATCGCCTCTTCCAGGATTACTCCCTCACGCACCCATCCCTCGCAAACCAGCAGCTCCACCTGCAGCCAGATATCCGTTTTATGGGCAGCCGACCAGATGGCAGCCATCTCCGGCAACGTATAGCGTTCGATCATGATAGCGAATGTGTTCCTTCCGCATAAGCAATTTTCCCATGCTAGTGTACCACATTCGTGCCATAGAGGGAACGCTACGAACGCTTAGCGCGCGCCGAGCTGGCGATGAACCTCAGCCATATCATAATAGATAGATTCGCGCACAATCTTGCCATTTTCGCGCACCACGACGGTCACGCCATGGATGGAGAAAGGGCGACCGCTGGCGGGCAGGCCGGGGAAATCGCCTTTGTGCGTCCCTGTGGCCGTCCATTCAACCGTCAACTGGTTGTCATGGACAATGCGATTGGTCACGGCGATCTGCACATCGGGAATAGCCATCATCCCGTGCTGCTTGCGCTGCATAATCGCGGCGCGCCCAACAAAGGGAGCGGAGTACATGCTATCCTCAACGATCGCGTGGTCGGCATAATCGTGGTGCAGGGCGTTGATATCGCCTGATTGCTGGTTCGCCAGGTGCTGATCGTGCAACTGCATCTGCTCATTCTCGGACTGTGAAGCCGGTGTGTGCGTCGCAGGCTTCACGGGCGGCGCGGCGCGATGCGTGGCGGCGATAATCGCGCCAATGCCACCTGCGGAGACACCCAGCGCGCCCAGCGCCTTGATTAAACGGCGGCGGGAGAACTTGCCCGACCGTACCGCATCCACCATCTGCGGAATCGTAAATCCGTCTTTTTCCATAGAACCTCGCCTCACTCAAAATACTGTATCGATCAAAAACAACGTGTACTTCTAATACTTCCAGCTTAAAAGAAGCCTGCCTCGTAGTATTCTCGCCACCTGTCCCTTATTCTACCCCGCTCCTCTGCGTTTTCTGGTTACGCTCCGGTTAAGAAAGCAGCATAAATTGGCATCTATGGTTGTAGTTTTAACACTGAGGCACTACTCCCCGGATTCACCGGCAAGCGGTTATGAAACTTGTTCAAATTACAGCATTTCATAACCAGATCATAACTGTTTCACAACATAAGCATGATACATATCGATAATAATTGATGGACAGCATCCTTTTCAGGAGGAAGGGAGAAGACAGGAAATGGAGCAAAGAGATGAAGGGGCCAGGAGGATGTCTGGCATAAGGCGGTATTCCAGGCATGCAATAGCGGTCACCGGGGGATTAGTGCTGATAGCCGTTCTCATTTTTGGCCCTCTGCGTAACGCGCCCGCTGCCGGAACGACTACAACCACATGGCCGACCTATCTGGCGAATAACGCGCATACCTCCTTTAATGGAGCAGAAACGGTCATCAATCCCACGACGGCTCCCGGTTTGAAGCTATTGTGGGTGCATGCATTGAAAAGCTACACCGATAGAATCACGACGCAGCCCATCATTGCCAACGGTATGGTGTACTGGGGATCATGGGATGGCCGGGAACACGCCTCGCGCCTCTCTGACGGCACCGATGTCTGGACGGCCAATCTGGGCCAGACGCAAGATTGCCGGGGCGGCAATCTGGGCGTCCTCAGCACGGCAACCATCGCCACCGTCTCTATCGGCGGCACATCACGGGTGGTCGATTTTGTGGGTGGGGGGAATAACAACCTCTACGCGCTCAATGCGAACACCGGCGCAGTTCTCTGGCACACGCAGCTTGGCGCGCCGCCCGCTTCCTTCCTCTATAGCTCGCCCACCGTGTATAACGGCAGCGTCTATATTGGCGTATCTGGAAACGATGATTGCCAGCGCACGCAGGGGCAACTGGTGCAGGTCGATGCCAGCACCGGAGCCGTGCAGAACACCTTCGATGTCGTGCCGCCAGGCTGTCTGGGGGGCAGCGTCTGGACATCACCGACGATCAATGAAAGCGCCGGCATCCTGTACTTCTCGACGGCGGAAAAGTCTACCTGCGCGCAAACCGAGACAATGGCAACCTCACTGATCGCTGTGCATGCCTCAGACCTCTCACTGATAGGTTCGTGGCAGGTTCCTAAAAAGCAGCAGATCGCCGACGGCGATTTCGGCGCTTCGCCAACGCTGTTTCAGGCAACCATCGGCGGCGTTGTACATCAGATGGTTGGCCTCTCAAATAAGAGCGGCATTTACTATGCCTTTGATCAGAGCAACGTTTCGGCGGGGCCGCTCTGGCAGGTGCGCCTGGCAACCGCGCCGGGGCCAAGCACCGCCTCCAGCGCCTGGGACGGCCAGTATCTCTACGTCGCCGCCGGTCCCATTACGGCCAATGATACAACGTGTCCCGGCAACCTGTGGAAATTAAATCCTGCCGATGGTACATCCCTCTGGCATACCTGCTTGAGCTTCGATGCACGCGGCGGCATCGTTGTTGTACCGGGGCTGATCGAAGTGCCAACCGGCACAACCTTTGTCGTCATCGACGCCTCGAACGGAAATCAGCTCTTCAGCTACCAGGATAACGGGAAACGCTCAAACTTTGAAGGGCCGGGCAGTATTGTCAATGGCGTTCTCTACCAGGGGAACACCGACGGCAAACTTTATGCCTTTGCCCCATAGTTTCCATCCCGAACGAGAGATCGGTAGAGAACGCGGTTCTTGCCCCTTCCGTATGGGAAAGAATACCATGAAACGCGAAAAAGGTAAATGCATAGGCAATAGTTTCCTGACAGGCGATGCAGGTAGCTCCATTGCGAGCGTATAAAGATTTGGAGAAAGAGAGAGTGCATGGGTAAGCAGACAGATCGACAGACGCTATCGATCCCTCTTCTATTGAGAAGCAAGCGGGTCATCTCATTGCTTGCGTTGCTGGTTATAGTTGCGGCGGGCATCGGGGGCGTCTTTGCGCTTCCACACCCCCATGCTGCTCAGGCAGCCGGAGCCACACTGACAGTTGGTCCCACATCAGGCCCGTATACCAATCGCGACGACCAGGCACCTATCAACGTCTACGGCTCCCACTATGGGGCCAACGAGACCGTCAAGGTCTACTGGAACTATACGGGACCCAACACAGGGACGCTGGTAGATACCGTGACGGCAAACAGCAAGGGCAACTTCACAACCAACTTCCTCTACCAGTTAGGAGCCGCCGGTACCTACACCATCGCGGGCGTCGGCCAGACCTCGGGTGATGTCGCGACCGCCCAGTTCACGCTCTATCCCGACCTGTACGAGCGACCGCAGGCAGGCGGGCCATCTTCAAGCACCGTCTTCTCCGGCTTCGCCTTTGCCGCCGGCGAGCAGGTCAAAATCTACTGGAACTATCGCGGCCCCGGCACCGGGACGTTGCTGACAACAGCCACCGGCGATTCGACCGGTTCCTTCACAGCGACCGCGAATATTCCCGCCAATGTCACCCCCGGCACGTACCCCATCGGGGCAGTGGGCCAGAGCAGCAATCTCAAGGCGAAGTATTTTTTCATCGTCTATACGCCCACACTCATGCTTGCGCCCGTAAGCGGCGCGCCGAAAACCAACCTGACGGTCAGTGCCTACGGATTTACCGGCTCCGAAAACGTCCAGATTTTCTGGGGCGGCCAGGCCACGCCGCTGACTACCGCTGCTACTACTGAGTTTGGCTACCTGCCGCCAACCACCATCACCGTTCCCGGTCGCGCCACGCCGGGAACGTACAATGTCAAAGTGGTAGGAGAAAGTAGCCATATCACCGTCAAAAGCACTTTTACTATTGTCGCGCCCGCTATCACTCTTAGCTCCACAACCGGGCCGGTGGGAACGCAGGTCACGCTGAACGGTCAGGGATACACACCCGGCGAGAGGGTACATATCCTCTGGAATTACACCGGCCCCGGCACAGGCACCGATGTTGCCGATGTCACAGCCGGGTATTCAGGCCTGATCCAGGCCAGTTTCTCTGTACCTGCCGCCACAACAGCAGCGTATAATGTGGCAGCCGTTGGCGCAAGCAGCGGTCGCACGAGCCAGCAGCAGTTCACCCTTGCGCAGGGTCTGGCAGCCAGCCCGGCCAGCAATTCACCGGGACTGAAGACCACCATCTCCGGCACCGGCTTTCAGGCCAACGAGACGGTCAATTACTACTGGGATAGCACCTCTGGCCTCCATCTAGGCAAGAACAGCGCCGATGGCAATGGGAATATCAGCAAGAATATCACCATCCCCACCGACGCCACCCCCGGCACTCACAGCGTGATTGCGGTAGGACACGCGAGCGGAACTTCGTTCACTGCCCAGGTCACGGTCAATACAGACTGGGGAGACTTCGGCTTCGATCCCGCCCATCACCGCCAGAACTTCTACGAACACACGCTCAGCGCCAGCAATGCCAGCCAGCTCAAATTGAAGTGGACGGCGACCACCGCAAACGGATTGAAAAGCTCGCCAGTCTATGCAAACGGCGTTGTCTATATAGGGGGTATGGACGGCACGCTGAACGCCTATGACGCGACAACGGGCGCGCTGAAATGGCAGTTTAATTGCCAGTGCATCTTCCGCAACTTCTCATCTCCCCTGGTGGATGCCGCTAACAACCTGGTCTTCTTTGACACCGATGGCTACGCCGATGAAGGTATCCCTTCGCCCGTCTATGCGCTGGATACGCAGACCGGGAAGTTGAAGTGGTCGATGATTCTCCCCTGGCATACCGTTGGCTTCCCCACCTTAGCCTTCAACACCATCTATACTGGCACCTCCCACCTCGATCATGGCGCCTGCGCTCTGTATGCCCTGGACGAACTCACCGGCCACATGAACTGGCAGTACGAGCAAAATGCCGGATTCTGGGGCGCCGTTGGTGTGGACATCGCGAAGCAGTGGGTCTTCACCGGCATCGGGAACCCGGTCTCCACAATCGTCGCCTTGAATGCTTTCACCGGCGCAGTGATCTGGGCCACTCCCATCCCTCAATACGGTCCTGATGATGATGTCGGTTCCAGCATTGCTGTCGACAACGGTCTGGTCTACACCAGCAGCAAAAACGGCTTCGTCTACGGCCTAAACGAAAATACCGGAGCCATCGTCTGGTCATCGCCGGCAGGGCCGCAAAGCGATGGCAATATCTCCTCGGAGGTCGTCTCGGACGCGGGCATTCTGTACGTGGGGTCTATCGATAAATCCCTCTACGCCTTTAACTCTACCACAGGCGCGCTGTTGTGGCGCTATACGACGGGGCGCACAATCATGAGTACCCCGGCCATAGCCAACGGCGTCGTCTACTTCGCCTCCTTCGACCAGAAAATTTACGCTCTGGATGCTAATACCGGCGCGCTGCTCTGGAGCTACACCACCGGCGGAGCTTCCTTCTCCTCCCCCGTTGTCGTCAACGGCTGGCTCTACTGCGGCTCCTCTGACGGCAAACTCTACGCCTTTAGCCTGTAGAAGGGGCGCAGACAGGCCACCCCTGGCGGGTGGCCTGCGGGCGGGCCACCCGCCCACAGGCCACGCGCCCACAGGCCACCCGCCAGGGGTGGCCCTACTATAGACGTTACGCTCGCTCCGCGAGCGGCGACGCGGGGGTGGGGAAACGGGGCGTGTAGAGTAGGGCTACCCCTGGCGGGTGGCCTGCGGGCGCGTGGCCCTACTCTACACGACAGTTTCCCAGTCACCACGAACGTATCGTCTCTCGTAGGGCCACCCCTGGCGGCTGGCCTGCGGGCGCGTGGCCCTACTCTACACGACAGTTTCCCAGGCTGCACGACTGTCTCGCGTATAGTAGGGCCACCCCTGGCGGCTGGCCTGTTGGCGCGTGGCCCGCGGAGTGTGCGTGGCCTGTCGGTAACAGGCCCGGACACGTGGTTTTGTGTGCGGGAAAACCATTCGGGCATAAACCTGTACGCATCTGTGTTATCTATGGTAGAATAGTGGGCGATAGTGCGAGGAGCAGGAAGTATAGTCGGGTCTGGCGTCTTGACGTAGCGCCGCTATCCATGTACAATGTTCACGGCTCATTACCTGCGATACATCTTGTCTTTTGGGAGAAACAAATGAAAAAGGGAATTCATCCAAATTATGTGGAGTCCACAGTGGTTTGCGCCTGTGGCAATAGCTTTAAGACATTGAGCATTAAACCTGTGCTGAAGGTTGATGTATGCTCGAAATGCCATCCGTTCTTCACCGGCCAGCAGCGCATCCTGGACGCAGCCGGGCGTGTTGAGCGTTTCCGCAAACGCTTCAATCTGAAGGAAGAGGCGTAGGCAGCAGCCTGAACAACAAACGAGGGATAAAGGGGGCAAGACCATTTCCTTTGTCCCTTTTTGTTATGGGAAAAACGAGCGCAGGCAGGGAAGAAGGTTGAGTTGAGCGAGACGGAGACGCCACAACGCACGATATTGTTCCTGATTGCCGATACGGGCGCCGGACATCGTAGCGCCGCCAATGCCATTCGCAACGCCATTCTCTTGCTCACTGAGCGAGCCGCATGGCAGAAGCAACAGGAGGCCGCGCAGGGAGAGGCAGTGCAGCTACCAGCACTCCCTGCGTATCGTATTGAGATTGTCGATGTGTTCGAGGAGTACAGTCGTTTCCCCCTGCGCGAAGCGGTGAAACTCTACGGCCCGGCCATTCGCTATAACCCGCGTCTCTACGGGCGTTTTTTTCATATCAGCAATCAAGTGCGCCGGGTGGAAGCGGCCAAAACGCTGGCCTCCCCGCTGATTCACAGTGGGCTAATGCGGCTGATCACAACGGTGAAGCCGGATGTGATCGTCTCCATTCACCCGATGCTCAACCATGTTACCATCAGCGCGCTGAAAGACCTGGGAATACATATTCCGTTTGTCACCGTCGTGACCGACCTTGTCAGCGTCCACCATGCCTGGTTCGCGCCGGGAGCGGATGCCTATATTGTGCCAACCGAGGCAGCGAAACAACTCTACCTGGCCAGAGGACTGGAACCGGAGCGAGTCCATCTGCTCGGTATGCCAATTGATCCCAGGTTCTCGCAACCGATAGGAAGCAAGGAAGCGTTGCAGCGCAAGCTGGAACTGGAACCGGGATTACCCGTCGTCTTGCTGATGGGTGGCGGCGAAGGCTCTGGCGGCCTGCAAGCTTCAGTACGTGCCATTTCTCAGGCGCGGCTGCCCGTGCAACTGCTGGTGGTCACGGGGCGTAATCGCCGCCTCTACGCGCGCCTGCAAAGCGTGCGCTCCAGCCTGCATGTTCCGGCAAAAATATTCGGTTTTGTCAATAATATGCCCGAATTGATGCGCGCCGCCGATGTGATCGTCACAAAAGCGGGGCCAGGTACTATTTGCGAGGCGCTGGCCTGCGGCCTGCCTATCATCTTGAGCGGCTACGTGCCGGGACAGGAAGAGGGTAATGTCGATTTCGTTGTGCAACATGACGTGGGCGTGCTGGCGGAAGACGGGCTGGCGCTGATCAACGCGCTGCGCAAACTGGTGAAGCCGGGATCGGCGGTGCTGCGCCGTCAACTCGAAAACGCACAGCGCATCCGCAAACCAGAAGCATCTTTTGCCATTGCTCGCTGCATTCTCAGCTTTCTGCCCGCACCGGGGCAGCCGGGCATCTGGCAAAACACCCACCAGCAGCAGCCGCACCGCCGCTTGATGCTCAATCCTCTGCGCGTGACAGCGCGAGTCTTCGCCCGACGCACAAACAGGCAACGCCTGCCGCGCGTGAAGCGCATCATCCCCTGACGCATCAGGAAAGGCAGGTCGCTACCTTTCCGCATGCCGGGGCCTTTGAAAGAATAATGGAAGCAATGTATACGACAGAGAAAAGGATATAAGCAGAAATGACTTCTGATCCAATGGTTACGCCATCTTCTTCCGATAATACCACCCCTGAAACCACCCCGGTGGTTGAAGTCGTCGAACCGGGGGGCGAGCTTGTGGCAGTGCAGCAGCCGGGCAGCGAGGCAAGCATTGCCCCGGCGCGGCAGGCTCGCTTCTCTGGTTCGCGCTGGTTCTTCGGCGGCATCGTGCGCCTGCTCTACCGCTCCTGGACGCAGGTAGCGGCGCGCGCGTTTCCCGAAAACTCGCAGACGGAACGCCTTGCCAGAACGCTGCATATTCCCCTGCCCGACCAGTTGAATATGAGCTGGATCACCGATCACCTGGCAGTCGGCGGGCGCATTCACCCGAAAGATATTCCTTCCCTGGAACTGCTGGGCATCACTGCCGTTGTCGATACGCGCGCCGAGTATCGCGACGAAGCGGCGCTGATGGAGCAGGCGCACATCCAGCTTCTCTTGCTGCCCACACGCGATACTTTCCCGCTGACGGTAGAACAACTCTTCACCGGCTCGCAGTGGGTGCAGGAACACATGCAGCAGGGAGGGCGTGTCTTGATCCATTGTGAACACGGCGTCGGACGCAGCGTGCTGCTGACGGCTGCTGTCCTTGTCTACGGGGGCATGTCGGCGCATGACGCGCTGCAACTGGTGCAGAAGAAACGCTGGCAGGCTTCGCCCAATCACAGGCAGGTGGCGCGGCTGAGAGAATTTGAAGCAGAGGTCGCGGCGCGACGGTTAAGGGCGTAGCGTTCGATCGCCAGAGCCGCGCCGTCCTCAGCATTGGTGGCGGTGACAACACGGGCGGCAGCTTTTACGGCTGCGGGTGCCTGGCCCATCGCCACCCCCAGACCGGCGGCGCGCAGCATCTCGATATCGTTATTGTTATCCCCAATCGCCATCACCTGTTCCAGCGATAGACGCAATTGCCGCGCCAGCGTGAGCATGCCGCTGGCCTTTGAGCAGCCTGCCTCCATAATCGCCAGTTCTCCACAGCCATAATTTCCGCGCTCAATGATATTCCAGGAACAGTCAAGCGCGGAGAGCGCGGGTACCAGCGGCAACAGTTCCTCCTGAGCAGCAAAACCTACCACCCGTAAAGGAGCCGCCTGCTCGCTACAGAGGGCGTCGTGTGGGAAGCGGCGCAACTGTTCAGGGTAAGCGGTAAGGTAGGGAGCCAGCCAGCGGCCATCGTGGGCTTCGGGACCAATCCATATCTCCTCTACCAGCCCTTGCAGGGGATGAATCACCGGCTGGATATGATGGTTCAGCAGCAGTTCCACCGCCTGGCGAGCGATGGCCGGGCGCAACGGCTGCGCGTGCAGCAGCCTTCCCTCCGGGTGCCAGACCACAAGGCTTCCATCATAGAGGATCAACGGGTTCACCAGCCCCAGTTCGTCAGCAATGGCGGCACTGTTGCCGTAGCGGCGCGCCGTTGCAAGGCTCACCACGATGCCCGCCTCCTGCGCCGCCTGCACCGCCGCCTTCGTGCGCGGCGTAATCACCCCCTCAGAATTGAGCAGGGTGCCATCGATATCAATAATGATCAGTTTGATTTCCGGGAATAATTCTCTATTAGTTTTTTCCATATGACACTCTTCCAGATTCAGTCTGTTTTGCAACGAGAATGCGACGGGCAGGAACAAGGCCCTCGCCCGTCGCACATTTTCTCACCTTTATTATACTCTCTCAGGCAACAGGCCCGAAAGGATGGGTGGCTGTCTCGCTACTGCCGTACCTTCTGTCTCCGCCGGAAACTAGACCGTACCGGCAGGAATCTCGTCGAGATTGAGGCCAAAGACCTCCGTACACCAGGCATTTCCTGAGCTGTCCACCATCAACCCATCATGTGGATGCGCCGAGGTATTGGTCAATGTCAGCGTCTTAGTCGCCTTTGTTGTGGGGTTATAGTAACCTACGCGCGCGGTGAGGGAGTCATCAAACCAGACTTTCCCCGTACTATCGACGGTGATACCAGAGATATGGACACCATTACAGCCTGATCCACACACTCCGTTGGAAACATTCACCGGTATGAACTTTTTGGTCGTCGGGCTATATTTCACAATATAGCCTGAGAAGGCGGCGCTAAACCAGACATTGCCCTTGCTATCAACAGTAATCATATGGCCCTGAACAATGCCCAGCGAGCTGAGCGAGCTAAACGAAATCTCTTTAATCGTCACTGTGCCACTGGTCGTAGGTAAGAAGGTGGCGATGTTCGGCAGACCATTCTCCGCAACCCAGATTTTGCCATTGGAAGAGAGCGTGATGCCATAAGGAGTGGGTTTGCTGGCAGCCGAAGGAAGCTTCGTCTCGACAAAAGTCGCGGTTGCCGGGTTGAAGAAGCCAATCTGGTTCGCGCTGTACTCAGTAAACCAGAGATTGCCGTTTTTATCAAAGACCAGGTCGTAAGGAACGGCATTGGCGGTCGGCACCGTCCACTGATGCCAGGTAGGGGTGCTGCCGGGAATCAGCTCTCCGATGGCATTGGTCGTCGGCTCGGTGAACCAGATATTCCCACTGGCATCCAGAGCAAGGAAGACGGGGCTGGAATATCCTGCTGGCTCTGTGTAATTTTTGAGTAACGTATCGGTGCTTGAATATTTGCCAATAACGGACGGGAAAGCATTCGGGCAGGTTGGCGAGGCATCGCAGCCCGGCTCGGCCACCCAGACATGCCCCTTCGAGTCCTTCACAACGCCCCACGGGTTGGTCTGCGTGGGGGCCTGAATCACGCCTGTCGCGTGGGCCGCAACCATCACCCCGGCGCCAATGACAATACTGCCAATGAGGGCTGCCAGCACTAAAAGGAAGCGTTTACCGCTCCCCAGATGCTTCGCGGCTCCGCGTGGGGCTGCGGTCGCCGCCAGGGAAGTATTCATTCTACTCCGATTCTTGTCTTCTTTCATCTTTTTTCGCTCCATCGCAATTACCGGGAAATTGTCGATTTCCCATCTGAAAAACCCATCAGACAGCCAGACACATCCCCATCATGCCTGAATGCTTCGTACAGGGCAAGATGCAATAGTATCAAGAATGTGACCCATTCGTCTCATCAATTTATCAAGAGAAGATTACCTGCAAAAGAAGGGCAAAACATGGAGCGCAAGTAGAAAATCTCTGCGATGCCGCCGACTCCCTTGCGAACAGTTGAGGAGCTAAGATGAACTGGTAGATGCCCACTCCCGGCTGATACCTGAAGCCATTCGAGCGACCTTCGCCATGGAGGCCAGCTACTCAATTGCCTGACTGTTATTACCCGCACAGTACACGTATTCGTTCGCCAGATAACTGAAATTAGAGAACAGCAGCAATATCTTTTTTAACCAGTTCCAATCCATACCTTAATGCTGGAACTGAGCCTCCAGTGCGATCCCCCTTACATCTCCCACAAGGACCGGCTATGCCATAACTGCGTTGAATCCCACATAGCCCCCATACCAGGAGAGAGAACGGAGATATGGGCCTGAGAGAGGCTGGCTCCGGCAGCGATAATGCGCTGGCGAAGATGATTGAAGGCAAGTCCGGGCGTGTTGTTGGTGCGGCTGAGATGTGAGAGCCAGAGCCAGCGCACGCTATCGGAACGCCAGGTTTGCAGGATGGCGTCCGCCGCCTGATCGTTAGAGAGGTGGCCGGTGGAACTGAGGATACGTTGCTTGAGTGACTGCGGGTATGGGCCACGCAGCAGACGCTCGCGGTCATGGTTGGACTCGATGACGAGCAGGTCAGCGTAACCGATGGCGGTAAGCATGGCATCGGTCACTTCGCCGCTGTCGATGACGACGCAGACACGACAACCGGAGGCGCTGAGCAAATAGCCACAGGGAGCAACGGCATCGTGCGAGACAGGAAATGAGATAATTTCGATGTCGCCAACGACGCGCCGCGCCCCGACATCAAGCGGCAACGAGGGAAAATTTGTGGCTTGCTCTGACAGATCCAGTGGCTCCAGTAGCTCTAATGGCCCTGACAGGCGCGCTAGCTGCGCTGGCTCAACATGGACCTTGCCGTTGGAGATGGAGGGAAGCAGAGCAGGCTCGTCGCACACATTTTCGCCTTCAGCAACCAGTGCGATGGGCGTACCATAATCGCTGTAGATGATGCCGGCAGTAAATTGTTGTTTCAGGACGGCGAGGGTACGCGGGTCGGCAATGATGGGCGCGGCGCAGTGCTTTGCCAGCCAGGGCAGGCCGATGATGTGATCGGTATGTTCATGGGTGATGCAGATACCCTGTAGTTCTGTCGGGACAACGCCTGCCTGCTGGAGACGCTGGCTGAGAATGCGTCCCGGAAAGCCAGCATCGATCAGCAGTTTTGTGCGCCTTCGCGGCCCGGCTTCCACCAGCAGCGCATTGCCGCTGCTCCCACTCCCTAATGATGTGACTCGCATGGTGTCGTGATCCTGATGATTTTTTATAGCCCCAGCAATTTTTGCGCGTTGCCGCCGAGTATTTTTTCTACGGCCCCGGCATCCAGCCCTGAGTGCGCGATGTGGTCGATGATGCGACGCTGGCTGAGAAGGCCATAATCGCTGGCGAAGAGGATACGGTCTGCGCCGACCAGTTGTACCGCGACAGGGAAAATGTCTTGCCGGTAGAGGTAGACGGTCGCAGCAGTATCATACCACACATTGGTGGTAATGCCCTGGATTTCTGGCATGAGGGTGTAAAAAGGCAATCCACCGCCCCAGTGAGCAGCGATAAAGCGGATGTCAGGGAAGGCGGTGAGAAAGGTGACGATATCGGGCAGCGAGACATCGCCCTTGCCGGGATAGCTATGGCCAACCGGCTCGCTACAATGCGAGAGGACGAGCAACTGATACTGGCGCACAACATCCATGACAGGTGCGAGCAGAGCGATATCGCCCAGGCGGTAGCCCTGGCCGTGCGGCATGAGTTCGCCGAGGCCGATCATGCCTGCCTGCGCGCAGCGTTCCAGTTCGCGCACAGCCCGCGCCCCTGCTGTCGGCTGCAAGACGGCCATGCCATAGAGACGCCCCGGATAGCGGCGCATAGCATCGATGACATAGCTGTTTGTCTCCTCAATCAGGCCGGGGTCGCGCCAGCCGAAGGAGAACGTGACCGAGACATCAACGCCGGAGGCATCCATCTCGGTAATCAAATCCTCCGCCGTAACCAGGCCAGCGCGGGGGTTGCTATACAGTTCGTTGAACCAGGGGTCACGGGCGCAGTAGCGTTCTCGCTGGCGCTGCACCTCCGGCGGGAAGATATGGGTGTGAACGTCGATTTTCATACGGGAATTTTTCAGGCCAGAAAACGCAAGTAGGACGTGAGAACCTTCCTCACGTCCTACCAGCTCGATACACGCATAACCTCAATTTTGCTGAGACGATTTAGCCGGGCAAAAGAGCCAGCGAAAACGCTCATGCCAGTGAAAAATGCGGGTGGTAAATGGAAACAAGCCG
>Ga0209810_1002633_pt1 | contig 20923 bp, 18 predicted proteins | sample Coa_R1_7_FD_187159 | JGI IMG/M metagenome (GOLD analysis project Ga0209810, IMG submission 187159) | Surface soil microbial communities from Centralia Pennsylvania, which are recovering from an underground coalmine fire - Coalmine... | ecosystem: Environmental > Terrestrial > Soil > Unclassified... | reverse complement strand
CAGCGATTTTCGTGGCAAAAAGAACGTAGTCCTGGCTTTCGTGCCCTTCGCCTTCAGTGGGGTGTGCTCGACGCAGCTCCCCTCATACGAAGCGGACCTGGAGCGCTTCAGGGATGCGAACACCGAGATCGTGAGCATCAGCATGGATAGCACGTATGCGCTGGATGCCTGGGCCAGATCGATGAATGTCTCGTTCCCGCTGCTCTCCGATTTCTATCCGCAGGGCAACGTCGTTGATCTCTACGGTGTGCGGCACCCCGCCGGTATGGCCGAGCGCGCCCTCTTTGTCATCGACAAGGAAGGCATTATCCGCTATATCGAGATTACGCACACTCCAACCGAGATGCCCGATAATGTCGATCTCTTTGAGGCGCTGAGCGCGCTTTCGTAACGAGCCAGAAAAATTGATCAGGGCATTAAATGTGTCGCGAGGCGGGGCGTATGCGCCCCACCTCGCGACACATTTAATGCCCTGATCTTCCGATAAATAAAGATAATGATCCCTATGAATCAAGTCAGTAACACTATCAAAACATTTTTTGAGGGTTTCGAGCGCGCGAGCAACAGCTTTGACCAGGATCTTCTCGCTTCCCAATTTAGCGATCCCTTTATGGCCGCCGAACCTCATGGCCGCTACCTTACCCACGAGGACTTGATGAAAATCATGCAGGAGCATGGGTTATTATGAGGATCTGCTGGCTATTCAGCCAGCAGATCCATGACTATTGCATCCGTCTCATTATTTTCTACAATGAAACGATGCTAATGGACATTGCTCAGTGGTCGTTGCCCTGCTGCGCCCGGTATTCATTCCAGACGCGTTGCAGGGCCGGGTCGCCCGGAACGTCGCTGTAGATTGAGTAGATGGTCATATCATTTACCCAGCCAAGTGACTGCCAGAAAGCCCTTTGTTCAGGCTCCTCTGGACTCTCTTCCCCGATTCCAATGTGTGTATGGATACTTCTCGCTCCCTGAGCTTGCATGTAGACAACCGCCTGCCTTACAAGCTCTGCCAGTAGCGTTTGCTCCTGTGGTGTGCCAGATTGCACGTACAATTCTTCGATCTCACCGGATAACCCCGGAGCAATTGGATGTCTGGTCAGAGCGCAGGTAAGAAAGCCAGTGAGGTTGCCCTGCTCTTCCACTACCAGGCAGCGGACGTTCTGGTGGGCGGGATACTGCTTGAGGTTGGTGAGGATCTGGCGCGCGGATGCCTCTGGGAGCGGCGTTCCTGCTTCTGCGCACATCTGCAACCACAGGTCGCGCACGCGCCCGGCCTCGTTATCGCGCATTGTTCTAATTTGTGCCATGATACTATCTTCTCCTTTGCTGTCCTGTGAACATATTCAACCGATATAACTGACCACCGGGGAGCGAGCAACAAAGGAGGTGCGCGGGCACGAGAAAAAGCATCAGTGGAGACTGACGCGCGGAGATCCGGTTGAGTTCTGGTAGCGGACATGCTGGCAAGAGAGTGCCAGCCAGTGATCAACTAGATTATTCAGGTGTGGGTAAGCATCAATGGTCCCTCATTAAATCAATGGTCTCTCATTAAAGAGGATAGCACCGCCGCTTTTCCTCTGTCAAATTACTGAAGCTCCAGCAGCACCATCACATCAACGGGCGGGATTGTCACCTCACCCGTCACGTTCTTGCCATCGAGCAGCGAAGTGAACGCACCGGACGGCAGCGCCACGTTCAAGGCCCTCTCGCTGTGGTTGAGCAGGAAGTAGAGCGAGCGGCCATCTGATCGCACGCGTTGCGTCACCTCCACGCCTTCGGGAGCGCGCAGGATGGGCGCGATATCGGCCTCGCGGCAAAGCTGCTGCATCAGCCCGGCGAGCAGTTCGTCGCTGGCCTGCGTGGCGAGATAGTAGGCGCGGCCCTGGCCGAACTGGTTCACCGTCAGGGCTGGCTGGCCGGCATAATAATCTTCGGCGAAAACGCCGAGCGCCCGCGCTCCCTCCAGCCTGACCACCTCGCCCCACAATGTGCAGGGGTAGCTGCCGGCGAGCGGCCCTTCTTTCACAATGACGGTGTTGCTCATCTCCGGCGTCCAGGGATCGAGTTCCGCGACATGGATGCCGAGCAGGTTGCGCAGTTCGCCGGGGTAGCCGTTCGCCTGCGCATGGTTGTGCTGATCCACGATGCCACTGAAGAACGTGACGAGCAGCGTCCCGCCGCTCGCCACGAACTGTTCCAGGTTTTGCGCGATGCCGGGGCGCAGCATATAGAGCAGCGGCGCTACGACCAGGCGATAGGTGCTCAGGTCGCTGTCGGGAGCTACGATATCGATAGCGATGTTCTGCCGGTGCAGCGCGTGGTAGCAGGTCAGGAGTTGCTGCCAGTAGCGCAGGCGATTACTCGGCCCCGGCTGGTACTCTACGGCCCACCAGTTCTGCCAATCCATCAAGAGGGCAGCGCGGGCAGTAATGCGCGAATCCAGCACTGCGGGTGAGAGCCGTTTCAGTTCTTCTCCGACCTGTACGACCTGGCGGAAGACGCGCCCTTCATCGCTGCCGTCGTGAGGGATGACCGCGCTGTGGAACATCTCCGCGCCTGCTCGCGACTGGCGCCACTGAAAGAACATCTCCCCGTCTGATCCGTGCGCGATGCCCTGCATGACGTGGAGGCGCATGCGTCCGGGTCGCTTCTGCGGATTCTGCGGCATCCAGTTCACCTGGCTGGGCGCCTGCTCCATCACAATGTGCGGGCGTCCTCCCTTGAGTGAGCGCATCAGATCGTGCGAGCAGGCTGTCTCCCAGGCGGGAGCGCTGTTGGATGGGTACATATCGAAAGAAATAATATCGATGTGTGGCGCCCAGGCAAAGCCATCGACGGGCTTGAAGGCCGCCATGAAGTTTGTTGTCAGGGGGATGTGCGGCGTCACGCTGCGCAGGATGCCGGCTTCGATGAGATAGCAGGCCAGCAGAGAATCCGACATGAAGCGCCAGTAGTCGAGGACCTGGCCGGGATTGTTCTGAGCAGGAGTGATGCGCGGCGGCAGGATATCCTCCCAATCGTAGTAGTGCTGGCTCCAGAAGCTGGTGCCCCAGGCGAAGTTGAGCGCATCGAGCGCGTGGTAGCGCTCCTGCAACCAGGTGCGGAAGGCGGCGGCGCAATTGTCGCAGTAGCATTGTGAAACGTGGCAGCCATATTCGTTATTTATGTGCCACATGGCGAGCGCCGGATGATTGGCGTAGCGCTCGGCCAGGTGCCGCACCAGCGCGGCGGCTTTGCGGCGATAATCGGGACTGTTCGGGCAATAGCCCTGGCGCGAGCCGTGGCTCATCCGTTTGCCGTCGCGCGTCACAGGGAGCATTGAGGGATAGAGCCGGCTCATCCAGGTTGGCGGTGAGGCGGTGGCCGTGGCAAGGTCGGCGGCGATACCTCGCTGGGCCAGCATATCCATGACGCGATCCAACTGGTCAAACTGGTAGTGGTCCGGCGCCGGTTCGAGCAATGCCCAGGAGAAGACGTTGATCGTGACCATTGTCACATTCGCCACTTTCATCAGGCGCATATCATCGCGCCATATATCTTCAAGCCATTGTTCGGGATTATAGTCGCCGCCGTAGAGAATGGCGCCGGGAAATGTGGACATAGAGTAACTCCTGTTGATATAGTTCATAGATTGGGCCGGGCATCGCGCAGAGCGTCCTGTAATGCCTGCTCAACCTCAGCAGAGATGCGGGCGCGGATCTGCGCTGCCCACGCATCATCCCAGAGACCCTGCTCTTCCAGCAATCGCTGGCAACATAAGAGCGGGTCTCTGCCGCCCGGTGTGCCTGAGGAGCGCTGATCGTCCGCGCCGGGTGTCGAGCGGGTGACGTACATCTCCAAAAGCACAGGGCCGTGTCCACCGCGTGCATGCTGCATCGCAGAGCGCATTGCCGTATAGACGGTTGCGATATTTGCTCCGTCGATGCGCCGGTGGGTAAGACCGGCCGGGAGCGCCAGAGCGCCGGTGCAGGAGGAAGCCGATGCCGCACCCACGCGGCTATGCGTGCAATCCTGTTCACAGATAAAGATGGCGGGAAGCTGGTGCTGCGCCGCGAAGCAGATACCCTCAAAGAAATCTGGCTCGGCGGTAGCGCCATCACCGCAGTAAGCGACTGTCACGGCGGAGGCTTTGCGCAGTTTGCAGGCGAAAGCGATGCCAGCGGCATGCAGGATCTGCGTCGCCACCGGAGCCGCCTCGCTGATGGCGTTGTGCTTGTGATAGCCCCAATGCAGCGGAGCCGGGCGGCATTGTGCACCATCCCCCTGCTCATTGTGCACCGTAGCCGCATGCATTTGCAGGTACGTGCGGAAAACCTCATACGGCGACATGCCGATAGTCAGCACAACCCCCAGATCGCGATAGTATGGCAGGGTAAAGTCTGTGCCTACTTCGATGCAGACGGCGCTTCCCACCTGGGCAGCTTCGTGACCACGGCTGCTGGCGACAAAATCGATCTTGCCCTCTTTATGTAGCTGCCAGGCGCACTCATCGACAATCCGCGTGAGCAACATGCGTGTGTAGAGGTCACGTATGCGTGTAGGAGATGGGACAAAATTCGTCATCTACGCGTACTTTTCATAAACATAGCTTAAAATTCTCCCCACCTGAAAAAGATGACCGCTGCACAGGCGGGGTGCCGCGATGGCCGCAATCATTATACGCCCTGCTATGTCATGGAAGCAACACACGGGAAGTAATCACCACATGCTGCGTCTCTTCTTTTAGACCCATCTCGCACTGTATGGAGTATGTTTATCGAAATGACACACGTCAAGGCTGCGAGTGCCGGGCGCAATGTCATCCCAATAAGTCCCAGGCTTACCTCTCAAATTTGCTCAGGGTGTGGTACAATCATCAAAAAGGACCTTTCTAAGCGGTGGCACACATATGCGTGTGGTTGCTCGCTTGATCGCGACCACAACGCGGCAATAAATGTCCTTCGGCCTGGGCGGAGCCTTCAGGAGTCGCAAGTCCCCTGAGAAGCTCCTCCCTGATGGTTGGGGAGTCGTCACAATGATGGGTGAGTAATGTGAAGAAAGGTGCGCATGGAACCCGGAATGTCAATCGAGGCCCAGAACGTCAACGTAGACTTTCATGGAGGCAAGAGCAGAATGACAGTCAATATCCAGGTTACGGAAGCTGGTCGTCTAGCAGAGTCGCTAGATGTCATCGCGCTGTACCGCACTATGGTAACAGCGAGAGTAATGAACGATTTATTGAAGACTCGTAAAACGCAGGGGAAATTTCCTTTCTACATCGGTTGCGCCGGCCATGAAAGTATGGCGGCGGTTGTGGCCGCACTCAATGAAAATGATTGGCTTGCGTTATATTACCGCGACCTGGCGGCATGGCTGCAACGCACCGGCGATAAGTATGGTCCCCTGCGCGAAGCCTATTCACGGGTTACTGGTCCCATGTGCTCCGGTCGTAATATGCCCTCCCATTACAGCAGTAGGCGCCATCGTATCCTGCCCGGCTTTAGTGAAGTGGCCGGGCTGACACCTTTCGCCGGGGGTATTGGCTTCTCGCTCAAGTGGCATCAGGAGCCGGAACTGATCCTCTCAACCACTGGTGACGGCGGCGCGGCAACCAACGATTTCCATGTGTTGTTTCGTCAATCGGCGGTGCATCGACTTCCTGTCCTGATGATAATTGAAGATAACGGCTGGGCCATCACCGCACCCTCGCAGATCCAATGGGCCGGCTCGCTTGTGGAGTGGGCCAGGGGCGGAGGCGTCTATGCCGAGGAAGTCGATGGAACGAATGTAATCGCAACCTATGAGGCGACGCGCCGCCTCGCCGGGCATATCCGCTCCGGCCAGGGGCCAGCATTCATGCATCTGCGCCTGGGGCTGCTCGATCCACATTCCAGCAGCACCGATATTCGATCCTATCGCAAAAAAGAAGAAATCGAGCTAACAAAGGCGACCAAAGATCCCGTGAAAAATTTCGGGCGCTGGCTCGTCGAGCAGGGACAGTTGCAAGAAGACGATATCGAGCGCATACGCAAAGAGGTGCGCGCCGAACTGGAGCAAATCGAGCGTGAGGTGCTGCAAGAGCCAGAACCGACGCCGGATCGTGTGATGCAGCATGTGCTCTACGTACCGGAGTGGCGCGAGAATATTCCGCGCGGCAAGAAGCGCATGGTGACGATGCTCAGCGCGATCAACGAGGCGCTGGTCGAACTGGCGCAGCGCGATCCTGATTTCTTCGTCTATGGTGAGGATGTTGGCAGCCCGAAGGGCGGCGTATTCGGTGCTACTGCCTCGCTGGTCACGCAGTTTCCCGGACGGGCAATCAGCAGTCCGCTTAACGAGCAGTTGATTATCGGTATCGTTGCCGGGGCCGGCATGAAAGATGGCAGGGCGCGCTGCGCGGAAATTCAATTCGTTGATTATCACCAGTCGGCGGCGCAGACGATTCGCCTGGCGGCGCGCATCTCCTATCAAAGCTTTGGTGACTGGAAGGTGCCGCTTATCATCCGTACCAAATCGGGGAGCGGCGGCGGCGGTCCCATTTCCAGCGGTGGTGCGGGCGGTGGCGCCTTCGGGCACTCCAACGCCGGCGAGCAGTGGTTTACCTGCATACCCGGCATGATTACCATCTGCCCCGCGACGCCGTTTGATGCCAAGGGTCTTTTGCTGGAGGCGGCGCGCTCGCAATCGCCCGTTGCCTTTCTGGAGCGTGGTCGTCTCTACCGCTCGGAGCCGCCGAAGGATAAGGATGGCAGGCTCATTGCCGCTATGGCGGAGTACTGGAACGTTCCCGATGGCTACTATACGCTGCCGATAGGGAAGGCCAGGCGGCTGCGTATCGGCGAGGGGCCGAGCAGCATCGCGATTATCGCCTGGGGTACGATGGTGTTGGAGGCATGCACTGCCGCTGCCAACGTCGTAGGACGGGAGGGTGGGGCCATCGAGATCGTCGATCTGCGCACGCTGGCACCTTTCGATGAGGAGGCCGTCGCCGCTGCTGTCAAGGAGGCAAATCGCGTGATCGTAGTGACGGAGGAGGCCGATCTAACGAGCTTTGGCAGGCATGTCCATTCGTGGATTGTCGAGCACTGTTTCTACGATTTAGATGGCACTCCGGCCTTCATCTCCGCTGTGAAGGCACCCGCCGCACCCTACAACGAGCCGGAGGAATCGGCTTTCTACCCGACGGCGCAGACCATTGAGGAGAAGATCGAGGAGTTACTGGCAGAGTAGCGCGGCTCCGCCGCGCCGGGCATGGGTAATGATGTGCACAACAGGCGCAGTGTCTGTCGCGCACAACGCTCTCCAGGGCAAGCATCAGCGCTCGCTTACTCTGGCTGGATAGCCGCGCGGCGAAGCCACGCCAGCAAGGGAGAGTGTTTTGTGAAAATATGCGCTCCGCGCATATTTTCGCAAAACACTCTCCCTCACGCGAGCGCCGCAGGCGTGAGCAAGTGCCGGGAGGAAATCAGACATACTTTTAAATGACGATGATACAAACTATGCTACAATGCGTTTAATGATAGTAGGGCGGTGTACGCACGGATCATACCACGACTTTTAAATGACTATCGAGAAGGAGAAATAAATGACAAGCTGCGTATCCTGCGGCGCCGATGTCACTGGAAAGAAATTTTGCCCCCATTGTGGTACGCGGGTACAGGCTACGGGCGCACCGGTAAGCAATCAGTCCGTTCCTGTGAATGCCTGCCCGCGTTGTAATGGAGAGGTGGCGCCTGGGGCCGCCTTCTGTGTACATTGTGGTGCGGCGCTCGGTGCGGCCTCTGCCATGCGTATGTGTCCTGCGTGTCAGGCGGAGGTGCCATCAAGCAGCGCATTCTGTACGAACTGCGGCCATGATATGCGCGGTGGCAGCGTATCGCAGCCCGCGCAAGCGTCAGCTTTCTGTACCAGTTGCGGGCAGCAGAACGCGCCGGGCGTCAGATTTTGTGGGCATTGTGGCAGCCCGATGGGTGTCGGAGCCGCGCAAACAGCCTCGATGCAGTCGGGGCAATATCCTCCTCCCCCTCCGCCACCCTATCAGCAATATCCGCAGCAATATGGTCAGCCACAGTACGCGCAGCAATATGGGCAGGCGGGTGGCTACCAGGCGCAGCCGATGATGGGCCAGGGGCCAATGGTTCTGCGCTGCCCGACGTGTATGGCGATGGCGCCTCTGGGAACGCCGAGCTGCCTCAGTTGCCACACGAGTCTCGCGGGCATTGTACCGACCCCGGCCAATATGCCTGCTGCGGGTCAGCAGGGTGGCCCGGGTGGATTTTTGCAGGGTAGCGGAGGCCAGCTGGCTATGGGCGCGCTGGGCGGTGCGGCTGCCGTGATCGGCGGCGAGATGCTGCTGCACGGCATTGAGAATAGCATCGAAAATCGTGTGGAAGGCGATATGGGCTATGGCTATCGCCACCACCATCGTGATGAGGGTTTGCTCGGCGATTTAGGAGAACTGGCGAACGACATTGGCCTGTAGCCGGATGAGACGGCCGGGCACCCAAATTGGCTACTTTTCTCCTTCTCTCTTTGCGCCCTGTTGCTACGCGAGGGGAAACCGTCTATAATGTTGCGAGGCAATCTGGAATCCTGAGTGGTTCGATGGTAAGTTCCCTCGCGGTAGAAGTGCAGGAGTGATAGAGCTGCAAGCGGGGGACTTTTTCAGGGGAATTGGTCCTGGACCGGGGACTTTATGAATTACGAGCGCTTTGTGCTGCCTGGTGGATTACGTCTGCTTACTACTCAAATGCCCGGTATGCGTTCTGCCAGCGTTGCCTTTTTTTTCAGCGTTGGTTCGCGCTATGAACCCGACGCCATAGCAGGAGCATCTCACTATATCGAACATATGCTTTTCAAAGGCTCGCGCCATTACCCGACAGCGCGACTGGTCTCCGAGGCCATAGAGGGGGTTGGCGGGGTTTTTAATGGCAGCACGAGCAAGGAGTTGACCAGCTATACCGCTCGTGTCCCGGCTGAGTATCTGCCGGTAGTGATGCGCGTGCTGGCCGACATGGTGCGCTATCCGCTCTTTGATCCCGTCGAGGTCGAGAAGGAGCGCAGCGTTATTATCGAAGAGTTGAGCGCGACTCAGGATGATCCGCAGGAGTGGGTAAATCTGCTGATCGATGAAACGATGTGGCCTGGCTTGCCGTTAGGCAGGGATGACGCGGGATCCCTGGAGACGGTAGCGCGCATGCAGCGGCAGCAGTTGCTTGATTTTCTGCATGCCTGCTACCGGCCCAATGCACTCGTGATCAGCGTCGCAGGCAATATCGATCCCGAAGAGATCTGGCATCTGACCGAGGGCCTGTTCGGTGATTGGGAGGCGCGTGATCTTCCTCGCTGGGCTGAGAGCCTGCCTCCGCGCGACGTGCCGCCGGTACGCATGATCCAGAAGGCCACGGAGCAAACAAATATTTGCCTGGCGACGTTAGGTGTGGCGCATGATGCTCCCGATTACTACTCCTTGCTGACGCTCAATGCTCTGCTCGGGGATGGCATGAGTTCGCGGCTCTTTCAATCGCTGCGCGAAGAGCAGGGCCTGGCGTATGACATCGGTAGTTACTTCAACAGTTATCACGAGACCGGCAATCTTGTGGTAAGCGCAGGCGTCGATCCTTCTCATGCACAGGATGCGGTGAGGGCTATCGTCGTTGAATTGACGCGACTCTGTGATGAAGCTGTGCCGGGCGACGAGCTTGCGCGCATCAAGGCGTATGTGCGCGGAAGTATTCTGCTCGGCCTGGAAGGTACTCAGCAAGTAGCTTCCTGGTTGGGGAGCCAGGAATGCCTGCGAAATCGTGTGCAGGATATAGATGATGTAATAGCGCGCGTAGATGCTGTCTCTGCTGACGACATTCAGCGTGTGGCGCAAACCTGCTTTACTCCAGAGTGGCGCCGCCTGGCGATCATCGGCCCCGATGATCCGCAGCGCGCAGCGGAATTTGGTGCGTTACTGATTGGCAAGTAAAGTCGGAGGAATGGAGGCAAGCCCGGCTACGGGATTAGAAGCGGGATAAGAATATGGTACAAACAACGCTTCGCGAGCATTTGCAAGAAACCGAGGATGCGATCAGCGCTGGTCGCATCGATGAAGCCCTGGAGGGTTGCCAGCGCATTCTGCGCCAGTACCCGGAGTCGCTGGAGGTCCAGCGTTTGCTGGGCGAGGTCTATCTTGCCCAGGGACATCTGGATGAGGCGCAGCAGGCTTTTGATTGGGTGCTGACCAACGATCCTGAGAATGTGATCGCTTACTGTGACCGCGCATTGATCAGCGAGCGCAGGTCTGATTTCGAGACGGCGCTGGACTGCTATCAGCAAGCGTATGAGTTAAGCCGGGGCAATAGCCAGATCCGCCGGGAGTTCAACAAGCTGAGCGAGAAGGTCGGGCAGCAAGGATTTATGTTCTCGCGCGCGGGCCTCGCACGCCTGTATATGCGCGGCGATCTTCTACCGCAGGCCGTTCAGGAATGGGAAGCTGTGCTTGCTAGCAGCCCGGATCGTATCGACGCGCGCACCGGACTGCTGGAAGCCTACTGGCGAGAAGGTCTCACCGATCAGGTAGAGCGCCTGGCAACACAGATTCTTGAAGAGGTTCCTTCCTGCCTCAAGGCCCTGCTCCTGCTGGCCTATGCTATTGCGCCCAGGGATCCACAGAAAACGCAGGAACTCTTGCGGCGCGTTGAAGCGCTTGATCCCGATCTTGTGATGGCGCAGGATCTCTTCGCTGACATGATGGCGAGCCGGCCCGATGATCCGTTTCTCATGCTGCTCAGAAAGTCACCCGTTGGCCTGGAGATCTCGCAGAAGATGGCGGCAGCGCTGCCAGCAGCGGATGCTGATAAGACGCTCGCCTTCCCCGCCAGCGCTCTGAATGCATCTACATCTGCGCATGCATTCGCCGACCGGGGGGCGACAGAGACCGTAGCCAGCACCAACGGCGCCGACAGGCCGCAAGAGAATGGCTCCTCAGCGCCTTCATTGCCCGTGTGGACGAGCGATGATTTCCCTGACACCTGGCGGGCGGTAGAAAAATCACCGGCGGCACCACCCGCGCCACAATCCCTCGATGTTGCCGATCAGATGACCGGGGCCATCTCGCAGATTGATGGATGGAGCGGACCGGGGCCGAGCGTCGCACCTTCGGAGCCGGGCGAGTCCCGGTTCGAGGCATGGCAGGCGTCGCGAGAGACGCAGGGTGAGGCCGCGCAGGAGTCGCAGCAGGAGCGCCAGCAGCCGTCATGGAGTGACCTGCTTCCAGAGTCGACCTTTGAGAGTATAGGTGCCTGGGAGGCCCTGGGGGAGCCGGGCGAAGAAACTGCTGGTAACTGGGCTTCCTCCACGAAAGCCGATGATGCGCCGGCTCCGCCCGCCTGGCTCAGCATGCTCACTCAGGGCGAACGGAAACAACTTGCCGGGGAGTTCCCGGCCCTGTCCCCCTCTTCCAATGAAAAATCCTCCGAGGAGCCTGCGTCTCAGCCATCGGCAACCGTGGCCTTCGACCTGCCATCCGCGCGAGAAGAGGAAGCGGAGGCAAAAGCGCCATCAGCTAAAGCTCAGCAGCGTGAAGAACAGGAGGAGCAGCTTTCCTTTGGCCCCGAGTGGCTCAAGTCGCTGGGGGCCGCTACCATAGAGAACGGGCACCCTGAGGAGCAAGAGCATTCTTCCGCCGGGCCTCAAGTTCAGCCGCAAGAGGAACATGAGCCGGAGCCTGAGGCAGACTATGAAACGTGGTCAACGCCGGCGGCCGGACTTGCCGAGGCGAAGGAACAGGACGCGATTGTGACGTTGGAGGAGCTGGAGAGGGGCCTGCAAGCGCAGGGATTCATGCCGTTAGAACCCCATTCGCTCTCGAAGGTTGCCCAGGCGCAGGGAGCCGAAGCTGCTGCGCCCGTCGAGCCTGAGATTCAGGAAGTTGCTGAGGAGCCATCATTGATCCAGGCGCTGGCCGAACTTGGAAATTTTGAGCAGCCGGCGCCTGCATCCGGCATGGAATCGCAGCCGCTCTCTGCTCTGCCCGAGTGGGTAGCAGCGCTGCAACCTTCATCCGCTCCGCCGCCGGCCCCTCGCGAGGTGCAACCTCTGGCGCAGAGTGAGATGCCCGCCGGTCCGGTATTCGAGCCACAGCCATCGGCGGCAATGGTCAATCCGCCGGAGGATCTTACTGATATCGAGGCCACAGTATCGGCATCTATTCGCAGGCCGCCGTCCTCTTCCGGCCTTTTGCGCGAGCCGCAGTCAGCTCTGCTCGCGAGCGAGCTGGAGACGACGATGAGGCGTCCGGCTGTACGTTTGCAGCCCATGCAGCATAGATCAGGCAATTTGCGCGAGCATAGTTTCTCTGTCAGCCGGGGGCGTAGTGCCGAACGTATCGCGAAAGCAGCGGATGGCAACCTGAGTTATCAGCAGCGCCTGGTGAGGGGCTATCAGCACCAGCTCGTCGGCGACTATGACGAGGCGATGCAAGAGTATCGCGTCATAATCAGAAACGCGCCCGAATTGCTTGGCGAAGTCGTCAGCAACGTGCGTGCGCTGTTAAAGCTGGCGCCAAAGTATTCCGCGGGATATCGTGTCCTGGGCGATGCCTATATGCGCCAGGGGGAGTACTTGCAGGCGATGGAAGCCTACAATAAGGCCCTGACGATGGCAAGGAAGGCGCGAGCCTAGCCTTCCGCTGGCACATAACATCCTCTCTACTTTAAGGGCCAAACCTTTAAAAATGGTTTGGCCCTTTGAATAATGTGTAAGTTACAAAAAGTGCTACGATATTCTAATTTACCCTTCTGTCCCAGGCACCGATACTAACCTCTATTCTCTTCAACAAATTGCTTGATACGCTCCACATCAGACTTTAGCACATAGGAGCGCCGATCAAACGGGAACTTTTGCCTCTGAATGCCGAGATAGTTCATAATCAGGAGAAGTCAATATGACCCTGCTGAAGCTGGTCAACAGCTACAACTTCCAAGAAGGCAAGGACTTCACCAACTACCTCGCCGTCTGCACGAAAGGCGCGATCACTGGCAGCGAGGAGACGATCTACACGCTCTTCTATGAGTTCTACAGAGGCTATACGATCTATAGCATCGAAGACGGGCAGTGCTGTATTCATGCCCGTGACGGATGCTTGCAGATCGAAGGGAAGTATGCCTGTTTTCTTGACATCGAACAGGCGAAAACCCTCATCAAGCACTTTCGGGCCGACGGGCCCACGCCCCAGGAGAGCATGAACCGCTACGTGCCAGAGCATGAATACCTCTGTCTACAACCACGCTGGAGGCAACCTGTAGTGATAGCGAGCACGAACCGGTGAAAGCGGATACCAGGGAGAGTGATATGCTCTCCCGGTATGGGGAGGAAACGAGGAAAAGCATGTTGCTGTGCAAAAAGATCAAGATTGAGGTGAGCAAGAAGGATGCCGAAGCGCTAGAGTTCATGCAAGGGAAGTGCCGAGGACTGTACAACTGGTGGGTGATGAAGCTGCGCAACGGTGAGCGCTGGAACCTGGAGCGAGCCAAGAAATCGCTCCAGGAGAGTAAAGCCTATGACCCAGAATTGCGCTTTGTCTATGGCAAGCTCCTGGCTGAGGTATATTTCCGAATCGACAAGGCAATGAATGGGTTCTTTCGGCGGGTTGCCAATGGCGAGAAACCAGGTTTCCCACGCGTGAAACCACGTCATCAATTCTTTACCCTGTGCTATCCAGCCATGTACCCTGAGGTCAAAGATAATACAATCATACTCCCTACAGGAGGCGGTAGTTGTTGGGGACCGAAGCGCTATCCGAATGTGATTGCCCATCTCACCGAGGAACCGCCTGCCCACTTTCGAGAGGTGGCCGTGACGCGGGATGCGCGGGGGAACTATTATTGCTCCTTCGTCTACAACGAATCCGAACAGCATACGCATCCTGATGGCATTGTCGCCTTTGACCTGGGGATCAAGAGCCTGGCCGTAGGCTATACCAACACAGGACGTTTTTACCATATTGGCGGTTTTAGGGGGTATCGATGGTATAATAAACAACTGGACAAAATCCGTTCCAGGCGAGATCGCTGTAAGAGGGGATCACGTCGGTATATCCACTTATCCAAGGTGTACAAGCGCGTTTCCGAGCGCAAGCGCAACAAACAACGTGACTGTCTGCACAAAGCATCCCATCTCATCGCGCACCGACTGGCTGAAAGAGCTGTGGTGATCGGCGATCTTTCCCAACGGCAGATGGTCCTTCCTAAGAAAGAGCATGAGACTCGCCGAGAGAAGCGGAAACGACAGATCCGCAACCGTATGGTATACAACGATTGGGGACTTTATGGCTTTGTGCAGATGCTCAAATATAAGTGTTTGCTTTATGGGAAAGAACTCTTTATAATTGATGAGCGCGATACGACCAGGACCTGTCACCGCTGCGGGCAGAAGCAAGTTATGCCACTATGGCAGCGGGTGTATCGCTGTAGGAACTGCGGACTGGCAATGGCGCGTGACGACAACAGCGCGATTAACATCTATCAGCGGTTCCTTGCCCGGCTGGGGCCACACACGGAAGCCGGTCTTCCGTGCGGTGTGCTGCATGAGGAGTGCAGTAATTGAGACGTTTGAATACGTTAAGAAAGGCAGTCAATGCGTGGAAACCATATTACAAAGGCTAACCGACCTTGATAATATCTACGATGCGATTCTTGTTGGCAAGGATGGCCTGATTGTCGCGGGTATATTGCATAGCGAGGATGAGGAAGTGATCGGGGCAATGTCGGCTGCCGCGTTTGGCTCCATTACCAGTTATACGACGCAGGTCCACAGCGGAGAGACGCGACACGTCATTATAGAGACGAAAAATGGCACTATCCAGATGCAGGAGGCCGGTGATCTTATCCTGGTGGTCACAACTCAGGGCACCGGCAATCTCGGGCGCGTGCGCCTGGAGATGAAAAAAGCCTGCCAGCAACTGGAGCAGTTGGTCGCAACATACTAGAATAACATCATGTGCAGGTAGTTCTGCACCTCACCGCTGCGCGGTTCGCCATGACGTGGAGTCTGCGGGCACGGCATCGCAGGTGTCGTGCCCGCAGACTCCACGTCAGAAGGTGCGCCACAGGCGCACTCAAACATGCACATTATTGAAAGGATGGAAGAGAGTGGAACGTACTCTTGTATTGCTTAAACCCGACGCGATCCAGCGCGATCTCGTTGGTGAAATCATTAGCCGCCTGGAGCGCAAAGGTCTCAAACTGGTTGGCTTGAAGATGATGCGCCTCCCCGGCGAACTTCTGGATACCCATTACAGCCACCTCGTCGGGCGCGACTTTTTCCCCGAGGTCAAATCCTTTATGCAGCTCACGCCCGTGATTGCCTGCTGCTGGGAGGGAACCGACTGCGTTGACACCGTGCGCTTGCTCTGCGGCGTGACGAAGGCTCGTGAGGCCGCCCCCGGCACGATTCGCGGCGAGTTCGCTATGAGCGTGCAGGCCAACCTTATCCACTGCTCCGATTCGCTGGAGACGGCCAGGACCGAGATCGAACGCTTCTTCAAACCCGAGGAACTCTTCGACTATGATGATGTGCTGGAGCACTTCGTCTATTCTTCACGGGAACGCGAGTAGGAGAGGTTTGAGAGAGGAGCCTGCGCGGTGGCCTGCCTGCCCGCTGGCTTCTCTTTTTGCTCAGTGAGGAGTACGGGCGGTCTGCCTGATCTTCGCTTCTTTTGTCGTTTGCTTCTGATCGTTAAGGCGCCAGCAGCATGTTTTGCTGCGGAAACACTTATCCTGCTCTTCAGCCGTTACTGGTGGAGTGCCTTTCAGACAAAAAACCTGATACATTGGTTCTCCTGCCGCGAAATCGTTGCACGGGAACCAGCGTTCTCGGTAAAATGGGCATGCATTCTTATGCTTGCGCCAGTTTGAATTTTCAGATGGATGAGTCTCAAGTGTGCCTGACAAACAGATATCCTTCCCGACCAGGTATTCGTGCTAATTATTGAGAACGTCACGTTGAAGGTAGTATATCATATCCTTGCCAGAAGAATAGGAGCCGGACTACAGACAAAATACGCTCCTTATGGTATAATTGAAAGCGAAAAACGCGGAGAAACCCTTGCTAGAACAGAAATTCGATACAGCCCCCTGGACGATCCGGCAAACGTTTCTGGGCATCCTCTTTACTCTGGTTCCCTGGATTGTGCTGGCGCTTGGACTCTCTACTATCAATGCGCGCGCGCCGCGAGCAAAGCCGCTGCCACCACAACTGGATCTCAGCAATGCAATAATCGTCTTCATTTTTTCCGCGCTGATTGAGGGTGCTTTTCTCATTGCTCCTTTCTACTTCGCGCGCCGCACGGCGCGCGCCGCCATACCACCCGAATCGGCGGGGCACGCGCTTGGTCTGCGGAAATTCGCTGTGTGGCGCGCGCTGCTCTGGGTTGTGCTGCTCTTTGCGGCGGTGGTCGTGATCAATGTGCTTTACCAGGATCTCATTACGAACTTCCATCTCCCCATTCAGACTAACGATCAGCTTATTCTAGAACAGGCTAAAAATGAGCCGTTAACGGTCTATGCCACGCTGCTCGCCAGTGTGCTCGTTGCGCCTTTTTGTGAAGAGATATTCTTCAGGGGCTTTGTCTTTATGGGCCTGCTGCGCGGTATGTCTCTGGTCTGGGCCGTTATCTTCAGTGCGCTGATCTTCGCGGTGGCGCATGCTGATCCAGGCTCATTTCTGGTGCTGTTCTGCATCGGGCTGGTTCTGGCATTTCTGCGCTGGCGCACGCGTTCGCTCTGGCCGGGGATCATGCTGCACCTGCTCAATAATGGTATCGGTGCGCTGTACATCGTCCTCGCTATGCATGGCATAGCCGCCCCCTGACGGGGCGCTATGCCTGCTGGAACGCCCTGACAGGGCAACGTAAAAGTCCTCTTAAACATCATCGCGCGGCTATGCACAGGTATATTCAGTACAGCGGCTTTTAAAGCGCCCTGGCGGCTTGTGGCGTCCCCTGGCGTTCTGTCTGAATACTGAGTAACGTACCCTCGATGAGTGCGATAAGCGCGATAAGCAGCAAAATGTGCTTGATAGGATTCGTGTCGGTAAACAGAAAGAACTGGAGTGCTGAGCAGATGATAGAGGCGCCGAAGATTGCCAGTAAAGCGGTGCGCTCGGCTCGCGGTCCCCGGCGCGTCGGCCAGTAGAGCGAAATGATCCCGGCCACGAGCACCCCGGCGCTCAGGAGCAGGTTAGAGAGTTGCGCGCCGATCAGTGTTTGTGCCACCGGTGGTGCGCAGGTGGCGGTGGGATTGGTCAGATGAATGACGGTGATATCCGGTAAGGTCTGCGAGATGAAAGTAATGCTGGCGACCAGGACGACGATGCCGGTCAGGAAGAGGATGCCGCGCTGGACGAGGCCGCCGGTGAAGGCGCTGGCTGCGATGGCGATGAAGGCGAGGATAAGCGAGAAGCCGGCTTCTGTGATATGCGCCGATGGGCACACGAAGTTGAGGGCGAACAGGCTGATACCGGCGGTGAGCGCCAGCGCGATACCGAAGATGGCGATAAAGCCGCCGCTCCAGATGGCCTGGGGCTTGCTGCCCGTTGGCCCCGGATAGGCGGGACGTGTTTGTGGAACGCCAGGGGGTGGAGCGGCGCTGCTAACGGCGACGGTTGGCGCCTGCGCCTGTGCGATGCTATGGGCAGGCATTGTGGATGGCGCGGGCGGAATGTATTGCGTTGAAACACGCCCGGAATCGAGGGAACTGGTGTGCTCCGCTGCTTGCTGGCTGATGCCCAGCAAGATCTGCTGCACTTCGAGTGCGCTGGCCGGTCTGGCATGCTCGTCGTGGGCCAGCATGCGCTGAAGCAGTTGATCGAGTTCTTGCGGGATCTGCGGGTTATATGAGCGTGCGGGTGGAAATGAGAAGCGATCCGCAGCGTAGTAAGGATCGCGCCCCGTCAGGCAATAATGCAGAGTGGCCCCCAGCCCATAGATATCGGAGCGGGGACTGGTCTGCGCCGTGCCGTGCTGTTCTGGTGGCGCGTATCCCGGCGAACCGAGCAGAACAGTATCCTGCTGCTGGCCCTCCTTAAAAAAGCGCGCGATGCCGAAATCGATCAGGTAGACGTGGCCGTTTCCCGTAATCATGATGTTGGTGGGTTTAACGTCGCGGAAAATGATCGGCGGGTTGTGCTGGTGCAGGTAGGAGAGAACGTCGCAGATCTGGCGTGCATAGAGCAAGACCTGGCCGACGGGGAGCGGTTGCCCATGAGCTTCTTTGAGGATCTGGAAGAGCGTTTTGCCCTCGATATAATCCATGACAAGGTAAGAACGGCCATTTTCGCTGAATGCGTCGTAGATACGCGGCAGGTTCGGGTGCGAGAGCGAGCCAAGCATCATCGCTTCCTGCTGGAAACGGGCCGTCGCCTCCGGTAAATCTTCTTCGCTCAGATTTGCCTGGCTCATCTCCTTGATAGCGACGCGGCGGTGGGCAACGCGTGTATCCGTCGCGACATAAACGGCTCCCATACCTCCACGGCCCGCCTGCCCGGCGATAATATAGCGCTGCTGAAGCGTGGATTGAGGTGAAAGTCTTCCCGTCTGGTTGTTGTATGTGGACATCGTGCACCTCGTAATTGCAATCTCGATCTTGCCATCCTTGACTGGCGTGGAGTTGGGCAAGTACATGCAGCATGTGCTACAGAGAACCCTTCCAGGATCGCTACTCAAGTATAGTCGCTTAGTAAACGGCGGTCAATGTCCTATTTAACACTTTACTTTGCACGTGAATGTCTGCGTTCGCCCTGAAAGGTACGTATTACTGCCAGCAGGATGCAGAGCAACGCCACCTGCGTAAAAAAGAAATTGGCCTCTTTGTCTGCAAGATCTGGAATGGCGAGCAGGAGCAGGATAACCGGAGCGATGCCGAAGAAGAATGCCGGCGAGGGCTGTGCTCGCCAGCAAGAGGGGCGCAGCCACCAGACAAAAATACAGAGGTAGAGCGCTACGGCGGCGGTAATGGTTTCAAGGAGGTGCGGGGTGCGAATAGCGGCGGGCATGAGAAGGTAGATGAGCGCGATAGCGATGGCGCCGAGGACGAACGCGAGTCGGAAGAACCAGCCATCCCAGCGGCGAAAAGTTGTGCGGTTGATGGAGAGCGAGACGTAGCAGCCCAGCAGGGCGATATTGGTTGCCGCGTTGAGATGCGCGATGATATGGGCCTGGGGGTTCACCGCAAGTAGATTCATCAGGAAGCTGATGGCCTGGAAGATGGACCAGATGCAGCCAAAGATAGCCCCTATGCGCGCCCACAATGTGCGCGCGGCGAAAGCCACGGCCAGCCAGCCACCGAAAGCAAGCGTGGTATAGGCCAGCAGCACCCACGACCCGGCGTAGTAGCCGTTGAGCCAGCCCTGTGTCAGTATGCTGCCCAGGCTCAGCCCGGTCACGCTTACCAGGAAGAAGGTCACGATGAAACGCGGCGTCCAGATGATCGGTGCCGCCGCTGAGGTAGAAATGTGCCTGTCCGTCGATGCTGCCGGGGCCTGAAAATTCTTCTCGGCTACGGCTGCCTGCACTGCCGCGCGCGGATGCTCCTCGCGATCATGCTCGGGCCGGGTAACGCTCTCTGCCATGTGAAGCATTTCCTCACGTACTTCGTCGTTGTGCTGCCTTCTCTAACGAACAACCTTGTGTATCGGGCACAATCCTCTCACTTTCTGGCATGATTCTCCCCTGCCTGCTAAATGCTCTTGCCGATGAGTTGCGCCGCTTGCTTACGCAATGCCTGGAGGCCGTTGCTAAAATGTACCGGATAAGGCTGCTCAACGGTAAGGGCGCGATACTGCGCAGGGAGCTGCGCCAGATTCTGCTGCGCCAGCTCGCGGATCTCGGACAACGGCGGCAGGCTGCCGGGGACGATCTCGCCGTTGCGCATCACGGGCCGCAGGAGCCGCTGGTAATTATCGGGGCGCGGCTCGTGGGCCAGTTGAACGATATCTTCTTCCCACCGGGGATGGCGGTAGATCTCTTTCTTGCCGGGCCAGGTGCTCTTGGCTTCCGCCATCTTCATCTTAGGATACTCTGTCCCTGATTCATCGACGTACCAGACCTCCTTATAAACCATGTTGAGCGTGCCGCCGGAGACGTGGCGTTCAGTCGAGCCGGCGCCGCTTCCCAGCGTGGTGCCTACGCCAAACGAGTCGATGGCCGCGCCCGCCTCCAGCAGTTCGGCGATCTTCCATTCATCGAGGTCGCCGCTGGCGAGAATGCGCACATTGTTCAGCCCTGCCTTGTCGAGTTGTTCGCGCACGTAGATACTATCTTCAACGAGATCGCCGCTATCCAGGCGCACTGCCGCCAGCGTGTGCCCCAGTGTTTCCTGGGAGCGCAGTGCAACCTCAATCGCTGTATGGATGGCCTGGCGCGTGTCGTAGGTATCGAGCAACAACGTATAGCGGTTGTATGCCTCCGCAACCGCTTCAAATGCTTCTTCCTCAGATGGGAAGACTTCGATAAGGGCATGAGGGACGGTGCCAGTCGCGGGCAGGCGGAACTCGTAGGCGGCGTTGAGCAAGGATGTGCTGGCGCAGCCGCCGATATAAGAGGCGCGAGCCACCGTCATTGGCTCCTGGGCGCGCCGGAAAGCGAACTCGGCGACGCGGCGTGGATGGCCGCGTTCGGCGGCATAAACGATGCGTGAAGCCTTTGTCGCGATCAATGTTGAGAGTCCGAGGGCCTGGAGAAGTCCTGCCTCCAGCAGCAGCGCCTCACGGAATGGAGCCGTCACACGCATTAGCGGCTCGTTGGGAAATGCTATCGAGCCTTCTGGCAGGGCCAGGATCTCACCGGTAAAACGCAACTCTGCCAGTTCGTCAAGAAAAGCCGCATCGTAATCGCGGATAGTAGCCAGGAATTTTAGCTCTTTATCGGTATAGCGAAATGACTGAGCAAACTCCAGGG
>Ga0209810_1002632_pt1 | contig 20929 bp, 23 predicted proteins | sample Coa_R1_7_FD_187159 | JGI IMG/M metagenome (GOLD analysis project Ga0209810, IMG submission 187159) | Surface soil microbial communities from Centralia Pennsylvania, which are recovering from an underground coalmine fire - Coalmine... | ecosystem: Environmental > Terrestrial > Soil > Unclassified... | reverse complement strand
CCTGACGACCGGCCTGCTCCCCGAGTCCCGCTGGAAGGGCGGCGACTCCGTCACCGCCGAGGGGATCCGGCACGTGGCCAACATGCCGACCGAGGAGGTCTTCACCACCCCCGACGCGCGCCGCACGACGGGCACGGTGCGCTCGACGCGCCCGCTCGAGCTGTACGGCCAGGTCGTGCGCGGGCTGGAGGTGCGCTTCGAGGAGGGCCGCATCGTCGACGTCCGTGCGGACAGCGGCGCCGACGTCATCCGCGGCCAGCTCGAGACCGACGAACGGGCGCCGTACCTCGGCGAGGTGGCGCTGGTGGACGGCGAGTCGCGAGTCGGCCTGACCGGGATCACGTTCTCGGACACGCTCTTCGACGAGAACGCGACCTGCCACGTCGCCTACGGGGGCTGCTACACGGACGCGCTCTCCGATCCGGAGGTGGAGGGCGCGAACCAGTCGAGCGTGCACACGGACTTCATGATCGGCGGGCCCGAGGTCGCCGTGGACGGCATCACGCCCGACGGACGCACGATCCCGCTGCTCCGCGACGACGTCTGGCAGTTGAGCGACTGAAACTGTTTCGTGGACATGTCCACGAAACAGTTTCGGCTTCAGCGGAGCGTCGCCCGCACGAGCGTGCCGGGCTCGCTCGCCGCCCGCGCAACCGGGGTGCCGTCGGGCGCCCAGATCGACGACGTGCCGGCGGTGCGGTCGAAGCCGCCGCCGGTCGGGCCAGCGAAGCTGGCGAAGACGACGTGGGCGTCGCACGCCCGGGCGATCCGGGCCGCGCGCTCCTCCTGGAGCTCGAGCTCCTCCGGCAGATGGGTGAGCCCGGCCGCGTAGAGGTCGACGCGAAGCGCCGCCGTGTCGGCGACGTGCTGCTCGACGCCCGTGTCCTTGCAGATCCCGAGCCCGACGCGCCACCCGTCGACCTCGATCGCCGTCGCCCCTGTCCCAGGCGAGAACCGGCCGGGCTCCTCCCCGCCCAGGAACGTCTTGCGGTAGACGACCTTAGCCCCGTTCGCGGTCACCCGCAGCGTCGCGACGTGCACGCGCCCGCCGTCGCCCGTGACGGGCGCTCCGACGAGCGCGACCGATCCGGTCTGCGCGCACGCGGCGACGATCGGCGCCAGCGCGTCGTCATCCGGCGAGACGGCGTCCGCGTCGAGCTCGTAGCCGGTCAGCGACAGCTCGGGGAACACGACCAGGCGCGCCTGCGCCACCCGGATCAGCCGCGCGTGCTCGCACGCGTTCGCCGCCACGTCCCTCGCCGCGCAGGCGGGCTGGGCCGCCGCGACCGTCAGCGGCGCCCGCACGGCGGCGGCGGAGGTCCTATGCCTCTTCGGGAGGCGCGTCCGGGGCGGCGGAGACGCCGATCACCTCCGGCGGCGCGGGCGGCACCACCGTGATGTCGACCTCCTCGTCGTTCTTGCGCGCGACGAGGATCGTCGACCCCGGCTCGAGCTCGCGGCCGAGGATGAAGTCGGCGAGCGGGTCCTCGATGTAGCGCTGGATCGCGCGGCGCAGCGGCCGGGCGCCCATCGTCGGGTCGTAGCCCTTCTCGACGAGCAGGTCCTTCGCCTCGTCGGTGAGCTCGATCGTCACGTCGTGGTCGGCGAGCTGGACGCGGACGCGGTTCATCATCAGGTCGACGACCTGCAGGATCTCGGCGCGCGACAGCTTCGGGAAGACGATGATCTCGTCGATCCGGTTCAGGAGCTCCGGCCTGAACACCTTCTTCAGGTCGCCCATTACCCGCGTCTTCATGTCGTCGTAGCTGAGGCCCTCGTCGGCGGAGATGTTGAAGCCGAGCGACACGTTCTTCGAGATCGACGACGAGCCGATGTTCGACGTCATGATCACGATCACGTTGCGGAAGTCGACCTTGCGGCCCTGCGAGTCCGTCAGCTTCCCGTCCTCGAGGATCTGCAGCAGGATGTTGAAGACATCCGGGTGGGCCTTTTCGATCTCGTCGAAGAGCACCACGGAGTAGGGCTTGCGCCGCACGGCCTCCGTCAGCTGTCCGCCCTCGTCGTAGCCGACGTAGCCGGGCGGCGAGCCGACGAGCCGCGACACCGCGTGCTTCTCCATGTACTCCGACATGTCGATCTGGATCAGCGCGTCCTCGTCGCCGAACAGGAACTCGGCCAGCGTGCGTGCGAGCTCCGTCTTCCCGACGCCGGACGGGCCGAGGAAGATGAACGAGCCGGTCGGGCGCTTCGGGTCCTTGATCCCGGCGCGCGCACGGCGGATCGACTTCGAGACGGCGACGATCGCCGCGTCCTGGCCGATCACGCGCTTGTGCAGCTCCTCTTCCATGCGGACGAGCCGCTTCGACTCGGCCTCGGTGAGCTCGAACACGGGGATGCCCGTCCACATCGAGACGATGTCGGCGATCTCCTCCTTGCCGATCTCGGGCTGCTCGACCTGCTCCTGGTCGCGCCACTGCTCCTCGAGCTCCCGCTTCTTCTGCGTGAGCTTGCGCTCCTTGTCGCGCAGCGACGCGGCCTTCTCGAACTCCTGGTTCTCGATCGACGCTTCCTTCTCCGTCCGCACCTTCTCGATCTCGTCCTCGAGCTCGCGATAGCGCGGCGGCGCGGTCATCGTCTTGATCCGCATCCGCGACGCGGCCTCGTCGATGAGGTCGATGGCCTTGTCGGGCAGGTGCCGGTCCTGGATGTAGCGGTCCGCAAGCGCGGCCGCGGCGTCCAGCGCCTCGTCGGTGATCTTGCAGCGGTGGTGCGCCTCGTAGCGGTCGCGGAGCCCGCGCAGGATCTGCACGGTGTCGTCCGTCGACGGCTCCTCGACCCGGATCTGCTGGAAGCGCCGCTCGAGCGCGGCGTCGCGCTCGAGGTACTTGCGGTACTCGTCGAGCGTCGTCGCGCCGATCGTCTGCAGCTCGCCGCGCGCCAGCGCCGGCTTGAGGATCGAGGCCGCGTCGATCGCGCCCTCGGCGGCGCCCGCGCCGACGAGGTTGTGCAGCTCGTCGATGAACAGGATGATGTCGCCGCGCTGGGTGATCTCCTTCATCACCTTCTTCAGGCGCTCCTCGAACTCGCCGCGATACTTCGAGCCCGCCACCAGTGCGGCGAGGTCGAGCGTGTAGATCTGCTTGTTCTTGAGGATGTCGGGCACCTGGTTGCCGGAGATGCGCGCGGCGAGGCCCTCGACGACGGCGGTCTTGCCGACGCCCGGCTCGCCGATCAGCACCGGGTTGTTCTTCGTGCGGCGCGACAGGATCTGCATCACGCGCTCGATCTCCGTCTGGCGGCCGACGACCGGGTCGAGCTTGCCCTCCGCGGCCTGTTTCGTCAGGTTGCGGCCGAACTGGTCGAGCAGCTTCGAGCTCTTGCCCTTCTCCGTCGCGGCGGTGCCGCCCTGCCGGCGGCCGGGCCCCGAGAGCATGCGGATGATCTCGTTGCGGATCTTCTCGGCGTCCGCGTCGAAGTCGAGCAGGATGCGCGCGGCGACGCCCTCGTTCTCGCGCACGAGCCCGAGCAGGATGTGCTCGGTGCCGATGTAGTTGTGTCCCAGCGAGAGCGCCTCGCGCAGCGCCAGCTCCAGCACCTTCTTCGCGCGCGGCGTGAACGGAATCTGCCCGGTCGTGACCTCGTCGCCCTGGCCGACGATGCGCGCGACCTGCGCGCGAACCTCCTCGACTGTGATGTCGAGCGATTCGAGCACACGCGCCGCGAGCCCTTCCTCCTCGCGGAGCAACCCCAGCAGGATGTGCTCGGTGCCGATGTAGTTGTGCTTCAGCGCACGTGCCTCGTCCTGCGCGAGGACGACGACCTGACGAGCCCGTTCGGTGAATCTCTCGAACACTCACGACCTCTCTTCCGCCTGACCCGGCGGTACAAACAGATTGCCCTTTCCGAGGCGCCCATGGTACTCCCGAAGCCGGGGGTCCCGCGACGGCGGGAGCGGCGGCGCCTTTGATGGTGTCTGACACCGTTAGGTGTCAGACACCATCAAGAACAGCTGCGGGAGCGCAGCGCCGGGAAGAGGATCACGTCCCGGATCGCGTCGCTGCCGGTGATCACCATCGCGAGGCGGTCGATGCCGATCCCGCAGCCGCCGTTCGGCGGCATCCCGTACGACATGGCCTCGACGTAGTCCGGGTCGCCCGGCTCCGCCTCGGCGTCGCCGGCCTCCCGCTCCGCGGACTGCATCGCGAAACGCTCGGCCTGCTCCTCGCTGTCGTTGAGCTCGCTGAACGCGTTCGCGAACTCCATGCCGCACACCACGGCCTCGAACCGCTCGACGATCCCGGGATCGTCGTCGGTCGTCCGGGCGAACGGCGACAGCTCGATCGGCCAGTCGTGGACGATCGTCGGCTCGATCAGCTCCGGCTCGACGAAGTGCGAGTACGCGTGGTCGGCGAGCTGCGCCCAGGTGCGGTCGCTGCCCGTGTCGACGCCCGCGTCCTGCAGCTTCGCCCGCAGCTCGTCCGCGTCGCGTGACCACACACCCTTCTCCTCGAGCGCGTCGACGAACCTGAGTCGCCGCCACGGCTTCGCGAGGTCGACGTCGTGCCCGCGGAACGTCACCTTCGTGCCGCCGACCGTCGCTCGTGCTGCCCGCTCGACCAGCGTCTCCGTCCGCTCCATCGTGTCGCGGTAGTCGGCGTACGCCTCGTACCACTCGAGCTGCGTGAACTCGGGCGAGTGCTTGTAGGAGATGCTCTCGTTGCGGAAGTCCTTCGAGATCTCGTAGACCTTCTCGAGGCCGCCGACGATCAGCCGCTTCAGGTAGAGCTCGTCGGCGATGCGGAGGTACAGATCCCGCTCGAGCTCGTTCGAGCGCGTGACGAACGGCTCCGCGAACCCTCCGCCGTAGCGCGGCTGCAGGATCGGCGTCTCCACCTCGACGAACCCCTCGCCGTCGAGGTACGCACGGATCGCCGTGACCATCCGCGACCGCGCGAGCGCCTTCTCGCGCGATTCCTCGTTCATGAGCAAGTCGAGGTAGCGGCGCCGGTAGCGTTGCTCGACGTCGGTGACGCCGTGGAACGTGTCGGGCAGCGGCGCGCGGTTGCGGGCGAGCAGCACGAGCTCGTCGACCACCAGCGACGGCTCGCCGCGCCGGCTCTTCGTCGGATGGCCGGCGACGCCGACGACGTCGCCGAGGTGGACGTCGACCTCACCGGTGCGCGCGGCCGGGCAGAGCAGCTGGATGCGCCCGGAGCGGTCGACCAGGTCGAGGAAGACGAGCTTCCCCAGGTCGCGCCGCCCGAGCACACGCCCCGCGAGGCGGCGCTGCTCGGGTCCCTCTTCCCCGTCGGCAAGGCGTTCCGCCTCCGCACGCACGGCCGCGACGGCGTCGCGATCGGGAAAGCGCTTCGGCAGGCTCACGGGCTCCGCACCATCGCCCACGCGTGCGGACCGCCCTCGGGCGTCTCGCCCTCGGCCGCGATCTCGAACCCGTGCCGCTCGTAGAAGGAGAGGTTGCGCTCGTTGTTGGTGAGGAGGACGGCGGGCAGCGCGTCGCGCGCCGCCCCGTCGACACCCGGCCGGAGCAGCGCCGAGCCGATCCCCTGCCGCTGCGAGTGCGGGTCGACGCCGATGCCGGCGAGGTACCAGTGCGGGCCGGGTGCGATCCGCAGGCGCAGGTTCTCGACCGCGCGACCGTAGGCGAAGAAGCGACCCGTCGCCGAGCCGAGCCGCAGCGGCGTGATCATCAGCGCGCGCAGCGTCGGCGCGACGCGCATCGGCGCCCGACCCGGCGGCAGCCAGCGTGCGGCGCCGAGCACGGCGCCACGCGTCGTCCACACGTCCGCCGCAGTCGCGTCGAATCCGGCCCGGAAGAGCCACGGCAGCACCTCCGCGCGTCGGCGCGGGTTCGGGAACAGCCAGACCCACGCGGGGTCGTCGTTGAAGGCGCGCGCGAGCACCGCGCTCGCCTCGCCGAGGCGCGAGGAGTCCAGCCGCTCGATCTCCACGTCGGGACGAACGTAGTTCATCTCGGACGAACTACGCCACGCCCGGAAGCTACGCGGCCTTGATCTCCAGGATCTTGAACTTGAGCGCTCCGCGCGGCGCCGCCACCTCGACCACGTCGCCCTTCTTGCGACCCATGATCGCCTTGCCGACCGGCGACTCGTTCGAGAGCTTGTTCTCGGCCGGGTTCGCCTCGGCGGAGCCGACGATGTGGTACTCGACCTCCTTGCGCGCCTTCACGTCGCGGAGGACGACCCGCGAGCCGATCGAGACGGCGTCCTTCGAGATCTCCTTCTTCGAGATGACGCGCGCCGAGAGCAGCCGCTCCTCGAGCTGCGCGATGCGGTGCTCGAGCATCGCCTGCTCGTTCTTGGCGTCGTCGTACTCGGCGTTCTCGGCGATGTCGCCGAACTCCCGGGCGACCCGGATCCGCTCGGCCACCTCGCGGCGCTTCTCGCCGCGCAGGTAGTCGATCTCCTGCTTGAGCTTCTCGTACCCCTCGGCAGTGAGGATGACTTCCTTCACCGGACCTCCAGCCCGACCCTCGGAAAAACGGGCGGGAATGGTAGCGGCGCCGTCAAGGGCCGCGCAAGAGGCGCGGCTACGATCCTCCGATGGCCGCCGTCGACCTGCGCGAGCACTGGTTCCTGGGGGGCGTGGAGATCCCCGCGCGGCTCGTCCTGGCCCCGATGGCCGGCGTGAGCGTGCAGGCGTTCCGGCGCCAGGGACGGCGCTACGGAGCCGGGCTGGTCTGTTCCGAGATGGTGTCGGTGGCGGGAATCCAGCACCGCAACGAGCGGACGCTCGGGTACCTCCGGGTGGCCGCGGACGAGCATCCGCTGGCGATCCAGATCTTCGGGTCCGAGCCGGCGGCAATGGCCGAGGCGGCCAGGCTGGTGGAGGCTGCGGGGGCGGACATCGTCGACATGAACTTCGGCTGCCCGGTGCGGAAGGTGACGAAGACCGGCGCGGGCGCGTCGCTGCTCGACGACGCCGACCTCGCCTGCCGTCTCGTCGAGGCCGTCGCCGGCGCCACCTCGCTGCCGGTGTCGGTGAAGATGCGCCGCGGCGTCGAGAACGGCTCGCGTCGCTGCCTCGAGCTCGCGCCGCGGCTCGTCGAGGCGGGCGCCTCGTCGCTCACGCTCCATCCGCGCTCGGCGAGGCAGATGTACACCGGCACCGCCGACCATGCGGTGACGGCGGAGCTGGTGTCGCTCGTGGACGTGCCCGTGATCGCCTCCGGCGACATCGGCTCGCGCGCGCGGGCGCAGGCGGTGCTGGCCACGACCGGCGCCGCCGCGGTGATGGTCGGCCGCGCGGCGCAGGGGAATCCGTGGGCGCTCCGCGAGATCATGGGCGACGAGCGGGAACCGGCACGCGAGGAGGTCGTCGCGGAGCTCGTGCTCTTCATGCGCGAGACGGTGCGCGAGCTCGGCGAGCGCCGCGCGACCGGTTTCCTGAAGAAGTTCTACGGCTGGTACCTCGGCCGCGGGCGCTTCCCGCGCCCGCTCAAGCAGGAGCTCGTGCTGCTGCCGACGGTGCAGGACGTGGAGCGCCGGCTGCTCGCCGAGGCACCGGGCGCGCGCTTCGTGCTGGAGCGGCTGCTGGACGAGCTGCCCGACCCGGGCGACGAGGTACTCCTCGACTCGCTGCCGATCTCGCTCTACGGCGGTGGCTAACCCACGTCCTTAGTTCACTTCGTGAACTAAGGACGTGGGTTTTCGTGGTTTCGCTCCCAGACGAGCCTGAGGCCGTGCAGGGTGAGCTCGGCGTCGACGGCGGTGATCGTCTGCGAGTGCGGCGCGATCAGGTCGGCCAGGCCCCCGGTGGCGACGACCGGCGCGTCCGGCGCTCGGAGCTCGCCGCGGATCCGTTCCACGATCGCGTCCACCTGGCCGGCGAACCCGTAGACGAGCCCGGACTGGAGCGCGGCGGTCGTCGTCTGGCTGATCACACGCTCCGGCGCGACGAACGGCACGCGCGGGAGGCGTGCTGTCCGGGCGAACAGCGCGTCCATCGAGACCTCGACGCCGGGTGCCAGCACGCCGCCGGCGAACTCGCCCAGCGGGCCGACCACGTCGAAGTTGGTCGAGGTGCCGAAGTCGACGACGACGCACGGCGCGCCGTGGCGGGCGCGCGCCGCGACCGCGTTGGCGATTCGGTCGGCCCCGACCTCGCGCGGGTCGTCGTAGCGGATCGGGACGCCCGTCGGGACGCCGGGCCCCAGCACCAGCAGCTCCGCGCCTGCCCAGCGCTCCGCGAAGGACTCGTACTCGCGGACGAGCGGCGGCACCGACGAGCAGAGGACGATTCCCTCGAGCGCGTCGAGATCGACGAACGCCCGGAGCAGGACGGCCAGCTCGTCGGCCGTGCTCGAGGAGACGGTGCCGATCCGGAACTGCTCGCCGAGCGCCGGGCCCTCGAACAGCCCGAACACGGTCTGCGTATTGCCGACGTCGATCGCGAGCAGCATGGGGAGAACCTCGCGAACTTAGTTCGTCGAAGACGAACTAAGTTCGAGGCTCAGAGATCCTCGATCTCGCTGCGGCCTTCGCCGATCTTCTTGGCGAGCGCCTCAGCGGTGAGGACCGGCTCGTCGCCCTCGCCGCGCAGCTCCTCGATCGTGACGTCGCTCGAGGTGTAGACCTCGGCCCGCGGGATCATCCGCGTCGGCCGGTTCTTGTCCCAGACCCAGACGTCCTCCATCCGCAGGTGGAAGAACGGGTAGCTCGGCTGGGGGACGTACTGGAAGTCGAGCCGGTTGCAGAGGTAGGTGGCGTCCTGGGTGAGGACGCAGTAGCGGAACAGCGAGAAGACGGCGCTGTACTCCTTCTTCAGCCGCAGCTCCGCCTCGGCCTCGAACTCGTCGAGCTCGTCGAGGTGGCTCATACCGGGCCTCTCACGGCTCGGATTGTAGCCCCGCGAGCGCCGCCAGGACCGTGCCGTTTCCGGGGATTTCCAGCCCCGGCGCGAGCTCCGCGAGCGGCTCCAGCACGAACAGCCGCTCTCGCAGGCGCGGGTGCGGAACCTCCAGGCCCGGCTCCTCGACGACCCGGTCGCCGTACAGGAGCAGGTCGAGGTCGATCGTCCGCGGCCCGTAGCGCGGCCCCTCCCGCACCCGGCCGAGCTCGCGCTCGACGGCGAGCAGCCGCTCGAGGAAGGGCCGCGACTCGAGCTCCGTCTCGACCTCCGCGACGGCGTTCAGGAACCGGGGCTGCGCCTCGAAGCCCCAGGGCTCCGTCTCACGGATCGACGACAGCCGGCGCGCGCCGACGAGCTCGGCCGCCCGCCGGATCGCGGTCTCGCGGTCGCCGAGGTTCGAGCCCAGCCCGACGTACGCCAGCGTCACGGACGGACGACGGTGACCGCCGACCACTCCACCGGCAGGTCCGCGGGCCGCTTCCGCACCTTGACGATCACGCGGTCGGCCGGGAAGCGGCTCAGGAGCTCGTCGGCGGTGGCGGCGGCGAGCGCCTCGAGCAGGTCGAACCGCCGGCTGGCACTCAGCTCGCGGATCGCCGCCGCGACCTCCGTGTAGTCCACCGCCTCGTCCAGGTCGTCGTCGGCCCCGCGCTCGCCGACGGCGAGCTCGACGTCGAACCAGAACGTCTGCCCGTCGCGCTGCTCCTGCTCGTAGACGCCGTGGTAGCCGAAGATCTCGAGCCCTTTCAGCTCGACGATCACCCGGCAACCGCCCGCGCCGCGGTCAGCGCCTCGACGTGCTCGCGGACGTCGTGGACGCGGAGGATCGTCGCGCCGCGTTCGTAGGCGGCGACGGCCGCGCCCACCGACGCCGCCGCGGAGCCGGTCGTCGCGTGCGGGTCGCCCATGATGCGACCGAGCGAGCTCTTGCGCGAGAAGCCGACGAGCAGCGGGCGGCCTAGCTCGGCCAGCTCGTCCAGCCGCCGCACGAGCTCGAAGTTGTGCGCCACGGTCTTACCGAAGCCGATTCCCGGGTCGAGGCAGATCAGCTCCTCGCGAATGCCCTGCGAGACGGCGAACGCCAGACGCTCTTCGAGGAACCGCCTCACGTCGGCGACGACGTCGTCGTAGCGGGGGTCGACCTGCATCGTGCGCGGCTCGCCGAGCATGTGCATCAGGCACAGGTAGCAGCCCGCGTCGGCGACGACGCCCACCAGCTCCGGGTCACCGCGCAGCGCCGTGACGTCGTTGACGAGCTCGGCCCCCAGCTCCAAGGCACGACGAGCCACGGCCGCCTTGGACGTGTCGATCGAGACCGGGGCGCCGCACAGATCGGCCAGCACCGGCTCGACCCGACGCAGCTCCTCCTCGGCGCTCACGCCCTCCGAGCGGGGCCGCGTCGACTCGCCGCCGACGTCGACGATTGCCGCGCCCCCGTCCAGCATCCCCCACGCGGCGGTCACCGCTGCCTCGGTGCGGAAGTGCACGCCCCCGTCGGAGAACGAATCGGGCGTGACGTTGATCACGCCCATCACGGACGGGCGCGTGAAGCGCTCCTCGATCGGTGGTCTCAGGGTCTTAACGGTGTCAGACACCTTACGGTGTCAGACATTGCCGGTCGCCTGCGCCGTCAGCTCCTGCGAACGTCGCGAAGACGCTCCTCGAGCAGCTTCGTCCGCGCCTCGTAAGGGTCGGCGTCGGACGAGATGCCGTGCCGCTCTCTGAGCGCTTCCCACCGCCGGTCAAGCTCGGCCTCGATCCAGCGCGACCGCTCCTCGTGCACGCGCCGCTCCTCCGGCGTTCTACGAATCCTCTTCCTCTTCCCCATCCTCCAGCTCCCGACGTATCGCCGCCACGTGCTCGCGGATGTCACCGAGCATCGTCAGCAGCAGCAGGACGTCCGCCTCTTCCATGCACCCATGGTGCCTACCCGTCCCGGTCTCCGCAATGCGCCCGTTCAGCCATTGAACGGCCTCCTGACTCCTTCGTTTCGAGGGATGCCCGAAGCGCGGCCGAGACGATTCGCGGCCACTGCTCCGCGGGAGGCTTCGGCTTCCGGTGGACGACGACGCCCCGTTCACGGCCGGACAGGCGCGGACATCGAGAAGGAGCCGGCCCGCTACCTGCCGGTCTTGTGACGAGCGGGACGTGAAACTGTTTCGTGGACATGTCCACGAAACAGTTTCGAGGCTAGCTCGCTTCGGGCTCGGGCGGCTGCATGGCGGCGCCGCCCGGAAGCGGGAAGGGCCGCGGCTTCGGCTGCGTCTGCGGCCGGCGCTGCGGCTCGGTCGACGGCTCCGGCGGCGGGGCCTCCTCCGGCGGGAAGACGGCGTCCTCGGACTCGCCGGCGAGCAGCCGCTCGAACTGGTCGCGGTCGATCGTCTCGCGCTCGATCAGGATCCGCGAGATCCGGTGCAGATCGTCCATGTGCTCGCGGAGCACCTTGAGCGCGAGGTCGTGGCCCTCCTCGATGATCCGCCGCACCTCGTCGTCGATCTCGCGCGCGACCTCTTCCGAGTAATCCGGCTCGGCGCCCATCTCGCGCCCGAGGAACGGCATGTCGTGGTTGCGGCCGAGCACGCGCGGGCCGAGCTTCTCGCTCATCCCGAAGCGCATCACCATCGACTTCGCCGTCGAGGTCACCTTCTCGATGTCGTTGGCCGCGCCGGTCGTGACCTCCCCGAACACGATCTCCTCGGCCGAGCGGCCGCCCATCGCGTACGCGATCTGCTCGAGCAGCGCGGTGCGCGTGGTGAGGTAGCGGTCCTCGGTCGGCAGCGAGATCGTCAGGCCGAGCGCCTGGCCGCGCGAGACGATCGTGATCTTGTGCACCGGGTCGGTGTTCTCGAGGAAGTGCCCGACGAGCGCGTGGCCCATCTCGTGGTACGCCGTGATCCGCTGCTCCTTCTCGGACAGCAGCCGCGCCTTCTTCTCCGGCCCGGCGATCACGCGCATGATCCCTTCCTCGAGCTCCTCCTGCTCGATCGTCTTCTTGCCCCGCCGGGCGGCGAGCAGCGCCGCCTCGTTGACGAGGTTCGCCAGGTCGGCGCCGGTGAAGCCGGGCGTGCCGGCGGCGAGCGCGTCGAGGTCGATCGACGACGCCAGCGGCTTGCCCTTCGAGTGCACCTCGAGGATCTTGCGGCGGCCGTTGCGATCCGGGCGGTCGACCACGATCTGCCGGTCGAAGCGGCCCGGGCGGAGCAGCGCCGGGTCGAGGATGTCGGGCCGGTTCGTGGCGGCGATCAGGATGATGTTGTCCTTCATCTCGAAGCCGTCCATCTCGACGAGCAGCTGGTTGAGCGTCTGCTCGCGCTCGTCGTGGCCGCCGCCGAGACCCGCGCCGCGGTGACGACCGACCGCGTCGATCTCGTCCATGAAGACGATGCAGGGCGCCGCCTGCTTCGCCTGCTCGAACAGGTCGCGCACGCGCGAGGCGCCGACGCCGACGAACATCTCGACGAAGTCGGAGCCGGAGATGGAGAAGAACGGCACGCCGGCCTCGCCGGCGACCGCGCGCGCGAGCAGCGTCTTGCCGGTGCCGGGCGGGCCGTAGAGGAGCACGCCCTTCGGGATGCGCGCGCCGAGCGCCTGGAACTTCTTCGGGTTCTCGAGGAACTCCTTGATCTCCTGCAGCTCCTCGACCGCCTCGTCCACCCCGGCCACATCCTTGAAGCCGATCTTCGGCGAGTCCGGCGCCATCCGCTTCGCGCGCGACTTGCCGAAGCTCATCACCTTCGAGCCGCCTCCCTGCACCTGGTTCATCAGGAAGATCCAGAACCCGATCAGGAGCAGGAATGGCAGGAACGAGCCGATGAGCGCCGTCCACGAGAACCCGCCCGTGCCCTTCGAGTTCCAGTTCACCTGCTGCTTCTGCAGCAGGGCCTGGATCTGCGCCGCCGACTGGTCGCCCGGGTAGTGGACGGTCGCCGTCGTCCCGTTGGTGTAGTGCACCGACAGCTCGAACTTGCCCGGGTTGAAGTCGACCTCCTGGATCGACTGCGGGTCGCTCCGCACCTGGGCGAGCACCTGCGACGTCGTCCGCTTCACCGAGTGGTGGTTCTTCGGGATCAGCGTCTGGCTGGCGAGCCAGACCAGGACGACGATCACGATGAGGGGGACGAACGCGCTGCGGAAGAGGCGATTCACGATTCTCTTGTCACGAAGGGTAGCCGAGGTGAAGTTCCAGGCGTCATACGGATAACCTCTCCGCGACCCGTGCGGTTACGGCCCTTCGGGCAGCAAATCCGCCCGCAGGACGCCGACGTACGGGAGGTTCCGGTAGCGCTCGGCGAAGTCCAGGCCGTAGCCGATCACGAACTTGTTCGGGATCTCGAAGCCGACGTAGCGGACGGGCACGTCGATCTCCCGGCGGGCCGGCTTCGTCAGGAGCGCGCAGATCTCGAGGCTACGTGGCGAGCGCGATTCCAGGTTTCGCAGCAGGTAGGAGAGCGTCAGTCCCGAGTCGATGATGTCCTCGACGACGAGCACGTCCCGGCCGAGGATGTCGATGTCGAGGTCCTTGAGGATCCGGACGACGCCGGAGGAGTCGGTCGACGCGCCGTAGCTCGAGATCGCCATGAAGTCGATCTCGCAGGGAAGCGTCAGCGAGCGCATCAGGTCGGCCATGAAGAAGACGGCGCCCTTGAGGACGCCGACGAGCAGGAGGTCACGGCCCTCGTAGTCGGCGGAGACCTCGCGGCCGAGCTCGCGGATCCGCTCCTGCAGGCGGTCCTCGTCGATGAGGATCTCGCCGACCCCGCGCTCGACCTCAGTCGTCGACACGACGCGCACTCACCCCCTCGCGCTCGACGATCCCCGGCACCGCGACCACCTCGTCGCCGCGCACCACCAGCGGCCAACCCTCGCGGTCGGAGCGCGGCACCTTCGCGTCGACGAACACGTCCTGCACCTTGCGGCTACGACCCTCGAGCCTGTCGCCGGGACGCCATCCGCGTACCTTAAGCCCTGGCAGCCGCGATTCGATTCGCCACGGCCCCCACGCGACGGTGCCCTGCAGGTCGACCGGCCCGCGTTCGAGCCAGAGGCGGTCGTGCTCGCGCACCGCCTGGAGGCCGCCGCCCAGGTCGACGCGCTTGGAGCCGACCGGCGAGGCGAGCAGCTCGGCCAGCGCCGGCGGCAGCGTCTGCCGATCGTCGAGCACGCGCAGCACGTTCCGCTTCGCGTCGGGATGGATCCGCTCGAGCAGCGGGATGATCTCGTGACGGACGAGCCCGCGCAGCGTCGCCCGGTTCGACGAGTCCTCGCGCCAGGCGAGGCCGCGCTCGCGGCAGAACGCCTCCGTCTCCTCGCGCCACACGCAGAGCAGCGGCCGCACGACGCCGTCCTCGCGCCGCACCTCGATCCCGCGGGTCGTGCCCCTCGCGGCGAGCCGGTAGAGGATCGTCTCGACCTGGTCGGAGAGCGTGTGCCCGGTCGCGCGCAGCCGGTCGGCGTGGAACGAGTAGCGGACGTCGCGCAGCTCCGCCTCGTTCGAGCAGCGGGCTGCCGCTTGCACGACCTCGGCGCCGAACCGCTCCTCGCACCAGCGCGCGTCCTCGTCGGACTCGCCACCGCGGAGGCCGTGGTCGACATGCAGCGCAGACACGCGGTAGCCGAGCTCCTGCAGCGCGTGGAAGAGACACGTCGAGTCGGCGCCGCCGGAGACGAGGCTCAAGACCTCCCCGCCCGGCTCGATCAGCTCGTGCCGGCGGACGTGCTCCTCGATCCGCTCCAGCAAATCCACGGTGCCAGTGTTCCACTTGAAGCTGTTTCGTCGCTTCGCGACGAAACAGTTTCCGGGACATGTCCCCGAAACAGTTTCAGCGACATGTCAGAAGAGGACGCTGCGGTACTCGAGCGCGCGGCGCATGCCGATCGACTCGTAGAGCCGGATCGCGGGCAGGTTGTCGCGGCGCACGAAGAGCGTCACCCTCGGGGTCGAGGCAAGCAGCAGGCGGCACAGGTCCCGCAAACCGCGGGCGCCGAAGCCTCTCCCCCTCGCCGCGGGATCGACCCACACCTGCTGCACCTGCACCGCCTCCGGCGTCCAGGCCGACGCCTCCGCCTTGAAGAGGACGACGCCGTCCTCGAGCCAGACCCAGGAGCGGCCCTCTTCTACCTGTGCGAGCGTCCGCCAGCGGAAGCCGTCCGGATCGCGCTCGAGCGGGTCGATTCCCAGCTCCAGCTCGTGCGCGGCGGCACAGGCCGGCATCAGCCGGTCGACGTCGTCGGGCGTCGCCGGACGCAGGCCCGACTCGCCCGGCTCGGGCGGCTCGTCCAGGACGTAGACCGGCTGACCCGGACGGTCCTCCCGCGGCGCGGGCAAGACCGGCCGAGCTGCGCGCCAGAGATCGGTCACCGCCCGCGCCTCGCCGATGATCATCCGCAGCCGCGAGCGCGACGCGAGCGCCGCGAACGCGCTGCACCCGTCGCCGGACGGCACGACGTTGGCGCCGACGTGGCAGAGGGCCGCGAGCGTGCCGTCGCGCCGCTCGACCGCGCTGAAGCGGCCGAGGTCACGACGGGCGACGTCCTCGAGGAAGACGCGCTCGACGGGGTCGCGCGCGCAGAACTCGAGCACCTGCTCCGCCGACGGTTCGACGATGGTCGACGACATCGCCGTATAGCATCGCGCGCGATGCCGATCCACGTGCGTGCCGAGCCGGGCGACTACGCCGAGGCAGTTCTGCTCCCGGGGGATCCGCTGCGAGCGAAGTACATCGCCGAGACGTACCTGGAGGACGTGGAGCAGCGCAACTGGGAGCGCGGCCTGCTCGGGTTCACCGGCACGTTCGAGGGGAAGCCGGTGTCGGTGCAGGGGACCGGCATGGGCTGCCCCGGCGCGACGATCGTCTTCGAGGAGCTGATCCAGCTCGGCTGCAAGAGGCTGATACGGGTCGGCACCTGCGGCGGACTGCAGGCGCACCACACGCTCGGCGACGTGATCGTCGCGCTGACGGCGGTCCCCGCCGACTCGACGGCGATGCACCTCGTGAACAACGAGCCCCACTGCCCGACCGCCTCCTGGCAGCTCGTTCACGGCGCCGTGCACGCGGCGAAGGAGCTCGGCCAGGAGCTGCACGTCGGCCCGATCGTCTCCAGCGACCTCTTCTACAACCCCTCCGAGGGGCAGTACGAGCGCTGGTCGGCGCGAGGCGTGCTCGCCGTCGAGATGGAGGCGGCCGCGCTCTTCACCGTCGGCGCGCTGCGCGGCGTCGACGCGGCGTGCCTGCTCACGGTCAGCGACATCGTCGTCGAGGGGGTCTTCACGCGGATCAGCGACGACGAGCTGCGGGCGGCGGTCGACCGGATGACGCGGATCGCCCTGAAGGTCGCGACCGCCGATTAGCGCCGGCGGCACCGTCTTCCTCGTCAACCCGGCTTCGGCGAACGGCGCCACCGGCAGGCGCTGGCCGGCGCTCGCGCGGCGCGCGGCCGAGCTCGGGCTCGAAGGCGAAACGCGCCTCTCGAGCGGGCCCGGCGAGCTGACGGAGCTCGCGCGCGCCGCGGCCGCCGAGGGCGCGCGCCGTGTCGTCGCCGTCGGCGGCGACGGGACGGTGAACGAGGTCGTGAACGGGCTGGCCGGCACCGACGCCGAGCTCGCCGTGGTTCCACTCGGCACCGGGATGGACTTCGGCCGCACCTACGGCATCCCGCGCCGGTTCGACGAGGCGGTGCGGGCCGCGCGCGACGGCGAGCTTCGCGCGGTCGACGCCGGGCGGGTGCGCTACCGGCTGCGCGGCGGCGAGGAGGCGGAGCGCTGGTTCGCGAACGTCGGCTCGGTCGGGATGAGCGGCGCCGTCGCCGAACGGGCGAACGGGATGTCGAAGGCGCTCGGCGGCCGCCTGACCTTCTTCTATGCGCTCACCCGCGTCTTCCTGAGGTGGCAGAACGGCGAGCTGACCGTGCGTACCGACCACGGCGAGCGCCGCGGCCGGATGCACGACGTGATCGTCGCGAACGGCGTGTGGCACGCCGGCGGCATGAAGCTCGCGCCGGACGCGCGGCCCGACGACGGCCTCTTCGACGTCGTCCTGATCGGCGACGTCTCGAAGCTCGACTTCGCCACGACCGCGCCGAAGATCTACCGCGGCGGCCACGTCCGGCATCCGAAGGTCGACGTCGTGCGGAGCGCGACGGTCGAGGTCGACGCGCCCGAGCCGCTGCCGATCGAGCTCGACGGCGAGCAGGTCGGGACGACGCCGGTGCGCTTCGAGGTCGTGCCGCGCGCGCTGCGGCTGCGGGTGCCGCGCTAGGAAGCTGGTTCGCGGACATGTCCGCGAAACAGTTTCAGCTCTTCTTCGAGGACGAGGAGGTCGAGCTCTTCTTGTTGGCCGACTCGAGCTTGGCGATCCGGCGCTCGAGCTGCTCGATGCGGCGCTCCATCGCCTCGAGGCCGCGCACGCGCCGCGTCAGGTCGTCGACGCGCTCCTTGAGCTGGTTCGCGCTCTGCAGCACGCGCGACGCGACCGGGTTCTGCGCCGCCATGCCGAGCACCTCCTCGCTGAGGGAGGCGAGCTGCGAGATGGGGTTGCGTGCCACGGGGACTCCTTTCTCCGTCGGGCGACGGATGTAACCGTATACCTCGTGATTCGGCCGTGATCGTCGCCCACCTCGACCTCGACGCCTTCTTCGCCGCCGTGGAGGAGCTCGAGCAACCGGAGCTCCGCCGCGTGCCGCTCGTCGTCGGCGGCGACCCGCACGGGCGCGGCGTCGTCGCGACCGCCAACTACGTCGCGCGGCGGTTCGGGATCCGCTCGGCAATGCCGTGCGCAGAGGCGCTCCGGCGCTGCCCGCACGCCACCTTCGTCCGACCGCGTCATGCGCTGTACCGCGACTACTCGCGCGAGGTCTGGGCGCACATCCGCGGGATCGTCCCGACCGTCGAGCAGGCGGGGATCGACGAGGGCTACCTGGACCTCGGAGAGGTCGCGCCTGCGTTCGACGACGCACGCGCGGTCGCGGAGGCGGTGCGGGCCGTCGTGCGGGCACGGACGAGGCTGTCGTGCTCGCTCGGCGTCGCGAGCTCGAAGGTCGTGGCCAAGGTCGCGTCCGACCGCAGGAAGCCGGGCGGGTTGACGGTCGTGCGCCCCGGACAGGAAGCTGACTTCCTCGCGCCGTTCCCGATCCGCCTGCTGCCCGGCGTCGGACCTCGGGCCGAAGAGCGCCTGACGCACGCCGGCGTTGCCACGATCGGCGATCTGGCGCGGCTGGACGACGACGACCTGCGCCGCCTCCTGCCCGGCAAGGTCGGACGCGAGCTGCGCGACCGCGCCCGCGGAATCGACCCGCGCCCGCTCGAGGTGTCGGTCGAGCGGATCTCGATCTCCAACGAGGAGACGTTCGCGCGCGACGTCGCCGACCGCGAGCGCCTGCACGACGAGCTCCGCCGGATGGCCGACAACCTCGCCGAGCACCTTCGCGATCGCGGTCAGGTCGCCAGGACCGTGACGACGAAGCTCCGCTACCCGGACTTCGCGATCCGCACCCGCTCGACGTCGTTGCCGGTCGGCACCGCCGACCCGGTGCGGATCGGCGAGCTCGCATGCGCACTACTCGATCGCGCGCTTCGCGACCGCCCCGGGCCGCTGCGGCTCGTTGGCGTCGGCGTGAGCGGCCTCGCCGGCGACGTGCAGCTGACCCTCGGCGAGGCCGTCTGAGCAGGTCGACCACAGGGACGACGGGGAGCGACGGGCCCTCGACGGGCCCTCGACGGGGCCTGGCACATACCTGGCCCCGGCCGTTACCAGACACGCGCATCCACGTGACGAAAATGTGTCGACCACTGGTCGTGCAGGCACTTTCGCCACCCTCCCGGCGGCACAGGTCCGAAACCGGACATCCGGCGGCGGCGAGTCGAGGGGGCCAGGCACGTGCCTGGCACGTACCTGGCACGTACCTGGCCCCGACTCTAGGCCGCGAGCGCCTCGACCGCACGCTCCAGCGCCTCGCCTGCAGAGCCGCGGACGACGAGCGAGGCGCGCTCGTCGTACGGCGTCGGCTCACGGTTGACGATCGCCAGCCGTCCGCCGGCCGCAAGCGTCTCCTGCGGCAAGCCGGCAACGGGCCAGACCTCGAGCGACGAGCCGACGACGAGCATCAACCTCGCCCGCCGCGCGAGGTCGGTCGCCCGGTCGATCGCCCGCTCGGGCAGCAGCTCGCCGAACATGACGACGCCCGGCTTCGCGATCGCGCCGCAGCGCGGGCACGGCGGCGCGCCCTGCTCGAGCAGCCGCGCCAGCTCCTCGCGCCCGACGCACGTACCACAACGCGGACAGACGGCCCTCTCGAGCGATCCGTGCACCTCGATCACCTCCCGTGAGCCCGCCGCGCGGTGCAGCCCGTCGACGTTCTGCGTCACCACCGCCTCGACGAGCCCCTCGTGCTCGAGCCGCGCGAGCGCCCGGTGGCCCACGTTCGGCTCGGCACGGGCGAGGACGTCCAGCCTGCGTCCGTAGAAGTCCCAGACCCGCTCCGGATCGCGACGGAACGCATCGATCGTCGCGTACTCCCGCGGGTCGTAGCGCCGCCAGATCCCCGTCGGGCTGCGGAAGTCCGGAATGCCGCTCTCGGTCGACACGCCGGCGCCTGTGAGGACGACGCACGGCTGCTGCCCGCGCAGGAGTTCTGCGAGCATCTCCGCCTGGTGCACGGATTCAGTTTCGCAACCGACGTGCGCGTGCGGTTCGCCGAGACCGACGCACAGGGCATCGCCCACAACTCGAACTACTTCGTCTGGTTCGAGGTCGCGCGCGTCGAGCATCTCGAGCGCTACGCAGGCGGCTACCAGCGGCTGCGCGACCTTGGCATGGAGGCGCTGGTGCTCGAGACCCACGTTCGCTACCTGCAACCGGCGCGCTTCGACGACAGGCTGCGCATCCACGCGCGCTGTCTCGACGTGAAGGGCGCGCGGTTCCGCTACGAGTACGCCGTCGAGCGGGACGCCGAGCTGGTCGCGGACGGCTGGACGGCACACGCGACCGTCGACGCGGCGACGTTCCGGCCGACGCGGGTGCCGGCGTGGCTCGTCGAGGCGCTCAGTGCGGACGGTCGGGTGTCGTCGTCGTGACGACCTCCGACTTCGACTTCGGCTTCTGCTTCGCCTTCGGCTTCTTCGGGCCGACGCGCACGAGCTCCGGCTCCGCGCGGTAGCTCGAGTACCAGGTCTGGTCCGAGAGGAGCTTTCCGGACGGCGAGTAGACCTTGCGCTCGACCGACGTGGACTGTGCGGGCACGCCCGGATCGTCGACGACGGTCTCGCCGGGCTTGAGCGTCGGGTCGACCGTCTTCTGTACCGGCGGCGCCGCGACGACGCGCAGCGGCGCGGAGATCGTGTCGATGCGCCGGTGCTGCGGCGTCCCGTACAGCACGACCGAGAGCGAGTACGGGCCGACAAAGGTGCGCAGCAGCAGCCAGTGGTCAGTGTCGTTGACGAACTTCAGGTCGACGTCCGGGTAGTCGACCGTCGCGTCACGGCCGAGCGGATAGTGCGAGATGTAGAGGGCATGGTTGGTGCGCGCTGTGATCGGCAGACCCGCCTCGTAGGCCGCGTTGAAGACCGTGGTCGACACCTGGCACACACCGCCGCCGAGCCCGTCCTGCAGCTCACCGTTGATGATCACGGGCGCGGTCAGGAAGCCCTTCGCGGCCGTGCGCGCGCCGGTCGCACGGTTGAACGAGAACGTCGCGCCCGGAGCGATCAGCTTGCCGTCGATCAGGTGCGCGACGAGCTGGACGTTGTGGATCCGGTTCGGGACCCCGCCGTAGATCGTCTCGTAGCTGCCGACCGTGCCCGTGATGCCCATGGCAGCCGCCTCGGCGGTCGACCGCGCAGGCGCGGCCTGCCGCACGGCCACCTGCGCGACGCGGTTCGACGAACGCTCCGCCGCGGCCAGGACGCGGCTCGCCGTCCGCACGGCGTCGAGCGCCAGACCCGGCTGCGCAGGCACGAGCGTGACCGCGCCCCCGCTCGTCGGCCGCCAGGTCGCGTCGCGCGGCCCGTGGTCGGTGCGGCGGGCGAGACGCGCGAAGTACGCATCCGCGGCCGGCCCCTGCAGGCTCAGGCGGGTCTCACCGCCGC
>Ga0209810_1002630_pt1 | contig 20938 bp, 21 predicted proteins | sample Coa_R1_7_FD_187159 | JGI IMG/M metagenome (GOLD analysis project Ga0209810, IMG submission 187159) | Surface soil microbial communities from Centralia Pennsylvania, which are recovering from an underground coalmine fire - Coalmine... | ecosystem: Environmental > Terrestrial > Soil > Unclassified... | reverse complement strand
GCTTCCGTCGCGGCCGCTCCATAACCTCCACCACCACGGGCCTCCTTCTCGAGCTTGGGTCGACAACCGCAAGCTCGCGGGAGGCCCGGACGGATCAGACCCGTCTCACACGTGTGTGGTCGTCACACCTAGCTAACTCCAGCCGCCGGCGGGCCGTCCAGGCGGCTGACGGCTCCACGAACCGCCCGGCTTTGCGTCGCCGTCAGCTCGATTGGCCGCCGAGCGAACTCGGAGAGCTCCGATGCGTCCTGTAGCAAGGCAGCCGCCGAAATGGAGCCCGGCACCCCGGCTCCTTCCCAGAGCAAGTCGAAGACCCGGCGAAGGTTGTGCGCCGGAATGTCGAGGGCCTCGCCGTCGGCGAAGTCAAAACGGACCGACCCCTTTGGAGGCTGCACGCATGCCTCCTCTCTCGCAGCGGCTCGTTGGCCAGGCGGTCAAAGAGTCGAGGCGTAGGTGGTGAGGCAGGCTACCCGCTAGGGACGTGCGCCAATCGAGCGACGCCAAAGCGTTGCGGTGGTCCGCATGTCGCCAGCGGCGCACTAGCGTAACGTTGTTGTCAGTGAAGACATTGATGAGCATCTCCACTGTCCCGTGGCCCACTCGTGGCCCGAACGCCCAGTCGAGAACCTGTGCAGCCATGCGGTATGATCGGGGCCAGAGGCTAAAAGTACCTGCAAAACACATAGTTTGAGGTCGCTCGTCGCGAAACGTCGCAACGCCCGAAGCGGCCTGTCACGCCGGAGGTCGCGGGTTCGAGTCCCGTCGCTCCCGCCTCTACCTGCCGAGTCCTCAGCGCCGTTTCAGGAGCCTTGCGCCGACACGGCGCGCGATCGGAGGTCCTCGGCCAGCACCTCCTCGACGATTCGCGTCTGCGGCGTCCCCGCCAGGGCAGGCGCGGCGCGGCCCGAGCTCCACAACCGTTCCAGCGCGCCCCGGAAGGACTCGGCCTCGTCGACCGAGTCGAAGTCGAGATCGATCTTCACGTAGCGCGGATCGTCGACGGGCCTCGAGACCCGGTAACGGCGGACGCCCGACTCCCGGCGCTGCACGGGATCCGCGTCGAACGCCTTCTTCCACACGTCGAAGTCGCTGATCGGATGTTCGACCTGAAGCGTCACCATCGGCGATCCCTCCCCTTCTGTTACATTTAGAATGTAGTCAATGCGACGGTAGAGTAACAGAATGGGCAAAGCGGTCAAGCGCCCCTACCGATCCGTTGTCCGCCGGGAGCAGGCGACGGCGACACGGCGGCGGATTCTCGAAGCGGCGCAGCGGCTCTTCGAACGCGACGGCTACAGCGCGACGACGATGGCCTCGATCGCCGAGGAGGCTCAGGTCTCGCTCAAGACGGTCTACCTCGCGTTCGGGACGAAGAGCGGCGTCCTGCGCGCCCTGTGGCACCTCCTCCTGCGCGGCGACGAGGAGGCCGTCCCCGTCGGCGAGCGGCCGTGGTTCCGCGCGGTGCTCGACGAGCCCGATCCGGAACGGAAGCTCCGCCTCCACGTCCGCAACGCAACGGTCGTCCGCGGGCGCATCGGCCGGCTGCTGAAGATCATTCGCGACGCCGCCCCGACGGAGCCCGAGATCGCCGACCTCTGGGCGCGGATCCAGTCCGAGTTCCACGACAACCAGCGCGCCGTCGCGGCCGATCTCCGCAAGCGGCGCGCGCTGCGTCGCGGCCTCGGCGTCGATCGCGCCGCCGACATCCTCTGGACGCTCAACCACCCGGACGTCTACCTGCTCCTCGTGAGCGAGCGCGGCTGGACGCCCGACCAGCACGAGGAGTGGGTCGCCGACCTTGTCTGCGCGCAGCTGCTGCCCGTCTCGACGAGCCGTCGACGAGGCGCAAACCTCTCGGCGCGGACTCCGTCGAAGTAGGCAGATGCGACGTCTGCCACTCCGCCGAGATCCGCAGCCGCCGAGGTCGCGTACCCTCAGGCGATGACGGGGCTCGAACCGACGCTCGTTCCGAATCCGCTGCAGCCCGGGGGCGGCGAGCTGGAGTCGAGCGCGATCCATCGCGAGCTCGCGTCCAGCTGGCGGAAACTGAACCGCGCCGCGACCTTCGTCGCCCTCCTCACCAGCCCGGCGCTCGTCGCGTTCCTGATGCGCCGGGATCACTGGCCGCTGTGGAAGGCGGTGGTCGTGACCCTGCTGGTCGTGATCGCGTTCCGCGGTCTCGTCGACCTGATCTTCCGGCGGTTCATCCCGTGGCCCAGCCTCTTCGGTCTCGAGAGCGAGCGGCATCGAGAGGACGACGTGCTCGGCCGGCGCCGCGTCTGGTTCTGGCACTTCTGGCTGCGCGTCGCCGTCTCGTTCCTGCTGCTCGTCACGGCGATCTGGCTCTTCCGCGGCGGCTCGTGGACCGGGTCGTTCGGCTCGCTCGGCCACGGGATCGCGCACGTCCTCAGCAACTCGGGGCTCTGGATCCAGGTCGTCTTCGTCTTCTTCCTCTTCATCGCCAACTTCGCGATCCTGATGGGGCCGCTGCTCCTCATGAACCTGGCGCAGATGCAGTCCTTCGAGCCGGGCGACGCCGAATGGGGCGTGAAGATGGAGGACGTCCGGGGTCAGGCCGAGGCGAAGGAAGAGGTGCGCCGCGTCGTCACGATCTGGCAGTCGGGCGAGGCGTTCGAGCGGGCGGGCGGCAAGCGGGAGAGGGGCCTCCTCTTCCTCGGCGCCCCCGGCACCGGCAAGACGATGCTCGCCAAGGCGCTCGCGACCGGCTTCAACTCGCCCTTCGTGTCGATGCCGGGGTCCGGCTTCGCCGCGACCTTCATCGGGATCGACGCGATCGTGGTGCGCCTCCTCGCGCGGCGGGCCAAGAGGCTCGCGCGCAAATGGGGCGGCCAGTGCATCGTCTTCATCGACGAGATCGACGCGGTCGGCATGCGGCGCCAGGCGGTGCAACAGATGGCGCCCGCCGACCCTTACGCGTGGCGGGACGTGAGCGACTTCTCCTTCTACGGGCCGTGGGGAGCCCAGAACCCGTCGGGCGACCTGATCGTCGAGACGCGCCGCTGGCGCGAGCGCCTCTTCGAGCAGCGGGCGCCGTCGCGCTGGACGAACCCGATCGTGGAGCGGATCGTGAACCAGTTCCCCGGCGGCATCTTCGGCGGAATGGGTGGCGGCGGACAGCTGGCGCTCAACCAGCTGCTCGTGGCGATGGACGGCATCGACAGCCCGCCGTTCGTGCGGCGCGTCCTCACGAACCGCATCAACACGCTGCTCGACGCCTCCTACATCGTCCCCCGCCGCCTGGGCAGATGGTCTCTGCGGATCCCGCGTGCGCGTCCCCGCGGCGAGCAGATCTACTTCATCGGGGCCACCAACGTGCCGCTCGACCGGCTCGATCCGGCGCTCACCAGACCGGGCCGGATGGGGCGTCACGTCTCGTTCCGCACGCCGACCAAGGAAGACCGGAAGGACGTCTTCGACCTCTACCTCGCCAAGGTGGCGCACGACCCGGAGCTCGACGACCCGAGGCGCCGCGACGAGATCGCGCGGATCACGAACGGCTACTCGCCCGCGATGATCGACCAGGTCTGCTCGATGGCGCTGACGAACGCACAGCACGAGGGCAAGGTCTCGTTCGACTGGGACGACCTCGTCCAGGCCATGACGACGATCGAGTCGGGCACCGCCGTCAACGTCACCTACCCCGACCACGAGCTGCGCGCGATCGCGATCCACGAGGCCGGCCACGCCGTCACCGCGCACGTCTACCGGCCCGACCTCGAGTCGAGCCGGCTCTCGACCCGCATGCGCGGCGGCGCGCTCGGCCACCACCAGACGTTCGAGCGCGAGGAGCGCTTCAGCCGCTGGCAGCACGAGGAGATGGGCTCGCTCGTCCACACGCTCGGGGCGATGGCGGCCGAGAACGTCTTCTACGGCGAGAACAGCGGCGGCGTCGGCGGCGACCTGCAGACCGCGACGGACAGCGCGGCCTGGATGGTCGGCACCGCGGGCATGCGGCCTCTTCGCTTCGAGCTCGACGGGAACGTCCCCGAGGACGAGGATCCCGAGGAGGTGCGCGAGCGGATCATGAAGCGGTTCGAGCGCATCGGCCGCACCCTGATGAACCGCACCCGCGGCAGCGCCGACTTCCACGCGGACCCGATCGCGGCGATCCTGCGCGACCCCTTCAAGAACGCCGTCGCCGCCCAGATCCTCGGGCAGGCCTACGTCATGGCCGTCAACCTCGTGGCAGCGAACCAGGACGCCGTCGAGGCGATCGCGACGCAGCTGGCGGAGAAGCGCGAGCTGTACGGCGACGAGCTCGTGAACCTCCTCGACGCGCAGAAGCTGGTGCAGCCGGAGCTCGACTACACGAAGGAGGAGACGTGGCCGAAGATGTAGCGGCCCGTCCGGCCGCCCGGCCAGAGGTCGCGAGACCCGCCGCGAGCCGCGCGGAACGGGCGCGCTCCTCCGCGTACTACACCCGCTTCTCCCTCGCCTACACCGCTCTCATCATGCTCGCCGTGGCCGGCGTCGGCGCGCTCGTCGTGATCGTGCTGCGGCCGGCCGCCCCACCCTCGCCGCACTGGTCGAAGTTCGTGCCGACCGGCTCGGCGCTCGACATGGAGCGTCAGATCGCGACGCGGGTGTCGTCCGAGTACAGGGCGACGCCGGGAAGCCTGCTCGTCACCGTGTTCCCCGGCCCCCTCCAGGCGCCGGGGGTCGTCCAGGGGACGAACGGGCCGCAGAGCGTGCAGGTTCCGGTCACGCTGATCGCCGTCCAGCCGGACGTCTCGACGGGCCAGCACGAGCAGGGCGACTTCACCTTCTACCGGCCGGACTCGACTGTCGGTTACGAGATGTGCGGCTTCGGCGATTCGCAGCAGAATTGCGCGGCCCCCTCGCTGAGCGGGGTGAATCCCGAGCCGCTGCTCCGCCGCGAGGCCCTCGAGCTCGCGCTCTACACGCTGAAGTACGTGCCCGGTACGAACGCGGTACTCACCTATCTCCCACCCCCGCCCGCTTCGAGCGCGCAGGCTCCGACCAGGACCGTGTTCATCACGCGCAAGGACGTGCAGAAGAACCTCCGGCTCCCGCTCGCCCGGACCCTCGAGACGCGAAAGATCCTGCTCGGTTCGCTCCAGGTGCCGAACGGCGGCCGCGTCGCGGCGCTGACCCACGTCTTCACGACGAGCTACCAGACGCTGCCCAGCGACGGCACGGCAGCCCTCACGCTGACCCCCGCGTTCTCCGGCTGACGCGTCCCGCGCCTGCCGCGGATCCCGCTCATCGGCGCCGGACGGCTGAAGTCTGCGCGCGTCGCTGCCGATATCCCTCGAAATGGTGGTGACATCCGCACCTGCCGGGCTGTCCGACGCCGAGCTCGCGTCGCTCGAAGCGGCCTCGGGCCTCCCTCTCGCCGCGTACCGGAGGAGCCACGTCGAGGGCTGCGTGGCGCGCGTCCTGCCGCGGCTGGGCGTCTCCGACGCCGCCGGGCTCGGCGACCTGCTGCGGCGTGACCCCGCCGCGCGCGCCGGGTTCCGGCGTTCGGTGCTCGTGCCGGTGACCCGGATGTTCAGGGACGAGGCGGAGTTCCGCCTGCTCGAGCGCGTCGTCCTGCCCGAGCTGCTCGCGGCGCGCGACCGGCTCCAGGTGTGGTCGGCCGGCTGCGCGGACGGGTCCGAGCTGAGGAGCGTCGGCTCGCTGCTCGAGCGGGCGGGCGCCGCCGCCGAGGCGGTGCTGATCGGGACCGACGTCCTGGAGGAAGAGCTGGAGCAGGCCGTGGGGCTCCCGGGACTGCCGGACACGACGCGGCAGTCCTTCCGGTTCGAGCGGCGCGACCTCGTGCTCGACGAGCCGCCGGCCCGGCGCTTCGACCTCGTGCTCTGCAGGAACGTCGCCATCTACCTCGAGCCGGAGGCGCAGGCGGCCGTACACGCGAAGCTCGTCGCGGCGCTGCGCGCGGGCGGCTTCCTCATGCTCGGCGCGAGCGAGACGCTGCTGCGACCGGAGCGCCTCGGTCTCGAGCGCGTCAGCCGGCACGTCTTCCGGAAGGTGGGACCGTGAGCCGCGGCCTGACCGGCAGGTCGCTCGTCGCGGGCGCGCTCCTGCTCGCGGTCGTCGTGGGCGGCTTCGTCGTCATGGCCGTCTCCGTCAACCGGCTCGAGGCGGCGGGACGCGCGGACGCCCACTCGACGCAGGTGCAGGCGACCGCCAACGCCCTCGAGAAGACGACGCTCGACCTCGAGACCGGGCTCCGCGGCTTCCTGCTCACCGGGAAGCGCCGGTTCCTCGAGCCGTACCGGCAGGCGCTGTCGCAGTACCCGCAGCTCGGCCGCCAGCTCGAAAGGCTGACCGGGGGCGATCCGGCGCAGCAGGCGCGGGCGGTCGCAATCGTGGCGTCGATTCGCGCCTACGCGCATGGCTGGGCTGCGCCTCTGATCGCGAAGGCGGGCAGGAATCTGGCGGCGGCGAGGCTGGCGGAGGCATCGGGCGGCGGCAAGGCCCGCGTCGACGCGATCCGGGAGAAGTTCGCGGCGTTCAGCCGCACGCAGGCGGGGATCGACGCGCAACGCAACGGCCACGCGGTGTGGCTCGGCAGGCTCGCGCTCGCTCTCGCCCTCGGCGGCATGGGGCTGAGCGGCCTCCTGCTCGTCCTCTTCGGCGTCGGCCTGCGGAGGACCGTCGTGGAGCCGGTGAAGGCACTCGCCGCGGCGGTCGAGCGAGTCGCGCGAGGCGAGTTGTCGGTGCGCGTCGAGCGGCGCGGCGCGGCGGAGGTCGGCGAGCTCGCGGCCGGGTTCAACGCCATGGCCGAGAGCCTCGAGCTGCAGCGGGACGAGCTCGAGAACCAGAAAGCCGAGCTGGAGGCGCAGCAGGTCGAGGTCGAGCAGGCGCTGCAGGCCGTGGAGGAGGAGAAGCAGCAGAGCGACCTCCTGCGGCGCTTCGGCGACGAGCTCGCAGCCGCGTCCGGCGTCGACGAGGTGGCGGAGGTCGCGTTGCGCGCGGTCGGCGACGTCGCCGGTGCGGAGATCGGCGCCTTGTACGTCCTCGACGAGCGGAGCGGCACGTGCGGGCTCGTCGGCCGGCGCGGGCTTGCCGCGGCGGACCTCGTCCCGACGCTCGCCGTCGGCGACGGCCTCGCCGGCCGTGCGCTCGCCGAGCGTCGCCCGATCTCCGTCTCCTACGGCCAGGCGGGCCTGCGGCTGCCCGGCCTCGTGAGCGGCAAGGACGCCGCCCACGAGCTGCATCTTCCGCTCCTCTACGGCGACCGGGCGATCGGCGTCGTCAGCCTCGGACGCGCCCGAGACGTCGCGTTCGGGCGAGGCGAGCTCGAGCTACTGGAGCTGCTGGCCCAGCGTGCGGCGGTCGTGGTCGCCGAGGCGCTGTCGCTGCAGAGCTCGGAGCGGATCGCACACGAGCTGGAGACGCTGCTCGGCTCGACCGACGAGGGAATCTTCGGCATCGACCTCGAGGGGCGGATCATCTTCCTCAACCGGGCCACGCTCGCCCACACCGGCTACGAGTCGGCAGAGGAGCTGCTGGGTCGCGACGCGCACGCGCTCCTGCACCACACGCGCCCGGACGGATCGCCGTACCCGCCCGACGAGTGCCCCATCCGGGCGGCCATCGCCGCCGGCGAGGGATGCCGCGTCGAGGACGAGTGCTTCTGGCGCAGGGACGGAACCCCGCTCGCGGTCGAGTTCTCCGCCTCGCCGGTCCGCGACGGGGATGACGTGGTGGGCGGCGTCGTGACGTTCTCGGACATCACTGCCCGCAAGCGGCTGGAGCGACAGCGCGACGTCCAGCACGCGGTCGCGCGCGTCCTCGCCGAGACGACCTCGACGACCGAGGCGCTGCCGCGGCTCCTCGCCGCCGTCTGCGACGGCTTCGGCTGGCAGCTCGGCCTCGCCTGGCAGCCCGACGGCGAGCGCCTGCGCTGCGCCGCCGTCCACGCCGCGGCGGGGTTCGAGCGGGCGGCCGAGCAGCGCGGGGCGACCGGGGCCGAGCGAGGCGTCGGCGCCGTGGGGCTCGCCGCGCTGCGAGGGGAGACGACCGTCCAGGCCGCAGCGGACGTCCCCGGATGCACGACGGCCGTCGGCGTGCCGATCGTCGCCCATGGAGGCGACCTCCTGGGCGTCGCCGAGTTCTACGGCCGTGACGTTCCCTCGGAGGACGGCCTGCTCGAGACGCTCGGCTCGATCGCGGGCCAGGTGGCGCAGTTCATCGAGCGCAAGCGGGCCGAGGCGCGGAGCGAGCGCCTCCGGAAGGAGTTTATGGCCACGGTCTCGCACGAGCTGCGCACGCCGCTGACGGCGATCGAAGGCTGGCTCGACACACTCCTCACCGAGGAACCGGGCGCGCTGAACGAGGAGCAGCGGCGCTTCCTCGGCACCGTGAAGCGGAACAGCGAGCGCCTGCACCGCCTCGTCGACGACCTGCTCGTCGCGCGGCAGGTCGAGACCGGAAGGTTGAGCCTCGACTTCGAGGAGCTCGACCTCGACGATCTCCTCAGGGAGACGCTCGAGCTCGTGCACGCCTCCGCGGAGGCGAAGGGGATCGAGCTGCACGCGACGCTGAACGGCGCGGCGCCCGTCCGCGGCGACCGCACGCGCCTCCTGCAGCTCTTCGACAACCTGCTCACGAACGCGGTCAAGTTCACGCCGGAGGGGGGACGCGTCGAGGTGCGGCTCGCCGATCGCGGCGACCGCTGCGAGGTCGAGGTGCGGGATACCGGCGTCGGCATTCCCGAGGCCGACCGGCAGCACCTGTTCCAGCCCTTCTTCCGCGCGTCCTCCGCCAAGGAGCACGGCATCGGCGGCACGGGCCTCGGGCTCGCGATCAGCAAGGCGATCGCCGAGGGTCACGGCGGCGACATCCGGCTCGGCGAGAGCAACGGCTCGGGGACGTGCTTCGTCGTCGAGCTCCCGCTGCGCGTGCGCGAGGAGGCGAGACTGTGAGCGACGAGTCACAGGCGCGGGTGCTCGTCGCCGACGACGAGGACGACGTCCGCGAGCTCGTCGTCTACCGCCTCTCGCGCTCCGGCTACGACGTCGTCGAGGCCCGGGACGGCGAGGAGGCGCTCCGGCTCGCCGGCGAGCGGACGCCCGACCTGCTCGTGCTCGACGTGATGATGCCGCGGATCGACGGCTACGAGCTCACGCGCCGTCTGCGGGCCGAGCCGGCCACGAGCCGGGTGCCGGTGATCCTGCTCACGGCGCGCACGCAGGAGAACGACGTGTCGCAGGGCTTCGAGGCCGGCGCCGACGACTACCTGAAGAAGCCGTTCAACCCGGACGAGCTCCTCGCCCGCGTCAGAGCCGTCCTGGGACGCCGCTGATGGCGGCGTTCGCGCTCGCCGTCCTCGCGCTCGGCGGACTCAACGCCGTCCTGCTCGCGCTGCTCGTCCTCCGCCGCGTCCGGCTCTCGGCCGAGGCGCGGCGGCACGTCGCTCTCGTGCAGGCGCTCCGGCCGGCCGCAGTCGCCTTCCTCCAAGGCGATGCGCCGCTACCCGCCGGGCTGACGGCGGCCGAGCAGGAGGTGCTCGCCGACATCCTCGGCGAGTACGCGCGCAAGCTGAGCGGGCCGGCGCGGACGATGATCACGCGCTACTTCGAGGAGCACGGGGCCGTCGAGCGAGAGCTCGAGGCGCTCGCGCGGGCGCGCGCGGCGTGGCGGCGCGCCGCGGCGGCGCACCGGCTCGGCGACATCCGCTCGGGCGCGGCCGCCGCGGGGCTGCTGGCGGCTCTCGGCGATCACGCGCGCGAGGTTCGCACCGCGGCCGCGCGCAGCCTGGGCAAGCTGCAGGAGCCGGAGGCGGTGGAGCCGCTGCTGGCCGCCGTCGCGGCGCGCTCCGTGCCCAGGGCGGTCGTAGGCTGGGCGCTCCTGCGGATCGGCCCGCCGGCGGTGCCGGCGCTGCGGCGCCTGCTCACTGCGGACGATCCGGCCCGGCGGGCCGGCGCTCTGCGCGTCCTCGGCCTGCTCGGCGAGCCCGCCGACGCCGAGGCCGTCGCCGCACGCCTCCGGGACACGTCCGCCGAGGTACGCGCGGCGGCGGCCCATGCCCTCGGGCGGCTCGGCGGCTCGCAGAGTTTCCCGGCGCTGCTCGCGGCACTGGACGACCGCGTCCCGAGCGTCCGCGCCGCCGCCGCCACCGCGCTGGGACGGATCCGCGACCGGCGGGCGCTCGACCCGCTGCTCGAGCACGCCCGCAGCGACCGGTTCGAGGTCGCCCACGCCGCCGCCCGGGCGGCCGCCGCGATCGACCTCGAGGCGGCCAGGCGGGCGGCGACCGGCCCGCATCTCCGGGAGGCCGTCGACCTCGCCGCCCTGGCATGAACGTCCTCACCGCCGTCTTCGTGGCCACGGCAGCGGTCACGCTTGCCTACTTCGTCTGCCTTAACGCGGTCTACGGCGCGTTCACGTTCGTCGCGGCCCGCTCGCTCCGCTCGCACCTGCGGCAACGCGCGTACTCCGGCCTCGAGGAGGCGTTCGACTCGCCCTTCACGCCGGGCATCACGGTGATCCTGCCCGCCTTCAACGAGTCGGCGGGAATCGTCGAGAGCGTCCGCTCCCTGCTCGCGCTGCGTTACCCGCTCTTCGAGATCCTCGTCGTGAACGACGGCTCGACCGACGACACGGTGGAGCGGCTCCGTGACGCGTTCGACCTCGTCCCCGCGCAGCGCGCCCTCCGCGACGCGATCCCCGCGCAGCGGGTACGGGCCACGTCCGTCTCGCGGCGCCACCGCGACCTGTGGCTGATCGACAAGGAGAACGGAGGGAAGGCGGACGCGCTCAACGTGGGGATCAACGCCGCCAGGCACCCGTACGTGTGCGCCATCGACGCCGACGCCCTGATCGAGCCGAACGCCCTGCTCGAGGTGGCCGCCCCCGTCCTCGACGATCCCGAGCGGGTCGTCGCGACCGGGGGCATCGTCCGGATCGCGAACGGCTGCACCATCGACCACGGGCGGGTCGTCGACGTGCGGCTGCCGTCGAGCCGCCTCGCCGTGGTGCAGGTGATCGAGTACTTCCGCGCCTTCCTCGTCGGCCGCGTGGGCTGGACGAGCCTGAACGCGCTGCTCATCATCTCGGGCGCCTTCGGCCTCTTTCGCCGGGACGCCGTCGAGGACGTCGGCGGCTGGTGGACCGAGACCGTCGGCGAGGACGTCGAGCTCGTCGTGCGCATCCACCGCCACTTCCGCAGCCGCGGTCTCCCCTACCGCATCGCGTTCGTCCCCGACCCCGTCTGCTGGACGGAGGCGCCGGAGGACCTCCGCGGGCTCTCGCGGCAGCGACGCCGCTGGCACCGCGGGCTCGGGCAGACGCTCTGGCGGCACCGGCACGCGATCGGCAACGCCCGCTACGGAGCGCTCGGCCTCGTGGGGCTCCCCTACTTCCTCCTGTTCGAGTTTCTCGGCCCGGTCGTGGAGGTCCTCGGGCCGCCGGTCACCGTCGCCGCCTACCTGCTCGGAAAGCTCTCGCTCCTCTTCCTCGTCGCCTTCCTCGTCATCGCGTTCCTGCTCGGCATCGCGCTCACGATCGCGGCGCTCGCCCTGGAGGAGTTCAACTTCCGCCGCCACAACCGGAGTCGCGACGTCCTGCGCATGCTCGCCTACGCCGTCCTCGAGAACATCGGCTACCGCCAGCTCAACGACGCCTGGCGGCTCCTCGCGCTGCTCGACCTGGCCCGCCGCAAGCAGGGCTGGGGGACGCAGGTCCGCCGGGGCATCGGCCGCCGGACGGGCCAGGAGCAGCAGGTCGGCGCCTAGCCCTCCCGCGCGGCTTGAACCGCGTCGACGGAGCGCTATTCCAACCCTGCGAGAAAGAGAGTCACCGCTGACGAACGGTTGAAAGAGAGGTGAGTGACCGAATGACGACGTTGATGGTCCGCGATCCGTTCCTCGCTGCGCCGTTCCGCCTGCTCGACGAGTTCCTTCGGGCCGGCGGCAACGGCAGCCGCGTCACCGGCTTCACGCCGCTGCTCGACGTGCGCGAGACCGAGGACGAGTACCTCGTCTGGGTCGACCTTCCGGGTGTGAAGTCCGAGGACGTGTCGATCGAGTACAACGACCAGGTGCTGACGATCTCCGGCTCCCGCGTGCCGGTCGAGACGGGCGAGTCGCAGCTCGTCGAGCGGCCCTACGGCTCCTTCGTCCGCAACCTGACCCTGCCGAAGGGCGTCGACGGCGACCAGATCAAGGCGGACTACCACGACGGTGTGCTCGAGCTGCACATCCCGAAGCCCGCGGAGATCAAGCCGAAGAAGATCGCGATCACCTCCGGCTCGCAGAAGCAGCTCGAGAAGTAGACCCGGCGAACCCGCGGGGGCGGTCGCATGGGCGGCCGCCCCGCGGCCTCTTCCGAGACCGAGCCCGGCACTGCGCTGCGGCTGCGGGCGGCTCTGGCAACATCGGAGACGTGTCGGATACGCGGGAGGAGCTCGCCGCCCGTGTCGAGCGCTTCGACGAGGGCCGTCTCGGCGACCTCCTCGAGCGCGCCGGCGAGGCCGCGGACGCGGCCGAGGCCTCAGCCGCGTCCGGCGAGGACGCGCCGGACCTCGTCCGGCGGGCCCAGGCCGGCGATCCGAAGGCGCGCGAAGAGCTGATCGGCCGGCTCCTGCCCCTCGTGAGCGCCCTCGCCCGCCGCTTCCGCACCCAGGGTCTCGACCCGACCGACCTGATCCAGGAGGGCATCGTCGGCCTGCTCCGCGCGCTCGACCGGTTCGAGGCGGACCGCGGCGTTCCCTTCGCCGCCTATGCGACCTGGTGGATCCGGCAATCGCTCCAGGATGCCCGCAGCGACTTCATCCGTCCCTTCCGGCTGCCGCCCAAGGCATTGCGCCAGCTCTCGCAGCTCAAGTCGGAGCACCAGCGCATCTACCAGGCGGAACGGCGCTCGGCAGGCATCGCCGAGCTCGCCGAGCGCACGAACGTCGAGCTCGATCAAGCGCGTGCGCTCGCCGCCGCAGACGGCCGGGTGCGCAGCCTGGACGAGCCGGCCGGCGCGGCCGCGGGTGAGCTCGGGTCGCTCGGCGACCTGCTCGAGGACCCGCTCTCGGCCGACGAGTACGAGCAGGTGGTCGAGACGGTCGCCGGCGAGCAGCTCCGCGCCCTGCTCTCCCGCCTCACCGATCGCGAGCGGGAGGTCGTCCGCGCCCGTTTCGGCTTCGACGGTGAGCCCGAGCGGCTGGTCGACATCGGCGAGCGGCTCGGCGTCAGCGCCGAGCGGGTGCGCCAGATCGAGGAGCGCGCGCTGGCGAAGCTCCGGCAGGCCGCGTAGCGGGGGTTGAACCGTCCCCGCCCGGGCCTATAGGTCCGGCGAAGACAATCGATCGCTCGGAGGTGTCGCTCGAACAGCGATCGGTGGACAAGTGAGAACGGTGCACTGCCGAGCTACGGCACGCTCGGAACGCTCGCCGCCCGCGAGCAAGCTGCGAATGTCTGAGGCCGGAGTCGCCGCGCGACTCCGGCCCGACTACTACTCGGGGGAAGACTTGGCTGACTCGGAACGGGACTACTACTCGTTACTCGGCGTCGGCCGCGACGCGTCGGCCGTCGAGATCGAGCGTGCGTACCGGCGTGCGGCCCGCGCCACGCATCCCGACGTCAACCCCGGCGACAGCTCCGCCGCCGAGCGCTTCAACGCGGTCACCGTCGCCTACGAGACGCTGCGGAGCGCCGAGCACCGGGCCTCGTACGACCGAGGGAGCTCGCCGGCGGGCCGCGCGATCCCCGTCACGGTCACGCGCCGGCGCCCGCCCGTGGGCAGTGTCGCTCCGGTGCAGCTCGGAGGCAGCCGGCCGCCCGCGGAACCGCTCGGGGACGATCTCCTCGATGTCTTCTCCGTGCTCAGGCGGCTGCTGACCGCCTGGCCGATGCGCTGAGCGCCCGCCGGCGACCAGCCGTCCGAGTCGGGTTAGCAAACGGCGCGGCGGGAAACGCCGTCGCAATGATCCTTCTCCTCGTCCTGCTGGCGGCGCTCGTCGTGCTGGGGATCGTCTTGGCCGTCGTGGTGATCAAGTGGCTGTTCATCCTCGCCGTGGTCGCCGCGTTGATCTGGGTCATCGCCTTCTTCGCGCGCGGCGTCTCGCGGCGCGTCTAGATCCCCCCGCTCAGCCTGTCGCCGCCGCGTCGAAGCGGTGCCGGCAGTGGTCGGAGCAGAAGTAGACGACCTGTCCGTCGTGCTCCGAGCGGGCGGCGGCGTTCGCAACCTCCACCTGCATCCCGCAGACCGGATCGATCGCATAGCCGGCGCCGCCGCCGAGCCGCGCCTGGTTGCGCGCCACCCACCAGAGGACGCCGAAGACGGCAAGGAAGGCGATGTTGAGGAAGGTCGTGTAGTCCCAGCCGAGCTGCGTCGGCGCGACGACCGCCGGCCGTCTCGTCGGCTCGATCGTCGCGGCGCGGAAGAGGTACTCGACCGCGAGCCCCGCGGCGCTCATCACCGTCCAGAAGATCGCGAGCAGCTTCAGCGTCAGCCGTCCGCCGTAGTACCGCCGGTAGACGAGGAGCAGCGGCAGCGTGATCAGGTCGGCGAAGACGAAGCTCACGACACCGCCGAAGCTGATCCCGCCGTGCCAGAGCGCCGCGGCGAGCGGCACGTTTCCGACCGAGCAGACGAAGCTGACGATCGCGATGAACGGCCCGACGACGACGTTCTCGAGCGACGTCCAGAAGCCGTGGCCGCTGACGAAGACCGCGCGCCAGGCGCTCGCCGGGACGAGGACGGCCAGGAAGCCGGCGACGAGGTAACCGGCGGTCATCTCCTTGCGCAGCATCTTCGCGTCGGCGAGCGTGTAGCTCGCGGCGTCGGCCCAGCCCGCCGGCGAGGTGAGGCGCTCACGCCAGCCGGTACGCGTCGCCGCCTGGCGGTGCGCGTGGCCGTCGTCGCCGACCAGGCGTGCACGCGCCGCCTCGATCTCGCGCCGTCGCAGAACGAGCCGGGCCAGGAGCGAGAAGAGGACGATCATGATCGCGCCGCCCACGAGCTCGGCGAGCGCGAACTCCCAGCCGAGCAGGACCCAGAGCACGATCCCGAGCTCGACGACCAAATTCGTCGAGGCGAACATGAAGACCATCGAGCTGACGAAGTCGGCGCCGCGCTGGAAGAGCGTCTTGGCCATCGCCGAGGCGGCGTAGGAGCACGAGGACGAGGCGGCGCCGAGCACGCTCGCGCGGGCGATCTCGCGCGGGCCGCTGCGGCCGAGGAGCCGCTCCATCTCGGAGCGCGAGACGAACGCCTGCACCGCGCCCGAGAGCCCGAACCCGAGCACGAGCGCCCACAGCGTCTCCCAGAACATGAAGAAGCCCTCGCGGAACGAGTGGCCGAGGTCGATCAGGACGTGCACAGGTCCATTGTGAGGAGCGGGTCAAGCCGCGCCGCGCGCCTCAGGAGGGCTCGGCGGCGGGGGTCGGCTCCCGGCCGACGCGCAGGATCAGGCCCACGACGAGGACGAGGAGCAACTCGACGGCCGTCAGCGCGAGCCGGTTCAGCGCCACCGCGCCGAGCGCCTGTCCGGGGCCCGCGACGGCGAGGAGCAGTCCGTACATCGACGCCTCGCGCGGGCCGAGCCCGGAAGGCGCGAAGACGAAGAGGACGGCGACGATGGCGCCGACCGCGGCTGTCCCGCCGAGGAAGACGATCGAGGCCGCCTCGGGATGGGCGCCGACCGAGCGCAGCAGGAGCCAGAGGGCGAAGCCGCCGAGGATCCAGGTCCCGGCGTAGAAGACGAGAAGCGCCGAGAGCGTCCGGCCCGGGATGTCGGGCAGCTCCTTCGTGTAGCCGAACCGCCGCAGCACCCTGCCGGCGAGCGGCCGGAAGATGCGCGGCTGGACGAGGATCGCCAGCACCGCGCCGAAGATCACGAGCGGCGCGAGCGGCGCGTTTGCGTTGTCCACGAGGGGAAGACCGAGCACGAACACGATTACGCCCGAGACGGCGGAGAGCCCCGCTTCGAGCAGCATCGAGGACGTGACGAGCGCCGCATCGGTGATGCCCGCGCGCCGGGCCGCGACGACACGGGCCGCCGGCGTCCAGATCCCGCCGGGGATGTACTTCGCGAGCATCGAGATCATCTCCGCCCGCAGGGCCGCCGAATAGGGCAGCTTGTGTCCCCACTCGGCAAGGATCCGCATCCAGCCGAGCACGAAGACGAGGTAGTACGCGGCGAGTGCGGCGCAGCCGAGCGCGAAGAGGACGAGGTTTGCGCTGTCGAGGTCGTCCGCGGCCGCGCGGAGCTCGTGGCGGAGCGCCCAGCCGAGGCTGACGAAGAACGCCGCGAGCACGAGAAGCTGCAGGGCTACGAGCAGCCGGCGATGCCGCGAGGCCCAGTCCGCGAGGCGCGAGAGGCGGCTCATGTGTCCACTCTTAGCACGGCGGCTCCCCGGATCCGCCCGCGCCGGAGCCGCTCGAGCGCCTCGTTCGCCCCCTCGAGCGGGAAGGTCTCGATCTCGGTTCGCACGGGCACGCGCGGCGCCAGGGCGAGGAACTCCTCGCCGTCGCGGCGCGTGAGGTTGGCCACCGAGCGCACGACGCGCTCGTGCCAGAGGAGCTCGTAGGGGAAGCCCGGGATGTCGCTCATGTGGATGCCCGCGCAGACGACGACGCCGCCGCGGGCGAGCGCGCGCAGCGCCGCCGGCACGAGCTCACCGGTGGGCGCGAAGACGATCGCCGCGTCGAGCTCCTCCGGCCCGGGCTCGTCCGACGGTCCCGCCCATTCGCAGCCGAGCTCGAGCGCGAACGCCGCGGCCGCCGAGTCTCCGGGCCGTACGAAGCCGAACACCCGCCGTCCCTCGTGGCGCGCGATTTGGACGACGATGTGCGCGGAGGCGCCGAAGCCGTACAGCCCGAGCCGCTCGGGATCACCTGCGAGGCGGAGCGACCGGTAGCCGATCAGCCCGGCGCAGAGGAGCGGCGCGACCTGCAGGTCGTCGTACGCGTCGGGCAGCCGCAGGCAGAAGCGCTCGTCGGCGACGATCCACTCCGCGTAGCCGCCGTCGAGGTCGTAGCCCGTGAAGCGAGCCGCCTCGCACAGGTTCTCGCGATCCGAGAGGCAGTAGCGGCAGGTTCCGTCCGTCCAGCCCAGCCACGGCACGCCGAGGCGGCGCCCGTCTTCGGTCCGGCCGACGACCTGGTGGCCGGGCACGAGCGGGAGCTTGGGCTGCGGCAGCTCCCCGTCGACGACGTGGAGGTCGGTGCGGCAGACTCCGCAGGCGGAGACGCGAAGCAGAACCTGTCCAGGCCCGGGCGCCGGCTCCGGCAGGTCTTCGAGCTGCAGCGGCTCGCCCGCCGCGTGAAGCACCATCGCGCGCACCACTAGATTCTGTCCCGTGGAGAAGACCGTGCCGTACGGCTGGTACACGGATCCCGAGATCCTGCGCCGCGAGGAGGAGCGGGTCCTGCGGCCGGCCTGGCAGTACGTCGGGCACAGCGGGCAGCTCGCGCAGCCAGGCTACTTCGCGACGAGCGTCGGCCGGACGCCAGCGGTCGTCACGCGCGACCGCGACGGCACGCTGCGCGGCTTCGTCAACGTCTGCCGCCATCGCGGGTCCGCGCTCGCCGAGGGCGAGGCGGCCCGCGAGACCCTGCAGTGCCCGTACCACGCATGGACGTACGGCCTCGACGGCCGCCTGCGCGCGGCGCCGCGCAGCGAGGAGGAGCCCGACTTCCCGCAGGAGGAGCTCGGGCTCGTCCCGCTGGCGGTCGACACCTGGGGGCCGTTCGTCTTCGCCGCCACGGCGCCCGACCCGGAACCGCTCGCGCAGGCGCTCGGCTCGCTGCCCGCGCAGGTCGCCGAGCTCGGGCTCGACGTCGACTCGCTCGTCCACCACTCCCGCTGGGAGGCCGAGATCGAGGCGAACTGGAAGATCGTCTGCGAGAACTTCCTCGAGTGCTACCACTGCCAGGTCGCGCACCCCGCCTTCAGCGAGCTGATCGACGTCTCGCCCGAGGCCTACGCGCTCTCGACCGACGGCCGCCTCTCGACCCAGCACGGCCCGCTCCGCACCGCCACTCCCGCCGACGCGCTGCCGCGCGCGCAGTTCCACTTCCTGTGGCCGAACCTCGGCATCAACATCTTCCCCGGCCGGCCGAACCTCTCGATCGGCCCGATCGTGCCGCTCGCGCCCGACCGGACGTACCGCTTCCTCGACTACTTCTTCGGCGCGGACGTCGAGACGGCCTGGATCGACAACCTCCTCGCCTTCGACGACCAGGTCGGGCGGGAGGATCGCGCCCTCGTGGAGGGCGTGCAGCGCGGGATCGCCTCGGGCGCGCTCGAGCACGGCGTGCTGATGAGCCGCAGCGAGCAGCTGATCGGCCATTTCCAGGGGCTGACGGCCGCGGCGCTCGGGCGCTAAAGTCGTTCCCCCCAGCCGGTTTCGAACAACAGGAGGGCAATCCGTGAAGCGTCTATTCCCGCTGGTCGCGGTCGCGGCGCTCGTCCCGACCCTCGCCGCCTGCGGCAGAGGCGGCGGCTCGAAGCACACCACGACCACCGGCGCGAGCTCGAACGTGCCGAACCCGATCGTCTTCTGCAGCGACACGACCTACCCGCCGATGGAGTCGATCGTGAACGGCAAGCCGGCGGGCGCGGACGTCGACATCGCGAACGCGATCGCGAAGCAGCTCGGCTCGACCGCCCAGATCAAGACGACGGGCTTCGACGTGATCATCCCGGCGTTGAAGCAGAAGAAGTGCAACGCGATCATCAGCTCGATGACGATCACGCCCGAGCGCAGCAAGCAGGTCCACTTCACGCCCTACATCACCGTCGGCGCCTTCCTGATGGTGAAGAAGGGGAACCCCTCGCACATCTCGACGCTCGCGAGCCTCTCGGGCAAGAGCGCCGCCGTGGAGGCGTCGACGACGGAGCTCGCGGCCCTCCAGGCCGAGAACAAGACCCTGCAGAAGCAGGGGAAACCGCAGATCACGATCAAGATCTTCCCGGCGGACACGAGCGCCGCGGCGGCCATCGAGGCCGGCAAGGTGGACGCCTACTTCGCGGATGCGCCGCCCGTCCTCTACTACATCCGCACGACGCACGGGAAGTTCCAGACGGCCGGCCAGCAGATCGAGACGGCGCCCGAGGGCATCGCCACCCGCAAGGGCGACCCGCTCGGGCCGCAGATCGCGAACGCCGTGCAGGCGCTGTACGTGAAGGGGACGATGAAGAAGATCCTCGCGAAGTGGCAGGCGAGCCAGTTCGCGCTGAAGCACTAGGGAGCGCAGCCGGATGCACGCGCTAGTCGCCATCGACTGGCACGTCATCTGGCTGCGGATCTTCCACCCGAACGGGGTCTTCGCCCGCGCGCTCTGGGCGACGGTCTACATCTCGGTCGTCGCCCAGTTCGCGGGCGTCCTGCTCGGGCTCCTCGCCGCCCTCGCGCGCATGTCCGGCTTCGCGCCGTTCCGGTGGGCGTCGGCGGTCTACGTGTGGGTCTTCCGCGGGACGCCCGTGCTCGTCCAGATCTTCTACATCTACTTCGCGTTCAGCTGGCCGACGCTCCACTTCGGCTTCTGGACGGTGACCGACGCGGCCGTCGCGGCCACGGTCGCGCTCAGCATCAACGAGGGCGCGTACATGCGGGAGATCATCCGGGCCGGGATCGATGCCATCGACCGCGGCCAGATGGAGGCGGCGAAGTCCATCGGCATGACGTACGGGCAGGCGATGCGGCGGATCATCCTGCCGCAGGCGGCACGCGTGATCGTGCCGCCGCTCGGCAACGAGTTCAACAACATGATGAAGACGACGTCGCTCGCGTACACGATCGGCGTCTACGAGCTCTTCGCCGACGCCGAGCAGGGCTATTCGCGCACGTTCGTCGCCGACTACTTTCTCGCCGCCGCGTTCTGGTACCTCGTCCTGACGACGCTCTGGACGCTCGTGCAGGCCCGGCTCGAGCGGCGGCTCGCGGTGAGCGAGCGCGGCGACGAGCTGAGCTTCCGCGAGCGGCTCTACCTCGCCTGGAACCCGTGGGCCGCCTGGATGCGAGGCCCCGCCACACGCGGGTGGTGGAGCCGGTGAGCGAAGTCGTCATGCGCGCCCAGGACGTGCACAAGCGCTTCGGCAAGCTCGAGGTGTTGAAGGGCGTCTCGCTCGAGGTGACGAAGGGCGAGACCGTCTGCATCATCGGTCCCTCCGGCTCGGGCAAGACGACCTTCCTGCGTTGCATCAATCATCTGGAGAAGATCGACGCCGGCCGGATCGAGGTCAACGGGCGGCTGATCGGCTACCGGGAGCGGAACGGAAAGCTCGTCGAGGACAGCGAGCGCAACATCGCCCGCCAGCGGCGGCACATCGGCATGGTCTTCCAGCGCTTCAACCTCTTCCCGCACAAGACTGCGCTCGAGAACGTGTCCGAGGGGCCGGTGCACGTGCTCGGCATTCCGAAAGAGGACGCCATCGACAAGGCGAGGGTGCTGCTCAGCCGGGTCGGGCTCGGGGACAAGCTCGACTCGTATCCCGGCAAGCTGTCCGGAGGCCAGCAGCAGCGTGTCGCGATCGCCCGCGCGCTCGCGATGGAGCCGTCGCTCATCCTGTTCGACGAGGCCACGAGCGCGCTCGACCCCGAGGCGATCGGCGACGTGCTCTTCGTCATGGGCGAGCTGGCGCACGAGGGCATGACGATGATCGTCGTCACGCACGAGATGGGGTTCGCCCGCGAGGCCGCGGACCGCGTCGTGATGATGGACGACGGGCTGATCATCGAAGAGGGGACGCCCGAGCACTTCTTCGTCGAGCCGCGGCATCACAGGACGAAGCTCTTCCTCTCGAAGATCCTTTGAAAGGCTCCCGGCGCAACGAAGCACCTGCTAGAGGCTTGATGTGATTTAGCGGCCGTCGTAGGCGGCGAGTGCGCGTGCTGGGCGGCCGCTGAGTTTGTTGAGGAGCATGCCGAGCGTGAGCGCGAGGATTCGTTGGGCGATCCGTACGGCGAGCCGTGCGGGTGTGCGGGCGAGGTGGCGCTCGAGCCGCATC